>Ga0310786_10007866_pt1 | contig 13804 bp, 10 predicted proteins | sample AusTroGonzalo_MG_FD_203881 | JGI IMG/M metagenome (GOLD analysis project Ga0310786, IMG submission 203881) | Bovine rumen microbial communities from tropical cattle in Woodstock, Queensland, Australia - Gonzalo_03 (v2) (version 2) | ecosystem: Host-associated > Mammals > Digestive system >... | reverse complement strand
TAATACTGGATACATTTCAGGGCATCATCATTATGTTCATGACAGAGCTCTGCGCTTTTAAACTCAATCAACTCAGGAAGGTCTACTATACCCTCTTCTTTCTCCTTCTGCAGTTTTTCAATCTTCTCCCCTACACGCTGGGCATTCTTCTCGTCGTCAACAGCCTGATAATATTTCTGCAGGAAGGGCAGTTCTCCGATGTATTCATCAGAATGTTCGCCACACAGTTTCTTGATAATGTTCAGTGAACGAATCTCGTATTTAAGTGCCTCTTGGGACTCGCCATTGTAATGGCTGGCTTCTGCCAGATGCATTAAGATAATAGCCATGTCGAAGTCTTGCTGACCCAGTTTCTCATAGATAGTCAATGCCTTCCTGCTGTTCTCCATTGCCTTGCCATATTCATTGCAAGAACTTTGGTACAGTGACAGGTTGTCAAGGTAGAAAGCATACAAGGCATCACTGTTGCTAACGTTGTCGGCATATAGCTGAGCGGCTTGTTCTATTACCTTTGCGGCCATTTCCGGCTGTTCGTTCCTGTAATACAGTTTGGCACTAAAAGCAAACTGCTTGATGTATGTGCTATCCTTCTCGCCATATAGTGCTTTAAGGATAGCCAACTCCCGCTCTTTGGCCTTAATGGCATCTTCATACCGTTCTAGGTTCATCAGCTTGATTGTCACCGAGTCCAGCTTGTCAGCTTGCTGTCTGGTCATCTCATCCGTCTGACACCAAGCAGAAAGTAAAAGCATCATGGCGGCTATTGTCAATAGTATTCTTTTCATAAAAACTGAATATAAATTAAATTGGCCTGCAAAGGTACAAACATATTTTTACTATAGGCAAATTTATCCGAAGCGGTTTCTCACTCAGTACCCCGACCGCGAATCGAACGCGGAACTAAGTCTTAGGAGGACCTTGTTATATCCATTTAACTATCAGGGCAACCTTTTTCGTGTGCAAAGGTAATCATTTTCCGCGAAAAATGATTACCTTTGCAGCAGAAAATAACTTAAAAAGTTAAAAATATGGGAAAATTAGTGATTAACTCGTACGACGAGTTTGCTGCCCACCTGGGCGAAGAGTTAGGAAAGAGTGAGTGGCTGCAGGTCGATCAGGACCGCATCAACCTGTTTGCCGATGCTACGCTGGACCACCAGTGGATTCATGTAGACATAGAGCGTGCCAAGGAGGAGAGTCCGTATAAGTCAACCATTGCTCACGGCTATCTGACGCTGTCGTTACTACCCTATTTGTGGGACCAGATTATCGAGGTGAACAACATAAAGATGCTGGTGAACTACGGCATGAACGATATGCGTTTCGGCCAGCCTGTGATTACCGGCAGCCGTGTGCGACTGGTGACGAAGTTGCACAACATCCAGAACCTGCGCGGCATCTGCAAGGCGGAGATTAAGTTCTCCATCGAGATTGAGGGTCAGCGTAAACCCGCACTGGAAGGCATTGCAGCGTTCTTGTACTATTTTAACTAGAGGTTCTAGATAATCTAGATTGTCTAGATATTCTAGAGGTTCTAGAAAAATAAATCAGCCCGCTCGGATGTGAGCGGGCTGATTTATATATAATAAGGTGAAAGCCTTATGCCTTCGTTACGTCTACGTTGTCCTCACGGATGGTGCGACCCATGACGAGGAATGCTGTAGGAGCAGCGATGAACAGCGATGACAGGGTACCAACGACAACACCCAGAATCATTGCGAACGAGAAGCTGCGGATAGAGTCACCACCGAGGATGAAGATACACAGCAACACGATCAACGTCGTGACAGAGGTGTTGATGGTACGAGCCAGCGTCTGGTTCAGCGAATCGTTGAACAGCTGCTGACGGTCGCGCTTGCCATAGAGCTGGAAGTTCTCACGGATACGGTCGAATACCACCACCTTATCGTTGATGGAGTAACCGATCACCGTCAGGATAGCACCGATGAACACCTGGTCGATCTCCAGTGACATGGGTACCCAACCCCACAGGATGCTGTAGAAGCCGATAACCACCAATGCATCGAGAGCCAGAGCGATGGTTGCACCCGTAGAGAATGCCACATTGCGGAAGCGCAGCAGGATGTAGAGGAAGATAGCAATCAGAGCGATGATGACGCTGATGATAGCGCCGTAGGTAATATCCTTAGCCACAGCAGGACCTACCTTTGCCGAGCTGATGATGGAACCACCCTCGCGGACATCAGGATTCTTGAAGTCTTCCACCTTTGCCTGGCTGACGAAGCCGCCCTGCTTCAGTGCGTTGTACAGAATGGTCTCTGCCTGGTCGTCAACATCAGGATTGTTCGACTCGATATCCCAGTTGGTAGATACGCGGATGGTCTTGCCATCGGTACCCAGAGCGATAACAGAGGTATTAGCCTCCTTGCCAGCATTCTCGCCAACGCTGTTGATGAAGGCACCAGCCAAAGCTGCACGGACTTCCTCAACGTGGGTTTCCTTGTCGAGTGTTACTACGTAGTTACGACCACCGGTGAAGTCGATGCTCTGGCTCAGACCACGAACAAAGAACGAACCGATGAATACGATAGCTGCAACACCCCAGACGAGGAACGACTTCTTGTACATACCCATGAAGTTGTACTTGGCGTTCTGCATCAGGTTCTTTGAATAGCCAGTGACGAAGGTGAGGTCGAGCCACTTGTCCTTCTTCAGGCGGTTCTCGTAAACCAGACGGGTCAGGAACACAGCGGTGAAGAACGAGCAGAAGATACCGATGATCCAAGTGGTGGCGAAGCCCTTGACAGGACCTGTACCGAAGAACAACAGGATGAAACCAGTGATCAGAGAGGTGACGTTAGAGTCGAAGATGGCGCTGAAGGCGTTAGAATAACCCTTCGTCACAGCCTCCTTCATGCCCAAGCCGCGACGCAGCTCCTCCTTGATACGCTCGTAGATGAGCACGTTAGCATCCACAGCAGTACCCAACGTCAGCACGATACCAGCGATACCAGGCATGGTCAGTGCAGCCTGGAAGGATGTCAGAATACCGAGTGTGAAGAACAGGTTGAACAGCAGAGCGATATCCGAAAGAATACCAGGAATGAAGCCGTACAGCATAATCATGTAGATCATCAGCAGCACGAAGGCCACGATGAACGAGATGACACCCTGCTTGATAGACTGAGCACCCAGCGACGGACCAACGACCTCTTCCTGTACAATGCGGGTAGGAGCCGGCATCTTACCAGAGTTCAGCGTATTTGCCAAGTCCTTGGTATCCTCAATGGTGAAGTTACCAGTAATCTGAGAGTTACCACCGTCAATCTGAGTCAGGATACGGGGAGCAGAGTAAACAGCGTCGTCAAGGACGATAGCCACGCCACGACCGATGTTCTGCTTGGTAATCTGGCTCCAGCGGCGAGCACCGTCAGAGTTCATCTGCATAGACACAGAGGGATGACCCATCTGGTCGAAGTCGTCCTTAGAAGAGGTAATCACGTCACCCTCCAGCGGAGCACGGCCGTTAGGCTCGGTGACCTTCAGGGCATACAGTGCGAAGACGTCGCCCTTGGTATTCTCACCACCGAAGTCCTCAGCCTTGGCACCCCAGCGCAGCTTGCACTCGGCAGGCAGGATGGTAGCGGCAATCTGAGAGTAGATGACCTTGTTGACATCAGCAGTATCGCGAGCGTTGGCGTAACCAACGATAGCCAGTCCCTGAGGAACGGGCTGGAACACAGCGAACAGAGGATTCTGCTTCAAAGCATCAGCCTTAGCCTTGGCGTCCTTCACTTTGTCATCCTTCTTAGCCAGCTTAGCAGCCAGGTCGGCAGCAGCAGCCTTCGTAGTGTCGGCAGCAGCTTCAGCAACAGCTGTGGTATCAGCGGCTGCCTCAGTAGCAGTAGTGTCAACAGCGGCAGAAGCGTCGCCACCGAGGGCTGCATACTTCTGGTTCAGCTGAGCCAGCAGAGGATAGATTTCTTGTGAGTTGTAGGTCTCCCAGAACTCCAGGTTGGCACTTCCCTGCAACAACTTACGAACACGCTCGGGCTCCTTGATACCAGGCATCTCGACCATGATACGGCCAGACTGGCCCTCGAGCTTCTGGATGTTGGGCTGAACGACACCGAACTTATCGATACGGTTACGGACGACGTTGAACGAGTTGTCAACGGCACTCTGTACCTCGGCGCGGATGGCACTCTCCACCTCAGAGTCGGTAGAACTGGTGCTCACCTTGCCCTTCATCTGCTGGGTAGCAAAGATGGCAGCCAGAGGACGTCCGTTAGCATTCTGTTTCCAATACTTGATGAACAGGGAGATAAAGTCATCCTGACTGGTCTCCTCTTCCTTCTTTGCCTGCTCCATTGACTTTTTGTAGGCAGCGTCCTGCTTGTGGTCGGCCAGCACGTCAACAACGTCGGGCACCGACACCTCAAGAATCACGTTCATACCGCCCTTCAGGTCAAGACCCAGGCCAATCTCCATCTCACGGCACTGCTTGAAAGAGTAAATTCCGCAGTACACCTTCTCGTTCATGATTGAGTCCAGATACTCCTGACCAGCCTCTTCGCCCATGGCTGCTGCCTTGTTTTCGTGGTAGCGAGTCACAAACGAGAAGGAAAGGTAGAAGCAGCAAACGAGAATCAGAACGATTGCAATAAATTTTACAATTCCTTTGTTTTGCATTGTTGTTTATTTATTATTATAATTTATTATTTTGCTTTTTTAGCCTGCAAATATACGCTTTTTTCTTCATTTACGGAAATTATTCGGCAATTTTCACACATTTTTTAATGATTTGAGTTGATTTTGAGCCAACAAATGAGCGGATTATGGTCACTTGCGTCCATTTCGCCATCAATTTTGCACTGATAAGGTTCCAGTCTGTCATTGCAGAAAAAATGATCAATTCGGAGTGAAAACGCTTTCTGATTATATGACAAACCGATGCCTCTTCCCATCGTCACGTAACAGTCTGTCAACACCTCCGCCATCGCATGACGCGAATAGGAAATCGGATTGTCGTTGAAGTCGCCACAGACTATGACAGGATATTGGCTATGGTCCAAAGCATATTGGCGCACGGCCCTGATCTGTCCGGAACGCTTGGCATTGGCTTCGGCCAACTTGACAAGCAATATCTTCGACTCTTCACGCACAGAATCCCTGGGCATAGTGCCTTTCAGTATCTGGCGGTATTGCCTGCGGTCGTCTTCGTTCAGATGACAACTCTCAAAATGGTTGTTGACCACTACCAGCGTGTCATTGCCCACCTTCAACCACCAAGCCACACTGCCATTGGCCTCCGACGCATATTTAATGCGCTCACGGCGGATAATGGGGTATTTCGTGTGAATACCCAACGCATTGAAACTCTGCGGGGTATTGAAAAGCACCATCGTGTCGTTGTAGGCAAAAGTTTTCTCGTAGTCACGGAACACATAACGCCGCCAGCTATCGACATCCTCCTGCAGACAGACAATATCCGGGTTTTCCTCGGCCAGATAGTCACGTACGCGCTCGAAACCTTGCTCGTACTTATAGTTGCCGCCATAGGTGCAGACGTTGTATGAAATGACCTTTATCGCGTCCTCAGGAATGTCGTGCGAAGCGTTCAACGGCATATATATACTAATAGGTACATACGCGAGCACGAGGCCCAGCACGGAAATCCACACCATTCGCCACTTGAAAATGAGCCAGAAGAAGATAAAACCCAGATTGATCAGCAGGAAGACGGGCAGCGTCATACCGAGCGTCGAAAGCAGCGGATGGTCGGCAGGATTCAAGCGGTCGCTATACCCCACCAACAGCATAACAAGTACAGTAGCGAAATTCGCTCCCGCTATCAAACGGACGGTAAAAGTCTTCAACTGTTTAATCACGACTCATGGCTTTGGTCAAACAATTTCTTCTTCTCCTCCTTCGTCAGACTATCGTAACCGCTCTTGCGAATCTTGTCCAAAATGGCATCCACCTCTTCTTGATTCTTGCGCTTACGGGCGTTATACTCCTCGTCAGTCTCACGGCGCGGGTCGGTATGCTCTGCTTTCATGTGGCTGTTCTGCTGCTGACGCTGGTCGTAGCGGCGCTTCAGATTCTCGAAGAATTCCTGTCCGCGACTGCGACCGAAGCTTTGGCTGGAGTCAGGATGCTTCTGCCAGTAACGTATCAGTAGGAATCCGAACAGCATACCACCCAAATGAGCCATGTGTGCCACACCGTCGCCAGGACCGCTCATCGCTGAGAACAGTTCAATGGCAATATATCCCATCACCAGCCATTTCGCCTTGATGGGGAATGGGAACGGGATGATGAACAGGCGTTCGTTAGGGAAAATCATACCGAAGGCCAGCAGAATGCCATACACCGCACCCGATGCACCTATCGTTGTCCATAGGTTGATATAGGCATCGGTAGTCATCTGCACACCACCGGCATTCACATATTGGTAGGCAGCAAGACCTTCAACCATATAGGTTCCATACTGCACCAATTCCTGTATTATGCCTGCACCAATTCCGCACACAATGTAATAAAAAATGAATTTCTTCGGGCCCCATACCCGCTCAATGACCGAACCGAACATCCACAGCGCAAACATGTTAAAGAAGATGTGCGTAAAACCACCATGCAGAAACATGTATGTAAAGAATTGGTAAAAATGGAAGTCGCTGGCCAGGAAGAAATGCAGTCCTAACAGCTGCGCCAGGTCGATTCCTCGCAACTCCAAGACCCATGTTGCTGCAAACGCCAGAAAATTGACGATCAGCAAGTTCTTGGTCATAGTGGGCATATTGTTCATTTTGCTTCTATTCTGTTTATTAAGTACTTACAACTCGTTATAACACGATTTCTTCATTTTGGGCGCAAAATTACAAAAAATATCCGTTTTAAAGCACAAAAATGGGCTCGAACACACTTTTTTTTATGAAAAAACTCATTTTTTTCGTTTTTTTGTTTGTTTTATGAATTCTTTATCATATATTTGCGTCGGAATTCAGAAAAAAATAACATTATTTCAATATAATATTTAACTTTTAAAACTACAAAATTATGAACAAGACAGAATTAATTGACAAGATTGCACAGGGTGCAGGTATGACCAAGGGTGACGCAAAGAAGGCTCTCGAGGCTACAGTAGATGCTATCAAGGGCGCTCTTGTAGCAGGTGACAAAGTACAGCTCGTAGGTTTCGGAACTTTCGCAGTTAGCGAAAAGCCCGCTCGTGAAGGTATCAACCCCGCTACCAAGCAGAAGATTAAGATCGCTGCCAAGAAGGTTGCCAAGTTCAAGGCTGGTGCTGAGTTCGCAGAGGCTGTAAACAAGTAATCTTGTAAATAAAAAATCAAGAGGCTCCATCTTTTCGACGGAGCCTCTTTTATTTTATCAGAGCGGAAGCAAACGCTTCGCAGAAGTTACTCCGTTTCGGAAAAATCCAATTTTATTTGGTTATTCGCTCGACTTTTCGTACCTTTGCAGGCTGAAACTGCAATGTAATGACGATGAAAAGATTGCTTATCACCATGCTTGTCCTTCTGACGATGGGACTGAATGTTGCTGCTACGGACAATGAGGACGGCAGCCGCCTGTGGTTACGGTTTGACAATGCCGGCACCATGGCAACGATAACGGGTGTCAAGGGAACCGCCATGACCGAGTTGCAAACCTATTGGCAGAGTGGCCCTGTGGTGCTGAAACGCCAGAAGGGCTTGGCGAAGGACGGATACACCATCAAGAGCCAGGGCGGCAAGACAGTGATAGCTGCCAGCGACGATGCAGGTCTGCTCTACGGTGCCTACCATCTGCTGCGCCTGCAACAGACGGAACAGCGGTGCGACCAGCTCGACATCAGCGAGAAGCCTTTCTATGACTTGCGCATCCTGAATCACTGGGACAATCCCAACGGCACGGTGGAGCGCGGTTTTGCAGGAAAGAGCATTTTTGTGAATCCTGACCCAAAACATATAAAAATGTACGCGCGCGCAAACGCCTCCGTGGGTATCAACGGCACCGTGCTGAACAACGTGAATGCCAAGCCCGAGGCACTGTCGACGGCAAGTCTGGAGAAGACGAAGGCCATTGCCGACCTGATGCGTCCCTACGGCATCCGCGTGTACCTTTCCATCAATTTCGCCTCGCCCATCAAGGTGGGGGGACTGACGACTGCCGACCCGCTGGACGCCAAGGTCGTGGGCTGGTGGAAGGAAAAGGTGAACGAGATATATAAGATGATTCCCGATTTCGGTGGTTTCTTAGTGAAGGCCAACTCCGAGGGTGAACCCGGTCCGCAAGACTTCGGACGCACTCATGCCGACGGTGCCAACATGCTGGCTGGCGTATTGAAACCTCACAAGGGCATCGTGATGTGGCGCGCCTTCGTGTATGCGCCCCAGAGTCCAGACCGCGCCAATCAGGCCTATCTGGAGTTCATGCCGCTGGACGGTCAGTTTGCCGACAACGTCATCATCCAAATCAAAAACGGCCCCATCGACTTCCAGCCGCGCGAGCCCTATAGTCCGCTGTTTACCGCTATGCAGAAGACTCAGATGATGGTGGAATTCCAGCTCACGCAGGAGTATCTTGGCGCTGCCAACCACTTAGTATATCTCGCCCCTATGTGGCAGGAGTTCTTCTCGTTTGTGAAGCCGGGCAGCCTCCGTGCGATGGCTGGTGTGGCAAACATCGGCGACGACACCAACTGGTGCGGTCACCATTTCGCTCAGGCCAACTGGTACGCCTTCGGACGTGCAGCATGGAACCCTACACTGACGCCAGCACAGATTGCCGACGAGTGGCTCAAGCAGACCTTTACGGACAATTCAGCGTTTGTGTCGACGGTGTCGCAGCTGATGCTGGAGAGTCGCGAGGCATGCGTCGACTACATGATGCCGTTAGGTATTCACCACATCTTTGCCGGCACCCACCATTACGGTCCTGAGCCGTGGTACGCGCCGAAGGGCGTGAGAGCCGACTGGACCCCACCCTACTACCACAAGGCCGACAGCATCGGTATGGGCTTCGACCGCACGACGACGGGCTCGGGTAATGTCAAGCAGTATCCTAAAGTGCTCTCCCAGATTTACAACGACATCAATACATGTCCTGAGAATTTGTTGACCTGGTTCCACCACGTGCCTTGGGGCCATCGGATGAAGAGCGGACGTACGTTCTGGGACGAGCTCTGCCACAAGTATGACGACGGTGTACACGAAGCACGTCATTTCCTTGCTGTTTGGGACGCCATGCAGCCCTACGTCGACCAGCAACGCTTCTGTGAGGTACAACGCAAGCTCCGCATCCAGGCCCGCGACTCAGAATGGTGGCGCGACGCCTGCCTGCTCTACTTCCAGACGTTCTCGAAGCGGCAGATTCCGCAGGACGTGGAACATCCCGTCCACAACCTCGACGAGATGATGCAGTTCCACATTCCCATCACGATGTACGAGAACCCCGAGTGCGGATATAATAAGTAAGAGGAAAGAAATGACGGACAGGCCAAACGTTGTAAAGGTTGAGACTAAACGCCAGATGCAGGACTTTGTCGGTGTGACAAGGTTCATTTACGATGGCGTGGAGCAGTATGTGCCGGACTTGGACAGTGAGGTGCGTAGCCTCTTTGACCCTAAGAAAAACCCCGGCATGAAGTTTTCGGCCATCCAGTCCTTTGTAGCCTACCGTGACAATATACCCGTCGGCCGCATTGTAGGCATCGTCAACAAAAAGGCCAACGAGCGTTGGGAAACCAGAAACGTGCGATTCTCGATGATAGAGTTTATCGACGACCTGGAGGTAAGCCGTGCGCTGATTGATGCTGTCAGTCAATGGGGCAAGGAACAGGGCATGGACACGCTGCAAGGACCGTTAGGCATTACCGACTTCGACAAGGAAGGAATGCTCGTCGAGGACTTCCATTTGATAGGGTCTGTTAATACCATCTACAACCCTGACTACTACCCTCGCCACATGGAGGCATTGGGGCTGGAGAAGGAGGTGGACTGGGTGCAGATCCGTATCAATGTGCCAAAGGAGATTCCTGCCCGTTACCAGCGTGTAGCGCAGTATTGCAGGGAACAAATGGGGTTGAGGGTTATCAAGGTAACTGACGACATGATTTACCACAAGGGCTATGGCAAGAAGGTTTTCGACCTGTTGAACGAGGCCTACGAGCCGTTGTTCGGATTCAGCAAACTCTCGGACGAGCAGGTTAGCCAATTCGTGAATAAATATCTGCCAATGGTTGACAAACGGCTGATACCCGTTATCGTTGATGAAAAAGACGACGTGGTGGGTGTGGCTATCACGATGGGCAGTCTTTCGCAGGCCATGCGCAAAGCGGATGGCAGTCTGTGGCCGTTTGGGTGGTATCACCTGCTGAAGGCACTGAAGTGGAAGCGTGAGGACAATGCCGAGATGCTGCTGATAGCCGTGCGTCCCGACTTACAGGGATATGGGGTGAACGCGTTGTTCTTCGAAGACCTGATACCTCTTTATAATAAGTATGGGTTCCGCTGGGCTGAGACAGGGCCGCAACTGGAGGACAACGTACGTGAACTGTCGCAGTGGAAGCCGCTGCACCCGGAGATTGTGAAGCGCCGAAGATGTTATTGTAAAAAGGTAAAAGGGTAAGAAGGTAAAAGGGTAAAAAGGTAAAAGGGTAAGAAGGTAAAAAGTAAAAAAAGTTAAGGTAATCATAAAGTTCAAAATTCAAAGAATGAATAGGGTAGTAATTACAGGAATGGGAATATGGTCGTGCCTGGGCGTAACGCTCGACGAGGTGCGCCAGTCCCTGTACGAAGGAAAGAGTGGTATCATCAAGAGTCAGGAACGTGTGGATGCGGGCTTCCGCTCACCGTTTACAGCCAATGTGCCACGACCTGACTTGAAGCCGTTTATCGGTCGCAACCAGCGACAGTTTATGCCCGAGGAGGCACAATATGCCTATATGGCCACGAAGGACGCCTTGGAGGCTGCCCGTATGGATATGGATTATATCGACAGCCATGAGGTGGGTATCATCTATGGCAACGACTCTGTGGCAGAGGCTACGATGATAGCCCTTGACAAGTTCCGCAACTTGGGTTCAACGGCAGCGTGTGGCAGTGGTGCCATCTTCCAGTCGATGAACTCGACGGTAACGATGAACCTGGCTTGTCTGTTTCATCTGAAAGGTATCAATCTGACAGCCTCGGCGGCTTGTGCCAGCGGTTCACAGTCGATAGGACTGGGAGCACTGCTCATCCGCAACGGCTTGCAGGAGTGTGTGGTCTGCGGCGGTGCGCAGGAAGCCAATATGTATGGCGTGGCATCGTTCGACGGCATCCAGTCGTTTGCCTTGCGCGACGACAACGACGCCACCAAGGCCAGCCGCCCCTTCGACCGTGACCGCAACGGACTGGTTCCGGGCGGCGGTGCTGCAACGGTAATTCTGGAGAGTTATGAGAGTGCCGTACGCCGTGGTGCTCCCATCCTGGCAGAAATCGTAGGCTGGGGATTCTCGGGCAATGGTGACCATATCTCGACACCTAATGTGGCTGGTCCAGCACGTTCGTTAGAGCTGTGTCTGAAGGATGCCGGTGTCAATCCGAAAGAGATTGGCTATGTGAACGCCCATGCCACTTCGACGAAGATTGGTGATGCCCGTGAGGCGCAGGCTATCGCCCAATTCTTTGGCGAATGCAATGTACCCGTTACTTCGACGAAGAGTCAGACGGGTCATGAGATGTGGATGGCAGGCGCTTCGGAGATTATCTATTCGATGCTGATGATGAAGAACGGTTTCATTGCCGGTAACGTGAATTTCGAGTATCCTGACGAAGAGACGGCCTGTATCAATGTGCTGGGCGAGACCAAGGAGATAGCCTTCGACCAGTTCCTGAGCAACTCCTTCGGCTTCGGAGGAACCAATTCGACACTGATAGTGAAGAACTTATAAAGGTAAAAAGGTAAAAAAGTAAAAAGGTAAAAATTATAAAGTAAAAAAGTAAATTATGACAAAAAATGAGATTATTGAGCAGGTTAACGAGCTGCTCGCCAACGAGTTTGAAGTAGAAGTAACGGACATCACCCCCGAGGCTAACGTCAAGGAAACACTGATGCTCGACAGTCTGAGTCTGGTAGACATGGTAGCACTGTTGCAGGCCAACTACAAGATTACCATCCCTGTGAACGAACTGCACCAGATACAGTCGTTCGACGACTTGTACAACTACATTGAGCAGCACATGCCCGCATGAGGTATCAGGGTGAAGATATCAAACAGCTGATACCTCAGCGCGAGCCATTCATCATGGTGGACGAGATTGAGGTGAGTGACGACACCCATGCCGTCACCGCCCTTGCCGTCCGCTCTGGCAATTATTTCATGTTGCCCGACGGCACCATGTCTGAGACAGGGTTGATAGAGCATATCGCCCAGTCGTGCTCGGCACTGATGGGTTGTCTGGCCTTGGGAATGGAAAATCCGCCCATCGGACTCATCGGCGAGGTGAAGCACTTCGAATGTCAACGCCGTCCGCTGGCAAGCGAAAAGGTGTGTACCTCCATCGAATTCGGGTTTACTTTCGGCAATGTCACTATTGCCACAGGTGAGAGTCGCATCGGTAAGGAACTGATAGCCAAGGCACAGCTAAAGATCTTTGTGCAGTAATGACAGACTACTTTATCCACATATATCATTATTTCCGCAACCATCGGCTGGTCTGCTGGCTGTCGATGGTTGCGCTGTTCGCCTTCTTTGGCTATTTTGCCACACAGCTACATCTGGAGGAGGATATCAACAAACTGATGCCGTCGTCGAAGAATGAGGACGGCACGACGAAGTTGGCCTTTGCCGACCTGAAAATCAAGGATAAGACGTTTCTGCTGTTTGAGGGGAATGACGTAGAGAAACTGACGCAAGTCTGCGATGCCTTTGCTGATTCGCTCGGACAAGATTCGGCACTGATAGAAGACCTTTTCTATCGTTTGGATGAAGACCTGTTACCCAATGGCATTGACTATCTGTCAGAACACCTGCCTGCCTATATCGACACTGCAGCCTACGCACGTTTCGACTCACTATTGACACGTGAACACTTCGCCCAACAGATGCATCAAAACCACGCCGACCTGTTGAGCGAAGTGGGAGAAATGTTCCCTGAACTGATTGAGATGGATCCGCTGGGCATGCGCAACATACTGGCTGAACAAATGGCCCCGCTGTTGAGTGCCGGTAGCTATAAGACGATAGACAACCACTTCTTTGTGCCTGACTCTACCGTATGCATTGCTTTCATCACCCCGCGTTTCTCATCGACCAATACGGGGCAGGGCTCTGCGCTCTTCGAACAGCTGAACACACTGATTGCGCAGTTTGCCACAGCCTATCCCGATGTACGCATCACCTATCACGGCACGCCTGCCAGCGGTTATTACAATTCCACAACCATCAAGCGCGACCTGACGACCACCATTGCCGGAGCACTCGTTTTGGTTCTGGTATTCCTGCTCGTCTGTTTCCGCCGATGGGACACTATTCCCCTACTCCTCCTGCCTGTCGTCTTTGGCACCCTCTTCGGCCTGTCGATGATGTACTGGCTGAAAGGCGAATTTTCTTTGCTGGCTTTGGGCATCGGTGGTGTGGTATTGGGCGTCGCCTTGAGTTATGTACTTCATATTCTGACCCATCACCAGTATGTGGCTGATGGAGAGAAACTGTTGCGCGACCAAGTAAAGCCCGTCTTGCTGGGCTGTATCACCACCATCGGCTCGTTTGCAGGCCTCATCTTCATCAATACCGCCCTGTTGCAGGACTTCGGCCTATTTGCAGCCTTTGCCATCCTCGGCACAACGCTGT
>Ga0310786_10007865_pt1 | contig 13805 bp, 11 predicted proteins | sample AusTroGonzalo_MG_FD_203881 | JGI IMG/M metagenome (GOLD analysis project Ga0310786, IMG submission 203881) | Bovine rumen microbial communities from tropical cattle in Woodstock, Queensland, Australia - Gonzalo_03 (v2) (version 2) | ecosystem: Host-associated > Mammals > Digestive system >... | reverse complement strand
TCAATATCTGAAGCAGGTAAAAAAGCCAAATCAAAACAAGGCAACGATAATCATTTTTCTCTTCTTCCAAAAACGCAATCATAAAATTAACAAGCCAAACAATAAAAGCCATCCACAAAAGATACATGCGAATATAAACTTCTAACGACAGAACCGTATAAGAAAACGCAAACCAAAACGTACCTGCAACGGCAATTTCTTCGTTTTTAAACACGCGTTTTAGCAAATAATAAAACCCGTAAAGCAAAAAGATAAGCGCCAAAACGTTTAAGATAACTGCAGGCATTATGCTAAACACCGGCTCAAAAAAACAAGAAATACTCCTTAATAACACAAAATAGATCGGCATATGAGGATCATTGGGCAAATTTTTCCACATTAAACCAAAACTGCTGTTTCCGCGTTGTGTTATCAAGGATTGAAAATAATCGCCACGCCATGCCTTATTATAAAAATTCTCATCATATTCATAACTGAATGTTCCCTTTTCTCCATTAGCCATCATAAAGGTAAGAAACTCATCCGTATGAAACAAATCTTTATGAGAAAATAAAATGAGCTGAACAATCACGGCCGCCGTTATCATCAAGAAAAGACGTCCCTGTGGTTTTATAAATAGAAAAGAAAAAAAAGAACGCATAAACCGAAGCATAATTTAACTCCCTTTCTAATCAAAACATAAACAAACAATATTTCAAATAAAAAGAAACTGTTAGACACATTTATTTATTCATCAACTGGTTGACATACCTCTTAAAATAGGGTATAATCATCCTAGTATATTCCACCAAGCGGAGTAATGGCTTATGGCAGATAACAACAAAAGAGAAGACGAACCGACGCCTGAAGATGTCGCAATTGCTAAACAAAAATTAAAAGAATTTACCAAAGATACAAAAAAGGTGGTCAGAGCATACGGAGCAAGCGGCATCATTACGGTGATGGCCAATATCGCTGATAAGTTTTCTCGCGGCAATGACGGCAGTTTCAAACCTGGGTGGTTTTATAGCTTTTTAACCGGAAACATTTTATCCGGTGCCACTTCAGAATTGTTGGAAAGTATTGTTGTCCGAAAATATCAAGATACCGCCATGATAGTGCAGAATCATTTGCATGAAGAGTATGACAGTTTTTCCATCACGGAAAGAAATTCCCGCAATAATAACATAGATAAGGTACGCACGGATGTAGATTATCTTACCAATTTTACCAATGCCTATTGGGGCTCAAAAGGAGGTTTATTGGCCAATGGCATTTCAACGGGATGTCTGTTGGGACTAACATTAATTTCGGGGGGGGCAGCCAATATTCCTATTGCTGCCGGTGTCTTAGCCTCATCAGGTGTAGCCTCTTATGTACTAAACAAACAATTAAATAAAACCAAAATAACCTTAAAAGATGAGCAAAGAGAAGCAGGTGGAGAACTCAATAAAAAGAATCGTGAAATGGATGTAACCTCCATAGAACGTGAAATAAACGATCCTCAAAAACAACAGTACAGGGAATTAAAGAAAAAACAAGAAAATTACATGGATAAATTCAAAAAATTAGTGAAAGCTCTAAACAGATTTTCTATTGCCGGTGCAATAGTTAAAACATCAATTATCGGTGGTGTTGTTGCTTTAACTTGGGGAAATCCTACCAATATGTTGGTCACCACAGCTTCTGCCTTTGGTATGTATGCTGCAGTTAACAGATGCGTTGCCTCAGCCTTTTCACTAAAAGAATATTTAGGGGGTTTTGCAAAGGCCTATAAAAGCTTCAAAGCGAAAGTCAAAGATGTTACTTACGGAAAAGAAAAAATCAAATCAACCGCTAATGTGATAGAGCTTGACCATATTGCCTTCCAACATCGCGATAAAGAAAATATTACTCAAAGACAATCAGGGGAATTATTCCATAGTGATGAAATATATCATATCGGTCCCGGCATCACCTTTTTAAGTGGCGCAAGTGGTGCCGGAAAGAGCAGTTTATTAGACCTATTAAAACACAGTGATAATCTCCTTAAAGGGGCAATAAGAATTGGTGAGTTAGATAAAGACGGCAACTTCCAAGGGATAAATTATAATGACATAGAATTCGGCGGTCCTTGTCATCATATTGCTTTTGATATTCAAAAAGGTGCTCTTTCAAATGTTATGGTAGAGGAATTCATCAGCATGGCTAATCCGGGTGTTGCCCCCGAAAAACTCAAAGAAGTAAAAGAGTTATTAGGAATTTATGATAAAACCTCTTCTACCGAGCCAGGCATAGACTCAAAAGCCAATATCGGTACCACCTCTTTCTCCGGAGGTGAAATCAGTCGCCTAAAGCTTGCTCAAGCTCTCATTAAAGATTCGCCAATTATGATTTTAGATGAGCCGACCACAGGTATTGATACCACCATGAAAGGCAAAATCATAGACTATATTAATAACCTAAAAGAAAGCAAAACCATCGTTTGGGTAACTCATATGCCCGATGAAATAGATGGTCTTCAAGCTTATCAAGCCATAGATATAGACAGACCCCAAAAAGATAAACCGGCCACCTTTAAGTTATGGAATGTATCAAATTCCGAAATCAAAGAAGAATATAAAACATTCTTTTCTGATCGCACTTTATCTTCGCCCTCAAGCCGATCATCTGCCGAGCATCAATTACCCCCAACCGAAGAAGAAATCAGAGAAGCTGAAAAAGCCGTGAGAAATGCACAAAGAAAATTAGAAAAACTCAAGAACCGTCAAAAAGAAATCCCTGCTCCAAAGAAAGAAAGCAATTCATCTTTATCAGAAAAAACAATTTCTCTTGATATCAACTTTCCATCTTCATCACTTGAGATATAATTTTATATGCACACTTTAAAATCGACATGCAACACATATCTATAACTCATGTGGATACTCTTAAGTTTCATATATGCCTTAACCAACGCCTTTTACACCAATTTTAACAACCAAAGGCGTTATAACGGCTATGTCTTGGGAATATGGCGCGGTTTCGGGGTAAGTTTTTGCATTTCGCCTTTATTATTAACCATTCCGCTTAATATAAGCCTCAGTTATTTGACTATCTTGGTCTTTCAGGGCGTTCTTATCGGTTTATATGACAGCCACATCTTTTTTGCCTCAGCACGTTTTGGGCAAAACAGCGGTTCGGGGTTTATGGCAACCGCATTATTAATCACAGCCATTCTGTGGTGGGCCTTAGAAATAAATGAGTGGCAAAAATTGCTCCAAAATCCTCCTTATCTCATCTCCCTATTGTTAATTTTATCGGCCTATTCAATAAGCTATTGGAATATGATGCGCGTTAAGGTCAACAAAGAGGCAGAAATCTACCTTTATCCGGCCGTTTTTGCTTTGGCTTTTATGAGCATCGCCACACGTTATATCGCCATACACGGCGGCACCATGTATAACGGCATTATCTATTATCTAACCATCGCTTGTTTTGTAAGCGGCATATACAATTTGATTTTTTATCTCAAAAGTAGAAAGGATATATCCCCCTTATCCCATCCCAGTCTGAAAGACGGACTAAAGCTGATATTTTTAAGCACCGTTTTAATTGCGGCCAAAACAGCGGCCATGCGATTATGTCAAAATCCGGGCTATGTGGTGGCCATATTGCTCACCTCACCTGTTTTAACCTATATCATCAAATACCATCAACTAACCATAACCCTGCCACTTTTAATAAACATAGGCCTGCTTGTTTTGCTTTTAATATTAGTGGGCTGATTTTAGTAAGGCGCAACCATAAGAACAATCATATCCAAAGAAACAGCCATCTTAGGATTATTTTTGAGCGTATACAAATAGTAAACTTTTCTTCCCAAAGTGTTTCTTATCCAATCAACGATATTCGGAATACTACTTTCAAAATCTATGGGCATTAACAAATAAGCATATTTATTTTGCATTTTCCCCTGCTGAGCAAACTCAGCAAAATTCTCACTTTCATAATCAGACAAAATATAAATATCGTCTGCAAAGTATAGTCCGTCTAAAATATGGATCATATCACCGGCACTAAAATTATACCAAACTTCATGATTTTTTAGAGCACGCATAAGCTTATCTCTGTCGCCGGAAAATTGGAAGTAAACAGCTTTATCATCTAAGCTTGCGCTCATAATACCATGCCCTCCGGCTATAACCAATAAAATAAGCGCAACAAGACAATCTTTGAGCTTTAAAATTTGACCACAGATTACAACAAAATAGGTCAGAAGTAAAAATCCTATCGGATAAGATAAAGAAAAATACCTGAAAGAATTATCATGCCAATCAGAAACATCGGGCATAATAACCATAATAACCAGGGAATAAAGTAAAAATAAAAATGTTAAGATCAAAAAGATATTTCCATCTTCAGAGGTAATTTTTTTGTGCTTAAAAAGATACATAAAAGCAATATTAAGAAAGAGTACAAAGACGATAATCACTTCCAAAGAAACCGGCAATATCTCATCTAAAAATTGAGCACGCCAGCTAAACACATCCAAAGGATATTTTGCCCAATCCTTAAGGGTGCGAAAAGTATCGGGACCTCTGTGGCGATGAAGGATAACATCAACCATCTCCGGAAAGATAATAAAGACCATCAAAGCAGAGATAAGCATAACAAGCGCAAATAAAATCAGTTTTTTCTTTACAAACTTCTCATCAAACAACAGCACAAACAAAGTTATTCCGGTTAGTATAAACGAAAACACAAATCCGTAATAATGAGTTAGAATTTGTAACGTAGAAAATAATCCGATAAGGCAAAGTGTCTTTTTATCTGTCTGACCTTTAATAAAATGAATTGTAAAATAAAGTTGCCATACAGCCAAAAAAATCCACAAAAGATACATACGAAGCAAAATTTCAAACGAAATCATATGTGCCGAAAACATAAATAAAAAGACTGAAGCCAAAGCAATTTCTTTATTCTTAAATAATTCAAGACAGAGCTTATAAAAACCGATTAATAACCCGATAAGTGCCAAGACGTTTAATATTTCCGCCGGCAGCATAAAATTAATATTTGTGTTAACAAGAAGTTTAATTGGCCATAACGCAATAAAATAAAAAGGCAGATGAACATCAAGATACAAATCTTGCCACATATCCAAAAATCTGGCATCGGCATTATTAAACACATAAATAAGATACTCCCTGGGCAAAACTACATCTTGCATATTCATGTATTCACCATAGTGCCCGCTCATCATGTTAAAGGTTACAAATTCATCCCCGTGAAAAACGTTTTTTTGAAAAAACAAAATAAGCTGCACAATGACAGCGCATAAGATCATCAACCAAAGCCTGAGAGGATAGTGTTCAAAAAAAGATTTTATCAATTTCATCAGTAAAAATCCGAAAAATAACCTACCGTCAATTCAATCAACGATGTATCTTATTGGCAATAAATAAAAAGAAACTATCCACAAACAGATAAATACGACGCGTTATCAAATATCAATCAAAAATCTTATTCCAAAAACTTTTGTCTTCAAAAACCTCTTCGGCGGCAAATTTCTTCAAACATTCCTTTTGCGTATTGGAGAGCTTGGTTGGAATCATCACCTTAAACTCTACAAACAAATCTCCGCGCTTATCACTATTCATATAGCGCATACCTTTGCCTTTAAGCCTGATACGATCATTGGGCTGTGTTCCCGGTTTAACCTCAATCTCCAATTTTTCGCCGTCTATGGCCTTAAGCTCAAATTTTCCACCCAAAGCCGCTCTGGACATAGAAATCGGCTGTTCCACATAAAGGTCTGCGCCATCACGCTGAAAAACACTATGGGGCTTAACTGTAATAAAAACATACAAATCCCCTTTAGCGCCGCCGCTTTTACCCACTTCGCCTTCGCCGGCCACACGCATTCTTGTTCCGTTTTCAATACCGGCCGGAATTTTAACCTTAAGAGCCTTTTCAATCTTTTCTTTACCGGTGCCATGACATTTTTTACACTTATCCAAAACAACCCTTCCGACACCTCTGCATTGCGGACAAGTTGTTTCAAATACAAAAAAGCCACCTTGCTGAGTACGAATCTTCCCTGTTCCTTTACAAGTGGCACAAACCGGCGGTTCTTTACCATCTGCCGTTCCATGACCGTGGCAATTCTCACACTCTTTAGAAGTTGTGATGGTAATCTCTTTTTCCAGTCCTTGAAAAGCATCTTCTAAAGTAAGGGTAATATCATAGCGGATATCGGCTCCCCTCTCGGCATAAGAACGCTGACGTGCACGTCCCTGCCCTGTAAATTCCGAAAAAATATCAGAAAAAACATCGGCAAATCCCGAACCCGTAAAATCAAACCCGTTAAACGGATTAGAACCGGCACCGCCGCCCATGCCACCGGCAAAAGCCTGATGTCCGTAGCGATCATAGGCCGCTCTTTTTTGATCATCTTTTAAGACCTCATAGGCCTCATTTACATCCTTAAACTTAGCCTCTGCCTCTTTATTACCAGGATTTCTGTCCGGGTGATACTGCATGGCAAGCTTACGATAAGCCTTTTTAATTTCATCAGCACTGGCAGTCTTTGATACGCCCAATATACTGTAATAGTCTTCTGTTGTACTCATTATTCGCATCTATACAAAATTAAACATGCCTGTTATTTAGGAATAAATCTTTTATTTCGCAAGTCTTTTCATCATATTTGAACAAATTTTATTCAAAATAAAAGGCCGCCCCAAAATAAAAGCGCCTGCTCTAAAAGAACAAGCGCTTAAAAATTTAAACATCATCCTTACGGCACGGACTAATAGTAAAGGATGTCGAGCCGCCTCAACCCTTCCCTGCTATTTGCAGTTTGATGTGGCGTTAGAAACGTAGGTATGATCAAATGTAACCTTCAATTTGCATAGTTTTTTCCGATAATTCTTAAACTCGCAATAGCGAACAATTCTACCCTCATCGTTTTGGGCATTATAGTCCACATAATAGGTCCATTCCACAATGTTGCCATTGTAATAAGTATGCATTGGCTCTTCAAAATCATCAAAGAAATCGCGCATTTGTTGACCTTCTTTAATATCAAAACCGGCCACATGAAAAATACGTCCTTGGCGTGGAGTATAGTCTGTTTCAATGACTTGAGGCACATAATAGCCTTCTTTAATTTCTTCTTCCTGACAGTTGCAGCAACAACCAACCAACATTAAACAACAAAGAGCGATAACAAAATAACGCATCAAGAATCTCCTTAAATATTAGTCAAAATATAGTCTAAATCTAGCCTAACAAGTCCAAAACTATCTTATCTAAAAATAAAAATCCTTTGTCTGTCAGCCAAATATTGGCGCCATCATAACACAACAATTTTAATTGTGCAAGCTTTTTTATTGCCAAATTATTGACAAAATCAAAAAATCTTATGCCACAGCTCTTATAAAAGTTCTCAAAATTAATACCTTCTTTGACCCGAAGCCCCATAAATAAAAGCTCTGTAGCCCGTTCCTCTGCACTAATATCTTCAGCAAGCTTGCCGTCAAGAGTGGCTTTAACTCCGCCATGATATTTAATCCTGCCATGCGCCCCATCACCGATACCGATATAATCGCCCCCTTGCCAATAAACCATATTATGCACACTTTGATCAGCATAAGAGGCAGCAAAGTTAGACACTTCATAACGTTCAAGTCCCCTTTCTCTTAAATAATTTACTGTGTTATTATAAAGAGTTGCAGACTTTTCTTCATCTGGTACTTTAATTCCTTTTTTGCTAAAAATCGTCCCTTCTTCAAGGGTTAGCTGATATAAAGAAATATGCTTTAACCCGAAAGCTAAAGCCTCATCAATCTCCTTTTGCCACCCCATCCAAGTTTGGTTAGGCCTGGCATAAATCAAATCAACCGAAAACTTTGGAAAAGTTTGAACACCCAACTCCATAGCCTTTTTAGCATCATAAACACTGTGTGTACGCCCCAAAAACTTCAAATCGTTATCGTTAAGCGCCTGAACGCCCAAAGATAAACGGTTAATTCCGGCATTCTTAAAGGCAATAAATTTCTCACAATCAAAGGTATTGGGATTGGCCTCCAAAGAAATCTCGGCATCAGCCGCCACCATAAAATTTCTTGAAATTTCATCTAAGATACGACAAACGGCATCCGGGCTTAAAATTGATGGTGTTCCCCCGCCGAAAAACACCGATTTTACAAGCCTTTCTCCCAATAAATGCTCAAAATACCGAATATCCTCCAAATACCTATCAAGCAAAGCATTTTCATCAAAATCTTTTGGAAGAATCTTCCTAAAAAAATCACAATAAGGGCATCGGCTCTTGCAATACAAAAAGTGAATATAAATAGAAAGCGGTTCGTTTTCGGTCATTTTCTCTCATAGAAACTAAGCATTATCCTAACTCAGCACATTTGGTTTCAATACGGTTTTGAAGCTCTGCCATAAATTCCTTCTTTCCGGGATAATCTTTAATATCCATCGGCTCCATAAACTCAAACACCACTTTTCCAGGTTTACGGATAAACGAAGCCTTAGACCAATGCAAATCAGAATTAAGTGCCACCGGCACCACCGGCATATCAAGCCCTTCGCTCAAAAACACAATACCGGATTTATAGCCTTTAACCTGGCGATGTTTACAACGCGTTCCCTCCGGAAAGATTATAATATTACGACCGTCACGCACACGTTTTTTAGCCTCATTAAGCATACCTTTCATTGCTTTAGCACCGGCACCTCTGTCAATCGGAATCATACCGTATAAAGCTTGTCCCCATCCAAACAACGGAATATAAGTAAGCTCCTTTTTTAACACAAAAACCGAGTTAGGAATAATTCCCGTATAAGCATAAGTTTCAAAAGCAGACTCATGCTTGGAAGCAAAAATATACCCCGGTTTAATATATTCTTTCCCCCTCACCTCAATCTTAATACCCGAAATCAGCAACATCGTTTTCCAAATAATCGGATGCAAATATTTATCCCAAAGTTTAACCAATGCTTTACGCGAAATTACACCAACCACCACACAAAGGGCAAATCCGACAGCCATGACCGGATAAAAATACACATTTGCCGCAAGTGAACGCAAAAAAATATAAACTTTTTTCATCATCAAGCCTTTCCATTATCTAAACAGATATTTAAGCTTAACAGCTAGATATTTGCAATATTCCGCTGCCAAAAAACAAAAGCTGCCCCAATGTTTAGACCATCTTTGCTGCACATACCCCGAGCTCACCGCCACAAAACGAATTTCCATGTGAGGCATAAAGTGCTTTAATTCCAAACGACTGCGCGGAATATGGTAAAAAGAGGTCACCGCCACAATTCTTTTATAATCGTTCTTTTCTGCCCAAGTTTTTATCTCTTTGGCATTACCGACAGTGGTTCTGGCGCTATAGCCCAAATCTACCGGCATATCATCATAAAGCCGAACTTTTTCAAGCCTGGAGATATCTTCCAAGGTAACCCCTTTGCTGACCCCCGAAATAAGCATACGCTGTCCCACACCGCTATCAAGCAGTTTTAACCCCTCAGCAATTCTTTTGCGTCCGCCGGTCAAAACGGCAATACCTGTCCTTTGCTCAACATCGCCATAGGTTGCATTTTCAAGCTTAACTTCCTGATCGGCATCAAGATATGAAAAGACTTTATTTGTAAATCCCATCAATCCGACAAACCAGAAAACCAAAACAATGACAACAAGCATCGTCAATAAAAACTTTTGTTGCTTTTGCATATAAAACCCTTAAAAAAGCTCCAATTTTCCACAGTGTATAACATTTTTTAAAACACCATATACATTTTTTTCATTTCTCCACAACCATAAACAAAAAGCGCAAGCTAAAAAGCCTGCGCTCCCTGTAATATTTTAATAATAATCAAGAAAAATTATTTTTTCTTAAGTACTTTTTTTGTTTCCTTTTTAGAAACACGGCAGCACGGGCAAAGTCCCGCCAACCATCCGGCAACAGCCGGAACAATTAAGAATAACCAAACTTGAGCCATAGCCTGTCCGCCCACAAACAATGCCGGACCAAAACTTCTTGCCGGATTAACGGAAACACCGGTAATCGGTAAGCCCAAGATATGAATAACAGCCAAAGTCAAACCAATCACAAGACCGGCCACTTCAACGTTACTTTCTGTTGTTTTAAGAATAACTTTAACAAAAATATATGTGGCGATAAATTCAAACAACAACGCCGCGGTCATACCGTAGCTGTCGCCGTAACCAATTCCCCAACCGTTCTGTCCCAAGCCGTCATCAGCTAATTCATAACCCATTAAATGATCACTGGCTATCAACACCAAAACAGCGGCACCCAAAATAGCACCGATAAATTGGAAAATAATATATCCCCATGCGTCTTTACCGCTCATACGTTTAGCACTCCAAACACCAAGCGTTACTGCCGGGTTAACATGTGCTCCGGAAACCGGTCCGATGGCATAAGCCATTGCCATAACAGCTAAACCAAAGGCCAGGGCAATACCCAAATGTCCAACAGTTTCTGCCGAAAAGACAACAGTTCCGCAACCAATAAACACAAGCACAAAAGTGCCAAACATTTCAGCTAAATATTTTTTCATCATAAACTCCTCTAAAATATTTTAGACACACATACTTTAGCCGAGATTAAGTAAAAAAAGCATTAATTCAAATAAGCCGTAAAATCAGAAAGTTAAAGCGCTAAACAAACCTAAACCATATCACGTAAAGTCTTAACCACCGTAATATACGAGGTAATGGCCGTGAGAATGGCCGAAACCAAAGGCAATAAAAGAATAATCAGCCAGTTTTCCATGCCAAATGTAACCGAATTAAAGATACCGGCCTCAATATCTTTAGCCATACTGGCCACAATCATAATGGCCGGCACTGAAACAAGTGTTCCCGCAAAGCCCGCAAAAAACGACATCTCAGAAATCTGCTTAACATAATTCATGGCAATATACTCATCTGTTGCCCCCATGGTGTGCAAGATTTGAATAATATCACGATGCACATTAAGACCGGTTTTAACCGCATACACAATAGAAGCAACGCAAGCCATAGCCACCAAAATTAAAACGGTAACCGCCAACATTTTAAGCGAATTAATAAACCTCAACAACCTTGAAAGCCACAAATTATGGTCATTAATGGAAGCCTCACTTGAAACTTCGGATAACTTCACCATAAGCTCCTTATAATCAAAGTTTTTGGCATTTCTGATTTTCACATCCAAAAGCTTAGGTATCGGCAAAAGCTCAATATCCACATTACTGCCGAGCCAAGGTTTCAAAAGAGCGTGCAATTCTCCGTCAGATAACACACTCACCTGCTCTACATCGGGATATTTTTCTAAAAAGTTAACCACTTTAAGTAAATCTTTGCGGCTTTCCTCATAATCCGGCTTAGGCAAAACCTGCACCGTAAAGTTTGAAACAACCTGTCTTTTAGAGTTTTCAAACATGGTATTAATACCCAACACGCCTGCCAGCGTAATTGAAAATAAAAACACCGATACAGCCACAATCACCCTCAAAAACGTTTTGGAATATCCTTCATCAATCGGCAACGCCGCCTTTTGGCTCACAGGTCTTTTTTGTTTCACTAATGCTTTCATCCGAGCCTTATCTGCTTTGGGCTTTCCTGCGGGTCTGAATTCCGGTGTTTGTTGAATTATTTGTTCCATATTTTCCTCTATCAAAAAAGCATCAAATGATTATTTGGCATATCTGAGCCCGCCGTTTTCCAAAATAAGCCTGGGATAATTATACCTCTCCAAAAGCTCGTTAGAGTGCGTAGCAATCACAACCGTTGTCCCCAGTCTGTTAAGCTCGGCAAAAAGCTTCATCAGTTTAATAGCAATATCATTATCAACGTTACCGGTCGGCTCATCGGCAAGCAAAAGTTCCGGACGATTAATCACGGCCCTGGCAATGGCAGCCCGTTGCTTTTCGCCACCCGAGATATCCGAGGCCCTTACATACATATTATCCGAAAGCTCCACCCAGGCCAACAGTTCTATCACTCTGTGTCGGATTTCTTTTTCTTTCATACCGCGGAGCTTTAAGGGAAGTGCCACATTATCATACACGCTCAAATGCTCTAACAACCTGAAATCTTGAAAGACAACACCGATTCGGCGTCTTAAAAAGGCAAGTGTGTCCCGATCGGTCATAGCCACATTATTACCAAACACTTTAAGCGTGCCCTCTGTGGGCTTTTGCGCCAAATAAAGCATAGATAACAACGAGGTTTTGCCGGCTCCTGATTTACCTGTCAAAAAATGAATAGAACCGCGCCGAAAAGAAAAATCAATATCATGCAACACATTAGGGTTATCGCCATAGGCAAGTCCCACGTTTTTCATCTCTACAATCGGTTCAAATTGTCTTGTATCCATCTTTAGCCTTTCCGTTTTTATACCGCATAATATAATAACAATAAAACACACATTAAAACCCCGAAACCACATTATCCCCAAATTTTTCTTTTTCTTAGCTCAAAATCCCTGATTTTTTATGAATTGACACCCTCTGTTTAGCATGATATAATAACCCTATAAGCTCTAAAAAGGCGGGAGAAAAATAATGGGTATGTTAAAAGAAGAATTAGAACAAATTAGACATCAAATATACAAATATGGAGAAGGTGAAGACTATATGTCAGACATGGCAAACTGGGTTTGTGTTCATGTCACCAAATACGAGCCTAAGCCAAATAAGGATGGTAATTTAGCCATAAAGACCACAGCCATGGCCACAGATTATGAGCTTCCGCGTGCCACCGTTCATGTTACCTTAAATCAAGTTGTATCAAATAACATGGGAGGTAACTGGGACGAAGCCGGCATTATCATCTTAGCCCCCTATAACGATATTGTTGAAAAAAACAGCAATCCCCAAGAAGTTGCTGTAGAAGACACTTATTTTATTCCCAATCCCGATACCGGTTTAGTTTTACCCGAAACCACCTATATCATCAGACCTGGGCTTGATCCAAAAAGCGATAAGCTCTTTGAAATCACCGAACACGGCATATCCTATAAATCAGAAGGCTACACCCAAGAAGAAATAGAAGAAATTTTATCGTTTAATGACTATAAAAAAGAAAGATACGAAAAATACCTGAGAGGAGACTTTTTTGAGGGTGAAATAAAAAGCATATTGGGATATGATGAAAAACTAATCAAGTATTATGAAAACGCACCGGATAAAAAAGCCTTTATGAGTGGCGTACTACAAGAAGAAAGATTATCTATATTAAACAGTATATTACGCAATGAAGTTGTCAAAATAGGTCTTGCAGAAATGGGTTATTGCTACGTCTCTGCCCATGAAGACAAAGTTTCCGGAAAAGTTGCCAAGGTTGCAAGAGAAGCCGGATTACAAGGAAACAGCGGAAACAAAGGGCACTCATGTTCATTAGAACATGATTTAGATATGGTAGGCTGTCGATTGGCAAGCATGTCGCAAATTTTTAAGGATAAAGATATTGAAACCATCACAGATTATCTGGAAGAATCATGGGTTCCTTTTTCTCAAGAAATCATTTCAAGCATCATCTCAGATACCCCTATTCCTGATGTTTATCCCGTATTTGCAAAAGTATTTGAAGAACGATGCGATCAGATCAAAAGTTCGTATGAAATATGGCATCAAGATGAAGATTCTGCCACAAAAGAAGCTTTTATGAAAGCACAAGATGAACTTAAAAAGAAAGGAATCAAAGCTTATAACCCATTTTTAGACACAACATTGCACCGTCACGCCAAAAGAATAACTCTTGAAATAAATCAAGCCCTGAGTGAACTGAAAAGAGAAGATCCAAAAGATTACGAAAGATTAAAAAAGCA
>Ga0310786_10007864_pt1 | contig 13806 bp, 5 predicted proteins | sample AusTroGonzalo_MG_FD_203881 | JGI IMG/M metagenome (GOLD analysis project Ga0310786, IMG submission 203881) | Bovine rumen microbial communities from tropical cattle in Woodstock, Queensland, Australia - Gonzalo_03 (v2) (version 2) | ecosystem: Host-associated > Mammals > Digestive system >... | reverse complement strand
TGCAGCGTGGTTGTTAAGGAAGATTATTGCTGCAACGATCATTCCGACAGCACCGATCAGCAGTACATAAGCTCCGGCACCCTTTTCGATAACCATCGTTATGCCTGTCTTTTCCATCGCAGTCATAAGCTTTGTAAAATAATTACTCTTTGTAACCGCGTCAATGCTCGAAAAGTTCATTGTGTAATTAAAGAACGACAGCAACGCACCTCCGATGCCGCAGATCAGATAAACTGCAGGCTTACCCTTGATCGCAAAGATGATACCTGTAACACATGCACCGATGATGAGATACAGGTAGTAATTCGCCGAAGCGATCAGACTTACGGATCTGGAGATCGTAATATTCTTTCCGTCGTCATTGTAGTCGAAGTTCTTTTCCTGAGCAGACCTCATCAGTGTAGTTGTCTTTGCACCCGCCGGGATTACAGACTTAGGAAGTACGATCTTGATGGAAACAAACGGAAGAAATACCGCCAGGATAACCATCGCCGCAAAAAAGATCGCAAGTATCCTCGACATACCGATGCCGAACATCAGATTACTGTTTCCGCCTCTGCTTGAGCTTAACGGCATCGTATCGGCATAACCCGAGTCATAACGGATGACCGGGCTTCCGCCTGACATCTCTTCAAACTGCCCGTCTGCCTGAGCCTGATTGTAAGCTGAAGCGAACGGTGACTTTACCTGTCCGTCATCAAAAGTATAACCGCAAAAAACGCAGTAACCTTCTGCCGGATCTACCTCTTTGCCGCATTGCGGACAAACTACCTTTGCCATAATATTCCCCCTCCTTATTCCAAATGGGACGTAATCGAGAACATATTATCAAATATTATGGACTTTTACAAAATTTTTCTTTAGTGCACTATAATGAACCCAATACCCAGGACAGGATCGAGACGACTATATAGGATGCTGCCGTAAACAAAACGCCAATACGGAAGTGAGACTTGCCGCGGTTTACGGTAAAGATCGACATAAGAGCCGCAAAGCCAAGAGCAAGTGTTCCCCACATTGCGAGCATTCTCTTGGGTGTATAGCCGTAAATGCTGAAGTACAGCCAGAGCTTGCTCATGGAGATAACCGCAAAGATAATGCTTTCGCTCATGAGGAGCGTGACAAGGATCCTGCCGGGTAGCGTTGTACGGCCTGCGTTGTTCCTCTTCTCGAAAAGATATATCGTCAGATATACGCACATATTTACAGCCATGATGCCTACGAGTTCGAAAAAGCCTTCTCTTGCGAAGTAAGCTACGAGCTTGCCTTCAGGAAGTTCTCCTGTGAAACCGCCCATAAAGTATGCCGTTCTCTTGATAAAGAAAAAGATATACAGGGCTACAAAGAATCCGGCGCTGATGCAGGTAACGATGCAAGGCACTTTTCTGCCCTTTTCGAGGCCTGCAGCCATATTTGAGCCGATCCTCTTCTCTCTCGTTCCGTCTGACTTTGCGCTCCTGGACATGAGACCATAGAGGTAAAAGCAGATAGGAACAGCCAGTACACAGCTTAAGATAATGTTATCTATACGTAAATCTTCAAAATATCTAGCAATCGATCTCCAATAAGTAATGAAAGCTGCCGCGATATCGGTATCGATACGGGAAATAAACACGAGCGAAATGATGAAGAATATTCCCATAAGGATTATGAATCCGATTATCAGCAGAATGACTGCCGCATTCCGCTGCTTCTTCTCGCCTTCCTTCTTAAAAGCAGACCAGTCGGTAACGAAGTTCGGGAATCCCGCAAATGACTTAACGTAGAATCCGTGGATCAGATCCGCAAGGATCAATCCGCCGGTCTTATCACCCAAAAGGATATCGTTTGAGACCAGTACGGAATAAACCGCGCAAAGATGCACCGCAAAAGCCGAAAGCGCCTCGCTCGGTCCGAAAGGCGCGGTTACCGCAGCCAGGATCATCATGACATACCAGAAGACTGTCTCACCGGTATTCTTTGATACGAATGACTTTCTGCCGCATCTGACCAGTTCAGATACTAAGATGAAAAATACGGATACCGCCGTTAAAGCAAGTCCGAACTTCCAATCTTTATAGTTCATGACCAGAAGCAGCCTTGCGTAAGTGTATGCCAAAGGGAAGGCGAGCAAAATGCCCGCCCTGCGGAAGTAGATCTTATTGTCCATTATGAATTAATCCTCTTTGTATTCGAGTATGTCGCCGGGCTGACAGTCCAGCGCCTTGCATATATCGTTCAGTGTAGAGAAACGTACCGCCTTTGCCTTCTGATTCTTAAGGATAGAAAGGTTTGCCGGGGTGATCCCTATCTTCTGTGCAAGCTCACCGGAGGAGATCTTGCGCTTTGCCATCATGACATCAATGTTGACTATGATCATATCAATCTGCCTCCTTTGCCTTATATTGTAAGATCAAGCTCTTCCTTCATGGTGATCGCCTTATCGAAAACGACCCTCACGCTCTGAACAACAAGTGCCAGGAAAAGAGCTAAGACTGCGAGAATGAACGAACCGCTCCAGATGAAGCCTCCGACCAAACAATCGACTGCGACTCCGACAAACGTAAAGGCGATGATGTTCATCAGCTTGAGGTTGGTTCTTTCAAAAACAACGTTCTTTCCCATATTGGAAAGGAGCTTAAGAAGACTGAAAAGGATAATGTAGGTTCCGACCGTTCCCAGATAGTAAACAACAGAGAGACCTATAACCCTTGCAGGATCAAATACCTCGGCCCAGATGTAGCAGATATACTTGGTAATAGCAAAACCAAAGATATCTCCCACAAGGACCATTGCAATGAATAAGAGTGTTGATATCTTTGACCATCTGATGATCACGTCATGATATTTCATGTTAGTTACCTCCCTTGAAGATTCAAAAATGCTTTCCATGAGCATATAGTAGCACTCACATTATTGAATTGCAAGAGAAAATTATCGAATTTCGATATATTTTTTGTGATTAACGATTTAGCGATCGAAAAGAGGCGTTGAAAAATAGCGTTCAGCTGTGTCCGGAAGCACTGTAACTACTGTCTTTCCGGCTCCGAGACGCTTAGCAAGCCTCAATGCTCCGGCTACGTTTGTGCCGCTCGAGATTCCGCAGAGGATACCCTCTTTGAGAGCGAGATCCCTGGATGTGTTAAGAGCCTGCTCATCAGTAATGATCTCGATCCCGTTATAGATCTGTGTATCAAGGATCGGAGGGATCAGGCCGTCACCAATTCCCATCTGAACGTGAGTTCCGATGCTTCCGCCTGAAAGGATAGCGGCATGCTCGGGTTCAACGGCAAGGATAGTAACATCGGGATTTGCTTCCCTCAAAGCTCTTCCGATGCCTGTAATCGTTCCGCCGGTACCGATTCCGGATACAAAGCCGTCGATCTTCTTCCCTGCTTCCTCGATGATCTCCTGAGCAGTCCAGTAATACTGGGCATCAAGATTCGCCGGATTCTCAAACTGCTGCGGGATATATACCTTGGGATCCTTATTCTTCATATCATATGCGATGTCGATGCAGTCACGGATCGACTTGCCGATGTCGCCGTCATCGTGAGTAAGGATAACCTCTGCCCCGTAATGCTCGACGAGCTTCCTTCTCTCTTCACTTACGGAGTCCGGCATGATGATGACTGTCTTATAGCCTTTTACAGCGCCGATAAGAGCAAGTCCTATTCCCTGGTTGCCGCTCGTAGGCTCTACAATGATGCTGTCCTTACCGATGAGGCCTTCTTTCTCAGCTCTCTCGATCATCTTCAAAGCAGTACGTGTCTTGATGGAACCGCCGACCTCAAGGCCCTCGAACTTAACAAGAACCTCAGCGTCTCCGGGCTCGACCATACGGTGAAGCCTTATAAGCGGGGTATTTCCTACAGCATCCAGTATCGTATCGCAAATCATTGAAAAGGACTCCTAATGAAAAATCGCTCTTTATTGTACTCTGAAAGGCAAAGAATTGCACCAGTGGATTTTCAGCAGCAAATAACCAAAGAAAAGCCCGGAGTATCAGCTCCGGGCTTTTATGCACTTTGGTATGGTTATTTCTTTACTTTAACCTTTCTTCCGCAGTTCTTCTTGCTGAAGATCTTCTTATACTTTCTAACCTTAGACTTCTTTACCTTAACAGTCTTAATCTTGGACCCCTTCAAAGACTTCTTAACGCCCTTCTTAGTAAGCTTGGTCGTCTTGTTAACATAAATAGTCTTAAGAGCCTTGTCACCGTTGAAAGAATAAGCACCTATCTTGGAAAGTACCGCAGAAGAAATGTTGAATGACTTCAGTCTGGAGCATCCGTTAAACGCCCTTGTACCGATCGTTTTCAGCCTGTTGCCGCCGTAAACCTTAGTAAGGTTCCTGCATCCGGAAGCAACATAGTTTCCGATAGAAGTTACATACTGACCGATCTTCAGGCTCGTCATTGTCGGGTTATTTGCAAGCGCGTAATTACCAATGCTTGTTACCCTGTATTCATAGCCCTTGATGCTGACTGTGTCAGGAATAACAACGGCTGCTGTTCCGTTATCTTCGAGCTTATCAAGCCTTACTGTTCCTGTTCCGTTTTCGGGAGCTGCTCCGGTTACGGTAAATGTAGCATTTGCGGCCTTTCCGGTCTCACCGACATCCAACTGCTTTACCCTTTCAAATGTAACAGTTACTGTTACGTTTGTTGTAGGCATCGGGAACGTTATTTCATCGTAAGTTTCACCGATAGGTTCGCCGTTAACCTTGACTACCGCAACGTAGTTTTCATCAGGGGTTACGGTAACCTTGATCTGATCATCGATAACGGCTAAGGTCTTATCAAGATTTGCGGTACCATTAGAACCTACTGTCAGGCTGACCGTATAAGGAATCTTAACAAACGCTACAGTTACCTCAGCATCTTCAGCACCCATTTCGAAAGAAGTGGAAGCACTCTGGTTGTTAACCATAATATAGTTAAGTTTATATCCGTCATAAGGCGTTACCGTAAGAGTTACCGTATCGCCCATTTTTGCCGTAGTCGGATTTGCTGTAGCGGTACCGCCTTCCAAAGCTGTGATCTTTACCTTGAGAGTTTTCAGTTTGAAATACACTTCAACTGTAGTTTCTTCTGCTCCCATGGTGAATTGGGTGCTGTAATAAGTTTTTTCATTAACCTTAATGAAATCAAATTCGTAACCCGGATTAGCATGTACATCAACGGTAATCTTATCGTTGACGTGAGCAATCTCCGGAACTTCAGCCTCTCCGTTAACGCAACTCGCAAGAGTGATCTTATAATCAATCTTCTTGAATGAAACGTTAACAGTTATATTCTTGTTCGGCATCAGGAAAGATTTCTCTTTTGTCTGCCCGTCAACAGTTATAGATGCAAGTTCATAACCTTTGCTGGGATTGCAGATAATCGAGACCGTATCATCCATGCCTGCAGTCTTAGGATCAGCATATGCAGTTCCGCCGCTTGAGCACTTAACTGTAATCGTGTGCTGGATCTTCTTGAAAGTAGCTTCAACTGAAGCAGACGTACTCATCTTGAACGTATATACGCCGGAAGCCAAAGCTTTACCATTAACCTTTATGGTATCCAATTTATAACCTTCAGAAGGATTAGCCGTTACAGTGATCATATCGCCGTAATTTGCAGGATTCTTATCAACGCTTACCGTTCCGCCTGCAGGCTGATTAAGAGAAATCTCATAATCGATCTTCTCAAAAGTTACAACAACTTTAGCATCCTTATCAGGCATGCTGAAACTCTCAACTTCGATAACCCTGTCATTGACCGTTATCGATTTAAGCCTGTAGCCTGTCGAAGGAGTTGCAGTTACAGTGATCAGTTCACCGTAATTAGCTGTTGCTTGAGACAGTGTTGCAGTACCGCCTGCCGGCTTATTTATAGAGATTTTATAAACAGCCAGCTTAAATGAAACTACAACAGTTGTATCCTGTGCAGACATTATAAATGATGTTCCGGTTATAGCTACATTGTTTACAAAGATCTTATCGACCGCATAACCGGTATTCGGAGTACACTCAACAGCAACAGTGTCACCCTCGTTTGCCATCTTGACTACCGATACCTTTCCGTTTCCGCCGGAGACAGATGAGGTAATCGTATAATCGGCTCTCTTAAAGGTTACATCAACCTCTGCGGGAGCATTGCCCATCGTAAATTCCATCGTACCGACAAGTTTCGTACCATTAACCTTTATGGTATCGATCGTAAAACCGGGATTGGGTGTAGCTGTAATAACGATGGTATCACCGGAATTTGCAGGATCCTTCGAAACTGTTGCTTCACCGTTTGCTCCGCAATTAACTGTGATGTTATAGTCGATCGGATTGAAAACTACTACTACTTCCGCATCTTCATTCGGCATCGTAAATGATGTTTTTGAAGATGAAGCAATGCCGTTTACATAGATCTTATCAAGCTTATAGCCGGTGTTTTCTGTGGTTGTGACAGAAATGGTTTCAGCATAATTAGCAGATGACTTTGATAAAGTCGCTGTACCGCCGACCGGCGTGATCAATGTGATATTATAAACTGCTTTCTTAAATGTAACGACTACCTTTGCAGGCTTTGCAGGCATCGGGAATCCGGTTCCAGCTATAGCAGAATCGTTAAGTGTAATCTTATCAACTACATAACCGGTATTAGGATCGCATGTTACGTCAACCCATTCGTCAGCTTCAGCTGACTTCTTCGCAGAAGCGGTTCCGCCCTCTCCGGAAACAGATACACTGACCGGGTATTGGGTTTTCTTGAAGGTTACTACGACATTAACAGCGGCAGTTCCCATTGTGAAAGTTTTTACACCGGCTTTCAGTGCCGTGCCGTTAACTGTAATTGCATCGAGATCATATCCAGCATCAGGAATAGCGGTTACCGTGATCGTATCACCATAATTAGCAGGATTCTTATCAATGCTTGCAGAACCATTATCTTTGACAGTCAGATTGACAGCATAATCTATCTTTTTGAAGTAAACAACTACGTTTGCTTCTCCTGCAGGCATTGTAAACTCTCTACCCGTAAATGTTTCACCATTAAGGGTAAACTTATCGAACGTATAGCCTTTATCAGCTGAAGGAATTACCTTAACTGAAGTTCCGGCGCTGGCACTGGTAGGATTTGTAGAGGCAAAGCCGCCCTCAGGAACCCTAACATTGATGTCGTACTCTGCAGGTTTGAAAGATACTACAACCTCTGCATCTGCATTACCCATCGTGAATTCTTTCTTTCCAACCAAAACAGTACCGTTAACCTTAATGGTATTAAGATCATATCCTGCAGCAGGATTTACTGTTACCGTGATGGTATCACCGATATTTGCCGTTTCTTTTGAAACAGAAGCAGTACCAATGCCATTACCTTCAACAGTCAGGCTGACCTTATATTCGATCTTCTTGAAATAAGCAACTACAGCAACGTCGTCTGCCGGCATTTCAAATGTCTTACCGTCTTTTTCAATGCCGTTAACAGTGATCTTATCAAACTCGTAACCTGCTTTATCAGTTGTTGAAATCGTGATCAGATCACCATAACCCGCAGTTGTTGCATCAGCCTTGGCAGTTCCGCCCTCCGGTGCGGAAACTGTGATGCTGTAAGATGCTTTCTTGAAGGTTACTACAACTTTTGCTTCCCCGGCTCCCATAACGAATTCGGGTTTATTTACATCCAAAGAAGAACCATTAAACTTAATGGAATCAATAAGATAACCTGTTGCAGGTTTAGCTGTAACGGTGATCTTATCGCCCATGGTTGCCTTTTCCGCAGAAACTGAAGCAGTACCGTTATCTCCAACTGTCAGCATGACGGGGTATACAGTCTTGGTAAAGGTAACATATACAGTAGTATTCTGCGCAGGCATCTCGAAAGTATCGCCTTCGATAGCCTTTGTGTTGACCTTTATCGAAGCTACCTTGTAACCGGCAGCAGCGTTGGTTGTAATCTTGACTTGATCTCCGACACCTGCAGTCGTAGGTTTGCATGAAGCCGTGCCGCCCTCTGAATAAGTTACTGTGATTGTATAAGGGATCTTCTTGAAGTAAACGACTACTTTCGCTTCACCTGCAGGCATATCAAATGACTTTCCGGAAATTGCAGTATCGTTAAGAGTAATCTTATCAAACTCATAACCATCTTTTGCAGTATCGGTAATCGTGATCCTGTCACCATATCCTGCTTTTGTTTTGTTAGCCTCGGCACTTCCACCCTCAGGTACGGAAACAGTGATGCTGTAAGAAGCCTTCTTGAAGGTTACTTCAACATTAGTTTCGGCATCTCCCATTGTAAATTCTGTTACACCAGGTTCCAAAGCCACACCATCAACTTTAATGGTATCCAAAACATAACCGGTTGCAGGGGTAGCTGTAATAGTGATCTTATCACCATAGCCTGCCGTAGTCGCAGAAACATATGCAGTACCGTTATCACCAACCGTCAGATTAACGGCATATCCACCCTTTACAAAAGTAACTTCTACGGTAGTATCCTTTGCAGGCATAAAGAAAGTATAGCCATCAATAGTCTCTTCGTTGACCTTAATCGAGCCAACAGTGTAACCGGTAGCACCTTTTGCAGTAATCGTGATCTTCTCTCCGACACCAGCAGTCGTAGGGCTGCATGAAGCCGTGCCGCTGCCTATACAATTTACTTTAATAGTATAAGGAATCTTCGTGAAGTAAACGACTACTCTTGCATCTCCATCTGGCATATCAAATGTCGTACCGGTTTTTTCAACGCCGTTAACCGTGATCTTGTCAAACTTATAACCATCATACTGAGAAGGAGTAATCGTGATCTTATCACCATAGCCTGCTGTTGAAGTGTTAGCTTCAGCAGTTCCGCCTTCAGGTACGGAAACTATTACATAGTAAGATTTTCTCTTGTAGGTTACTTCTACCGTTGTGTCAGCAGAACCCATCGTGAATTCATATACATCAGTATTCAAAGGCTTTTCATTAACAATTATCTTATCAACTTTATAACCGGTCTTCGGATTTGGAGTGATAGTAATCTTGTCGCCATTATTCGCCCGATACTTATTTAATGTAGGTGCACCATAATCCTTGTTATATACCAATTCAATAGTATGACCGCCCTGAACAAAAGTAACATATACTACAGTATCCCGTGCGGGCATGTTAAATACAGGGGTAGTTCCAATTTCTTCACCGTTAACCTTAATCGAACCGATTTCGAATCCTTCTTCAGGCTGAACGGAAAGAGTAACTTGACCGCCTGCACTTACATTATTCATGCTGAATGATGCTGTGCCGCCTGATGAATGCTCAACCGTAAGCTTATAAGTTTTACTGGTGAAATATACTTTTACCTTTGCGATACCATCAGGCATCGTGAAAGTAGAACCATACATAGTGCCGTTTACTTCAAGGTTAGTAAACTCAAAGCCATCATAAGGTGTAACCGTTGCTGTAATCAACTCACCGGCCGGAGCAGGATTATTTGAGAAAGAAATCGTACCGTACGGGCAGCTGAGAACTTGAATGTCATAAAGAGTAACTCCAGAACTGTTGTAATGCTTCCTTGCACTCTCCAACTGATCATGGCCGGTTCCATTAAAAGAAATCTGATTCCAGTTTTTCTCTGTTCCTGCATAGTAAACATCAGTAAGACTTGTGCAACCGGTAAAGGCGGCGTTGCCGATTTCGTATACACTTAATGGAATAGTAACTGTCTTAAGATTAGTACAGCCTGCAAAAGCATCAGAACCAATCTTAGGCACACCGCTTGAAATTACAACGTTGGTAAGACTCAAACAATTGGCAAATGCAAAATCTCCAAAACCGGAAGCAGCAAGAGTACCTGGAATAGTAACTTCTGTAAGTCCGCTTCCATTAAAAGCACTATTTTCGATCCTTTTAATACCATCCGGCAGACTAATCGTCTTAAGCTTAGCGCAATTCTGGAATGCACCGGAACAAATCCTGGTAATACCAGTGTTAAGTGTTACAGTAGTAAGATTCGAACAGTTAAGAAACGCATAATCCCCAATTGTTTTAATAGTTGAAGGAATCGTAACAGTTTTAAGACTCAAAAAATCAGCAAAAGCTTTTTCTCCAATTTCAGTCATGCTGGTCGGAATCGTAAGAGACTCAATTGACGTATCGACAAAAGCATCCTTTCCGAACAAATAAACACTGTTAGCTATCTCTATTGTAGTAAGATTTGCGCAGCCGTTAAAAGCTCCGTTACCGATCGTTGTAACTCCGCTAGAGATTACTACCTTCTTGATCTTGTTTTTATATGCACTCCACGGAGCCTGGTAGAAATCGTAAGTAATACCAGATGTACCACCATAGTGATTACTATTAAAATCACTCATAGCTCCGGTACCCGAAATCGTCAGAGTACCGGCCTTGGTCAATGTCCAGGAAAGACTCGTTCCTTCTATTTTTCCTTCTGCACCGTCAAAGGAAGTTGTATCAGTAGCATGAAGTGTCGCTTTAAGAAGAGAAACATTACCTACAGATATTTCAATTTCGCCCCACTGAGCTTCTGTTCCCGTATAAGTAACATCAGCAAGAACAGAACATCCTGCAAAAGCATAGTCCCAAACGTTATCTACAGATACTGGAATTGTAATAGACTTCAATCCGGAACAACCGTCAAACGCATTTTTACCAATTCTGTTAACACTACCCGGAATTTCAATGCTCTTGAGACTTATACAGCCGTTAAAAGCATCATCAGAAAGATTGGTGACTCCATAAGGGATGTTTATCTCCGTAAGATTCGTGCAGCCGGAAAAGGCACCATCACAAATCGTATCAACTTTATTCGGAAGTGTAATCTTGGTCAGACTTGTACAACCCTGAAATGCATTATAGTCAATCAATGTAACCTGACTGGGAATAGTTATGCTGGTAAGAGAGGTGCAATTCTTAAAGACGGCTGCACCTATCTTCCAAAGATCACCCTTAAAAGTAACAGATGAGAGCGAAGAACAGCCACTAAAAGCATATGAATAAATCTCATATACGTTTTCAGGAATTACAATAGAACTGAGTTTAGTACAATCACTAAAGGCTTCATTTCCTATTTCCTTAAGAGTGCTGGGAAGTGAAACACTCGTAAGATTTTTGCAACCGGAAAAAGCACCGTAACATATTTTTGTAACACCTGAACCAATATTAATGGTCTTAATTGAATCCTTATATTGGATCCAACCTTTAGTTTCCATACTGCCTGAACCGGTTATTTCCAAGACGCCATTAGTCAAGGTCCAGCTCATGCTATCGCCACAAGAACCTTCGTAAGTTGCGTTTTTAGGATCTTTCTTATCTTCCGTTTCCTGAACGGGAGCCTCAGTTATTTCAGGTTCTTGTTCCTCAGTTTCTTCAGGCACCTGAGACTCTGTCTGCTCAGACTCCCGCTTTTCAGTTTCAGAGGGTTCTGTTTTTGAAGTTTCTGTGGGATTCTGTGTTTCGGTTTCAGCGGGTTCCTGCTTTTCTGTCTCTGCAGGTTCTGTTTTTGAAGTTTCAGCGGGGATCTGTTTTTCAGTCTCGGCAGGCTCCTGTTTTTCGGGCTCCTGTTTCTCTGTTTCCTGGGCAGCCGGTTTTTCTGTTGCCTCAGTCTCCTTCTTTTCAGAAGGTTCTGTTTCCTTTTTCTCCGTTTCCTTCGGAGCCGGCTTTTCAGTTTCTTTTGGTTTTACAGTCTCTTTTGGTGTCTGTTTTTCTGTTTCTTCAGTACTCTGTGTCTCTGAAGGAGCCGCAGCTTCATCTGCAAGAACTGAAACAGTCGGCATAAACATAGACATACAAATAGCGATCGTTAAAACGACCGACGTTACTTTGAGATGCTTCATCGATTAACCTCCGCGCAGAAACCCATTTTAGAACACCCAATTGGGTATTTTACAACTTTTTTAGGAAATATGCACTATTAATAAATTATTATTATGAAAGAATGTTGACACTTTGCACATTTATTTGACATATTAATATATTACTTATCTAATAAAATGCATAACCCAATAAAAAACTCCGGGGAATCATCCCCGGAGTCTTCACTAAAAGCATTGTTTTTGCTTACTTCTTGACCTTAACTTTTCTTCCGCAGTTCTTCTTTGTGAAATATCTCTTGTATTTTCTGACTTTTGACTTCTTAACTTTTACGGTCTTAACAGAAGAACCCTTCAGAGATTTTTTGACACGTTTCTTGGAAAGCTTTTTAGTCTTCTTGATGTTAATAGTCTTGAGGCTCTTGTCGCCGCTGAATGCATATGAACCGATCTTGGAAAGAACGGAAGATGTGATCGTGAAGTACTTCAGTTTTGTGCAGCTTATGATGGCTCTGGTACTAATAGTCTTAAGCTTTGCACCGCCGCTGATCTTAGTAAGCTTAGAACAGCCAACAAAGGCACGGGTTTCAATAACGGAAACATTTGATCCGATATATACACTCGTTACATATGGATTGTTATTGAATGCATAAGAAGCGATCTTTGTTACCTTATAAGGGATTCCCTTTAATGTGACGACAGCGGGAATCGAAACGCTTGCAGCATTATTTGCAGAACCGGTAAAAGCGACCGTACCAGATCCGCCCATCGCATTATTGGTAACCCTATAGTTATTGATACCATCAGTTAAATCCTCACCGACTGCCGCCTGGGTAATCAGGTCAAATTCAACTACAACAGTAACTGCTTCAGGAAGCATTAAGAATGTTTTACCGATAACAGGCTCTCCATTAACCGTAACACTCTTGGGATAGTATCCTTCTTCAGGCACTATATCCAATGTAACTGTATCACCCACGCCTGCCTGGGAAAGATCCGCTGACGCTGTACCATGCGCGCCGCATTTAACGGTTATCGCATGCGGGATCTTTTTGAAAGTTACGGATACTGCCGGATTTTCAAGTCCGATCTTAAATGAAGTTCCCGTAAGCGGATCGCCGTTATTAACGGTGATCTTATCAAGTGCATAGCCATTATCAGGTGTTACTTTCAAGTTAACGGTGTCACCATAATGTCCGCTGACAGGTGTTGCTTCAGCACTTCCGCCCTCAGAAGTATTAACAGTAACCGTAAACGTCTTCAGCCTGTAAAAGACCTCAATGACCGCGGGCACTCCGGTCATATAGAAATATTCACCTCCGGTGGTTTCACCATTGTGATAAGCATACTCAAACTCGTAACCCGGCTTAGGATTCGGTGTGATCGTTACCTTATCACCAGGCTTTGCTGATGAAGCAGAAAGCTCCGGGGTACCATTATTACCATTTGCGCTTACAGTAACCGGTCGTGCGATGTAGTAGTTTTGATCATTGAGTGCAATCTGTTCGCTGCCAAAAGAAGCCAGCGTTTCTTCATCGTACGTAAATTCTATTCCGGAAACATTATAACCGTTTGTAATCTTAGTATTGTAACCTGCAAGGAAAAGCGCTTTATAAAGGAGCGCTGTTTCTGAAGCATTGTGACCATCAATGTTTGTGATATCTACAAGGTAATTCTTACCGTCATCCATATTGACGACATTCCACATATGGCCGCCGGCAGGAATCTCTCCGGTAACCGTGATGCATTGAATATTGCCTTTGAACTCGGTTAGATTACATAAATACATGAAAGCTTTGGCATAGCCTTCACATACAACGTTAGTACTTGTATTACCATCAAATACAGAGATCAACTGCCATGGATCACCATAAGCTCTTGAGCCGGTGACAGCCGCCTTATCATAATAAACCAAGCCCTTGATCTGATCACAATAGTAAACGAGTTTCTGATAATCCGGTTTGCTTGATGCATTTTTGACAATCGATGCAGCTTTTTTTACAGCAGTATTTACTCGTGAGATTTTCGATGATGA
>Ga0310786_10007863_pt1 | contig 13808 bp, 10 predicted proteins | sample AusTroGonzalo_MG_FD_203881 | JGI IMG/M metagenome (GOLD analysis project Ga0310786, IMG submission 203881) | Bovine rumen microbial communities from tropical cattle in Woodstock, Queensland, Australia - Gonzalo_03 (v2) (version 2) | ecosystem: Host-associated > Mammals > Digestive system >... | reverse complement strand
AGAGGAGAGAAAGTCGGCCAAAACATTATGATTGAGTCGTTCCGCACCATCGAAGGGGAATTGCGACGACAGGACTATCCGTTGGGTTATAAATGGGCGTTGCTTCATGCCATCCATACCACTGCCGACTTCGACATGGAGAATATCCTCTATACCGATGAGGGCGCTGTAGAGACGCTTTATGATAAGGTGGTAAAGGGCGAGCTGAAGACAATCATCACCGATGTCACGATGGTGACGAGCGGTATCCGTAAGGGTGCCTTGCAGCGTCTTGGCATTGAGGCCAAATGTTATCTCTCTGACCCGCGGGTGGCAGAGATGGCAACCAGTCAGGGCATCACTCGTACCCAGGCAGGTATCCGACTGGCTGTCGAGGAACATCCTGATGCACTCTTCGCCTTTGGTAATGCACCGACGGCACTGATGGAACTCTGTGACCTGATCCGTAAGGGGAAAGCTCATCCCGCGGGCATCATCGCGGCACCAGTAGGCTTCGTCCATGTCCGCGAGTCGAAGCACATGGTGAAGCCGTTCCGTGATATTCCGAAGATTATCGTGGAGGGACGGAAGGGCGGCAGCAACCTTGCCGCGACGCTCTGTAATGCCATCCTCTGTTTCGATGATGCTGCACAACTAAAACCGGGAAGAGACCTGTAAAAGTTGAAAAGTTGAAGAATTGAAAAATTGAAGGATTGAAAAATTGAAGAGTGGAGAATTGAAGAAGGTGAAAAAGTTGCATCCTTTGATGTTTGTGGGGACGGGCAGCGATGTCGGCAAGAGCATCGTTGCTACGGCGTTCTGTCGCATATTCCGACAGGACGGCTACCGCCCAGCACCCTTCAAGGCTCAGAACATGGCGCTGAACTCCTATGCCACCCCCGAGGGACTGGAGATTGGTCGGGCGCAGGCCGTACAGGCCGAGGCGGCTGGTATCCCCTGCGAGACGGATATGAACCCTTTGCTCCTGAAACCCAGCTCGGACCACACCAGTCAGGTGGTGCTGAACGGACGCCCCATCGGTAACAGGAGTGCTTATGATTTTTGGAAAAGAGGAGAGAGGAGAGAGAAGAGGGGAGAGTGCACAGCGGAACCGACCCTATTGTGCACTTTTGACTTCCGGCAGGAGGTCTGTGCGGCCTTCGACCGTCTGGCGGCGAAGTACAATCCCATTGTGATGGAGGGCGCGGGCAGCATCTCGGAGGTCAATTTGCGCGATACCGACCTGGTGAACATGCCGATGGCGCGCCATGCCGATGCCGATGTCATCCTTGTTGGCGACATTGACCGCGGTGGTGTCTTCGCCTCGGTCTATGGCAGTATCGCCCTGCAGACACCGGAGGACAGAAAACGCATCAAGGGCATCATCATTAACAAGTTCCGTGGTGACATGCGCCTGTTCGACGAGGGCCGCCGGATGTTGGAAGATCTTTGTGGCGTGCCTGTGCTCGGTGTCATTCCCTACTACAAGGACATCCATATCGATGAGGAGGATAGTGTCAGTCTGGAACAGAAACGACGACAGCTGGCCGAGGGCAAAGTGAACGTGGCCGTGGTGCTGCTGCGGCATCTCAGCAATTTCACGGACTTCGATATGCTGGAGCGTGACGCTCGCGTAAACCTTTTCTATACCAACAACGTTGCCGACATCGAGCGGGCGGACATCATTATCCTGCCAGGTACGAAGTCAACACTCGACGACCTGCTGGAACTGCGGCGGAACGGCTGTGCACAGGCCATCGTCCGTGCCCACCGCAACGGCACCATGGTGCTGGGAATCTGTGGCGGCTACCAGATGCTGGGTGTCGAGGTCTGCGACCCCGACCACGTGGAGGGTGACATCGAACGTCTGCCCGGACTGGGGCTGTTGCCCATCACGACGACGATGACTGCTACGAAGACCACCCGCCAGGTCACCTTCGAGTTTGAGGGCCATGAGTGTCAAGGGTATGAGATTCATCAGGGGGTGAGTGTTGAGAGAGGAGAGAATAGAGAGGAGAGAGGAGAGAGAATAGTCAGAGCGGATCATTGTCTTGGCACGTACATTCACGGTTTTTTGGACAATGCGCCTGTCATCGACTATCTACTCAGGGACTATGCCACCGAGCACCACGGCGATGTGCAGAGCATCGACGAGTTCAAGAACGAGCAGTACGACCGTCTTGCGGAGCATGTACGGCGGTATGTGGACGTTGAACGGGTGTACGAGATTATTTCGAGGTGCGAGGATAGTGATGAGTAAGGTGTTGGCATTGATTCTCGGCTGGATGCTCGACCTGTGTTTCGGCGATCCTCAGCGACTGCCGCATCCCATCGTGTGGTTCGGGCGGATGATTGCTTGGTGCGAGCATCGGCTGAACAAGGGCAGCCGTCGCAAGACGAAGGGTGCCGTGATGGCGATCACGCTCATCGTCCTTGTCTTCGTGGCCACCTCACTGCTCATTTCTTCATTTTCACTGCTCATTCCTCATTTCTCATTTCTCATTTCAGCATTGCTGATATTCTACTGTCTGGCCGGCACGACGCTCATCCGTGAGGTGCGTGAGGTGTTCCTCGCCTTAGACCGCTCGTTGGAGGAGGGTAGGGCGCAGGTGGCGCGTATCGTCGGCCGCGACACCAGCGAGCTGTCGGCCCAAGAGGTGCGGACGGCGGCTCTGGAGACGTTGGCCGAGAACCTCAGCGACGGTGTCATCGCCCCGCTGTTCTGGCTTGCCCTGTTGGGGACGCCCGGGATGCTCGCCTACAAGATGGTGAACACCCTCGACTCGATGATTGGCTACCGTACGGAGCGTTACAAGGACTTCGGCTATTGGGCCGCCCATATCGACGATGTGGCCAACTACATACCCGCCCGCTTGACGGCGCTGCTGATGGTGGTCGTTGCTGCAAAACCGCGACTTATATGCTTCGTTTGGCGAAACGGCTGGAAACACGCTTCGCCCAATAGCGGTTATCCCGAGGCCGCCCTTGCTGGCATCCTCGACTGCCGTTTCGGTGGTCCGCATTACTACTTTGGCGAGCTCTTCGACAAACCCTTCATCGGCGATAACGACCGTCCGTTGACGACTGCCGACATGAAGACGGCCCTCCGTGTGAACCGAAGGGCCGAGGTATTGATGGTTATCCTGGTGGCAGTGTCGTTCCTGCTTAGAATGGGCTGACAAACTCGGTGTTGTTGACCACCAGCGACAGGTAGAACGCCAGTTCTACCAACAGGCAGACGGCGCCGCAGCAGTCGCCGGTATAGCCGTGCAGTCGGCGCCAGATAAGCAGGTACAGGAAGTACATCACCAGACAGGGCGGGAAGATGAGCAGCGACCAGTCCAGCTCGTTACTGTACAGCCAGCAGAAACCTATCAGCGGCAACATTCCCTGGAAGGCCAGGCAGATGCCGGCCTTCACGCTGGGTTTGCGGTAGACGGTCTTGTTCTTCGCTGCTTCGGCCGTCCGGGCGTAGGGCATCATCAGGATGAGCTGCGATGTCACCATCTTGCTGAAGGGGTCGGCGGCGAGGATGGCGAGTGCCGCCTGCTCTGGCTGCAGTCCCAGCAGACAGAGGGAGAGCAGGGCGAAGTAGAGCACCAGTCCGATGACGCCGTAGGTGCCGATGTGCGAGTCCTTCATGATGGTCAGGATCCTCTCGCGGTCGGTGCCGCCGCCTCCGAAACCGTCGAAGAAGTCGGCCAGCCCGTCCTCATGCAAGGCGCCCGTCACCAGAAGTCGTGCGGCGATGGCCAGTAGTAGTGCTATGGGAACAGGCATGAACATACTGCCGAAGTAGAAGACACCGGCCATGACGGCTGCCGTGAGCCATCCTGTCAGCGGCCACCACTCCACGACGGCCTCGTATGCAGACTTCGGCGGCTGGTGCAGTCGCCAGAAGGGCAGCCGCGTGAAGAACATGAGTGCTGCCCACAGGTTGTCGTACCATTTAGAAGTACTTAGTGATATTTGCATTGTCGAAGTTGTTCATTTCGTTCATCATTCTTACGGCGGAGTCCACGATGGGGTAGGCACAGAGCGCGCCCGTTCCCTCGCCCAGTCTCAGTCCCAGCGACAGCAGCGGCTTGGCACCGAGGAAGTCGAGTATCCGCCGGTGGCCGCTCTCGTCACCGCAGTGGGTGAAGACCATGCTCTCCTTGGCTTCGAGCCGTAGTGTGCAGGCCGCCAGCGCACAGGCGGTCATGATAAAGCCGTCGACGAGCACTACCATACGGAGTTCGGCGGCACGGAGCATGGCACCGATGGCTGCTATCATCTCGAAGCCGCCGAAATATGAGAGAATCGGGGGTATGGGGGCATGGGGGTACGGGGGTGCGAGGTTCGTGGCCTTATAGTTTTCGACAGCTTTCGAGAGCACGTCGTACTTATGGCGTATGCCGTCGTTGTCGAGTCCCGCTCCGGCACCGATGCACTCTTTGAGGGGGATGTTGCAGAGGAGGTGCATCCAGATGCTTGATGGTGACGTGTTGCCGATGCCCATCTCGCCGATGCTCACGATGTTACAGCCCTTCTGCTGGCACTGATCGACGAGGTCTCTGCCCACGTTAAGAGTCTGCTCATACTCCGCCAGGCTCATAGCCGGCTCGTAGAGGAAGTTCTTGGTGCCTCGTGCCACCTTGCGGTCGACGATGCCGTCGACGCCCGACAGGTCGTAGTCGACGCCGACATCGACGATGGTCAGGTCGAAGCCGTGCTGACGGCAGAACATATTGACACCGCCGCCGCCACGGGTGAAGTTGATCATCTGCTGCCACGTCACACAGCGAGGCGACACGCTAACGCCTTCACGCTCAATGCCGTGGTCGCCGCCGAGCAACAGGTGGCAAGGATGGCTGAGCCGTGGCTCGAGCGTCTGCTGTAGCAGACAGATCTGCATGGCCAGCTCCTCGAGCCGTCCCAGCGAGCCCTTCGGCTTGTTCAGGTTGTCAATCTTCTCCTGAATTTGTGCCTTCAACCCCTTTCCGCTAATCATATCTTTCATCTTTCACCTCTTATCTTTCACCTTTACCGCAATTCCGCTCACCATGAGTATCACCTCGTCGGCCTTTTGGGCAATATACTGGTTCATCCACCCTTCCAGGTCGGTGAACTTCCTTTGGATGGCGTTTTCGCTGACGCCGCCCGAGCCAATCTCGTTGGTGACGAAGATGAACGTAGCGTCCTGAGTGGTGAAGCGGTCGAACTCCTCCTTGGCCCGCTGCAGGGTGGGGGCGACTTCCGGACATTCGCTGTCTTCCGGCTTCGCGCCAAACCACAGGTTTGTCAGCCAGAGCGTCACGCAGTCGATGACCACCACCCGTCCCGTCACATCGTGGCCGCTCAGCAGCTGCTCCTCTTCGATGTTCGTCCATTGTGGACCGCGCCGTTGCTGGTGTGCCACGACGCGCTGGCGGAATTCCTCGTCCCAGATGTGTGCCGTCGCCATATAAACAGGCGTTTCCGACAGACTGAGCGCCATTTCCTCGGCCTTTTGGCTCTTGCCCGAGCGTTGTCCGCCCGTAATCAGTATGATTTTCTTCATATTTGGTTGCAAAGTTACATATTTTTTGGAAACTTTGAAAGTATTAACCGAATTCTTTGTATCTTTGCAGCCAAAATAACAAAAAAGCTGACAAAATGAAACATCAATTACGCAGTGCAGTGTGTACAGAAGGTCGCCGTATGGCGGGAGCCCGTGCCCTGTGGGTGGCCAATGGCATGAAGAGAGAGATGTTCGGCAAGCCGATTATTGCCGTGGTTAATTCGTTCACCCAGTTTGTGCCGGGACATACCCATTTGCATGAGGCAGGCCAGATTGTGAAGCGTGAGATAGAAGCCCTCGGCTGCTATGCTGCAGAGTTCAATACCATCGCCATCGACGACGGCATCGCCATGGGTCACGACGGTATGCTCTACTCCCTGCCTTCGCGCGACATCATTGCCGACTCGGTAGAGTACATGGTCAACGCCCACAAGGCCGACGCCATGATCTGCATCTCGAACTGTGACAAGATTACCCCGGGAATGCTGATGGCCGCCATGCGTCTGAACATCCCCGCTGTCTTCGTCAGCGGTGGTCCTATGGAAGCCCATAAGCTGAACGGCGAGAATGCCGACCTTATCACCGCGATGATTAAGGGTGGCGACCCGACGGTGAGCGACGAGGAGCTGGCAAAGGTCGAGCAGATGGCCTGTCCCGGCTGTGGTGCCTGCTCGGGAATGTTTACGGCCAACTCCATGAACTCCCTGACCGAGGCCATCGGTCTGTCGCTGCCCGGTAACGGTAGTATTCTTGCAACCCATGTGAACCGCGTCCAGCTGATGAAGGACGCTGCCAAGCAGATTGTCAAGAACGCCCTTGCTTACTATGAGGACGGCGACGAGAGTGTGCTGCCGCGCAGCATCGCCACCCGTCAAGCCTTCCTCAATGCCATGACGCTCGACATCGCTATGGGTGCCTCGACGAACACCGTGCTCCACCTGTTGGCAGTAGCCCAGGAGGCGGAGGTCGACTTCACGATGGCCGACATTGACGCCCTCTCGCGTAAGACGCCGTTCCTCTGTAAGCTTGCCCCCAACTGGCAGAAGTACAGCATCCAGGAGGAGAACAGCGCCGGCGGCATCCTCGGCATCCTCGGCGAGCTGGCCAAAGGCAATCTGCTCGACCTCTCGTGCAAGCGTGTCAATGGTGCCACCCTCGGTGAGGACATCGAGAAATACAGTATTGTTGGCTTAACGCTTGAGGACGGAAAAATCGTAAATAGTAAATCGTCAAATAGTAAATGTCTTGACCCCGAGGCCGACCGCATCTACCACAGTGCCCCTGGCGGCAAGTTCAGCAATGTGCTGGGCTCGCAGGACGCCCGTTGGGAGAGTCTCGACACCGACCGTGCGAACGGCTGTATCCGCGACATCGAACATGCCTACACGAAGGACGGCGGCATGGCTGTGCTCTTCGGCAACATTGCCAAGGACGGCTGCGTGGTGAAGACCGCCGGTGTCGACGAGTCGCTGTGGCACTTCGAGGGTCCTGCCGTGGTCTTCGACTCCCAGGAGGACGCCTGCGAGGGCATCCTCGGCGGCAAGGTGAAGAGTGGCGACTGCGTCGTCATCACCCACGAAGGTCCTAAGGGCGGTCCTGGTATGCAGGAGATGCTCTATCCTACGAGCTATATCAAGTCGATGCACCTCGGTAAGGAGTGCGCCCTCATTACCGATGGCCGCTTCTCCGGCGGCACCAGCGGCCTCTCCATCGGACATATTTCGCCCGAGGCAGCTAACGGTGGTAACATCGGTAAGATCAAGGACGGCGACATCATCGTTATTGATATCCCTTCGCGTTCCATCAACGTGAAGCTCACCGACGAGGAGCTGGCCCAGCGCCCACAGCAGCCGCTGCGCCGCAACCGCGTGGTCTCCAAGGCCCTGCGGGCCTATGCTCAGAGCGTGTCGTCGGCCGACAAGGGAGGCGTGAGAATTATTGACTAGAAAAACTAGAAGAACTAGATAAACTAGAGTTTCTAGATAATCTAGGAAATCTAGAAAAAAAAGATTATGCTGAAAGATAAAATAACAGGATCGAAGGCGTTGATGAGGGCGCTGCAGGCCGAGGGCGTGAAGACCATCTTCGGTTACCCTGGCGGCAGCATCATGCCCGTCTATGATGCGCTCTTCGACTACACACGAGGAGAGAAGAAGTGTTTCGACCATATACTGGTACGCCACGAGCAGGGTGCCACCCATGCCGCCGAGGGCTATGCCCGCGTCTCTGGCGAGGTGGGTGTGGCACTGGTCACCAGCGGCCCCGGTGTGACGAACACCCTGACGGGTATCGCCGACGCCATGCTCGACTCTACGCCTATCGTCGTTATTGCCGGACAGGTGCCCATCTCGGCCCTGGGTACCGACGCCTTCCAGGAGGTAGACCTTGTGGGCGTGTCGCAGCCTATCTCGAAGTGGTCGTACCAGATTCGTCGTGCCGAGGATGTGGCGTGGGCCGTGAGCCGTGCGTTCTACATCGCCCGTACGGGCCGTCCCGGTCCTGTGGTGCTCGACTTTGCAAAGAATGCGCAGGTTGAGGAGATTGAATGGGAGCCTAGGAAGGTGGATTTCGTACGTTCGTACGTTCCTTATCCGAAGCTCGACATGGAGGCCGTGCGCCAGGCTGCCGAGCTCATCAACAACGCCAAGCGCCCCTTGGCCCTCGTTGGTCAGGGTGTGGAGCTGGGCAATGCCCAGGATGAGCTCAAAGCGTTCTTAGAGAAGGCCGACATCCCTGCCGGTCGCACCATGCTCGGACTCTCGGCACTGCCCTCTGACCATCCTCTGAACGTTGGAATGCTCGGAATGCACGGCAACTACGCCGTGAACCTCAAGGAGCAGGAGTGCGACGTGCTTATCGCCATCGGTATGCGTTTCAGCGACCGTGTGACGGGCAACTTGAAAACCTACGCCAAGCAGGCGAAGATCATACACCTCGACATCGACCGCTCGGAGATAGACAAGAACGTGAAGACCAACGTGGCTGTGGTAGCCGACTGTAAGGAGTCGCTGCCCGCCCTGACGGCTCTGCTGCAGAAGAACGACCACCACGAGTGGCGCGACTCTTTCAAGGAGCTCGACGAGAAGGAACGCGTGAAAGTCATCGAGCCCGCCATCCATCCGAAAGAAGGCCCACTGCTGATGGGCGAGGTGGTGAACACCGTTGCCGAGCAGGCTCCGCGTGGCACTGTCCTTGTGACGGATGTTGGTCAGAACCAGCTGTTTGCAACGCGTTACTTCAAGTATTACGAGAATCGTAGCATCTGCACCAGTGGCGGTCTTGGCACCATGGGCTACGGTATGCCCGCCGCCATCGGCGCCACCTTTGGCGTAAGAGATAAAGGGACGAACGGGGAGCACAGAGAGGTGTGTTGCTTTATGGGTGATGGCGGTTTCCAGATGTGTATCGAGGAGCTCGGCACCATCATGGAGCAGCAGGCACCAGTGAAGATGATCCTCATGAACAACCACTACCTGGGCAATGTGCGCCAGTGGCAGGATATGTTTTGGATGCGCCGCAAGTCGTTCACGAAGATGCTGAACCCCTGTTACGAGCAGATTGCCAAGGGCTATGGCATCCCCTACATGGCCGTCACCGACCGTCAGCAGTTGGCCTCCGCCGTCCAGACGATGCTCGCCACCAAGGGTCCGTTCATTCTCGAGTGTGCCATCAAGGAGGACGACGACGTGCTGCCGATGACGCCGCCGGGCATGAATGTTAACGATATGATGTTGGAGGTATAAAATATGGAAGAGAAGAAACTTTACACCCTGCTGGTCTACTCCGAGAACGTGGCCGGTATCCTGAACCAGGTGACGGCCGTCTTCACACGCCGTCAGGTGAACATCGAGAGTCTGAATGTGTCGGCCTCGAGCATCCCGGGTGTCCACAAATACACCATCACCGCGTGGAGCGACGAGGATCAGATTATCAAGATTACGCGTCAGATAGAGAAGAAGATTGACGTCGTGAAGGCTAACTACTTCACCGACGACCAGCTCTTCATCCGTGAGACGGGTCTCTACAAGCTAGCTACGGACAAGGTGCTTACCAACCCCGAGATCTCGCGTACCGTCCGCCGTTTCGAGGCCAGCATAACCGAGGTGAACCCCACCTACACCATCGTCATGAAGAACGGTGTGACGGAGCAGATCATCGACCTCTACCGTGCTCTCGACGCCTACGACTGCGTCCTACAGTACACCCGCTCCGGCCGCATTGCCGTTACCCGTGGCACGCAGGAGCAGGTCAGCGAGTTCCTTGAAGAACGTGAAAACAGCATTAACCAATAACCTTAAGCATTAAGCATTAAGCATTAAGCATTGAGCATTGAGCATTAAGCATTGAGCATTAAGCATTGAGCATTATGAAGAAGTCCGTATTACTCCTGTTGTGTTTCCTTTCGTGGGCCGTTGCTTCACAGGGCCAGCATTCTGTCGGTATCTGGAAGAGTGGTGTCCCCACCATCATTAATGGTATGGATAGTATTGTCTTCAGTGGAAAACAACCGATATCCCCTGATGCTGTTGGTGTTTGGTATAATGGGGATCTCACTATTCACAGTGGCGTTGATAGTGTTGTTTTCAATAGTGTTTATCTGGACTATCCTGATGGCCTGGATATAGGCAAAACAACTGAGCCGACGGAGACGGAGACTTTTATCAGCCAGTTGAGTGCTGACGAAGAGGAGGCTGTTGCCACTGTCTTTACGGCAGAGGAGAAGGAACAGTACGATGCTATGGCAGAGGAGCTGCTGGCGATGTTCGATACTGACGAAAGCGAAGCTCGACAGCTTGCTCCTTGGCGTGCCAGTGATGCGGATTATGCTTCGGAAGTTATCCGCAAGAATGGCAGTAACAATGTGCTTAATGAGCTGAAAGTAGAACAGCCTGGCTGGAACTGCGGAACGTGGGGACCAACGCGTTATGGCGGTTTCAAGACTTTCTTCCGGACGTTTATCGAAGGCAACAAGCGTTATATCCTTATCGTGTTCAAAAAGGACGGCGGTTTCCAGAAAAATGCCAGAGCATATGTAAAGCTTGGTCAACTGAATAATGGAAAGCCTATTGGCAAACTCGGCAAGGGTGCAGAGGGCACCAGTCAGTCGCCTTATGTGCCCATCGCCAAAGGTCAGGAGTATGTCTATCAGCGTGTCTGCATAGACGACTTTTTGAAGGATTATGGCTATCTTACCCTGTTCCCCCTTATCATTACCGAGGTTAACGGAAAAATTACGGGTGAGCGCAACTATATCAACCCGATTTTCATCCATAGCGATCCAGATATTGTGCCTAAAAACTGGAGATTTATGCATTATGGAGAGGAATTCGGAAAAGTCAATGGCGTCCCTGTTTATTGTAATACATGGGAGGACGAAAAGACTGGTAAGGTGTACTGGTACTATCCTCCTGAACGCAATCCATACGAGTGTTGGAACATACATGGAGATGAGTTTCAGTGTGTAGAACTCTGTAAGCGCTATATCATTGATTTTTATAAAATGTGGGCTGAGAGTTACCCGACTGGTAATGCTAATGAATGGGAGAAAAATCGTAAAGCAGAGCCTGACAATTTCACCGTCTATCCGAACGACGGCACCCATACGGTGCGCGAGGGTGATTTCATTATATGGGATTCCGATGGTTACGGCCATATCGGTATTATCTTCCGAACTGGTCCGGACTATGTTAAGGTAGCCCACCAGAATGGCTATAATGGAACATATGCAGATCCCATTAATACGACATTGACAATAGAAAATGGTGTCATCAAAGACCATTATTATCACCAAAACTTCTCACCTGTTAATAAAGTACCTCAGAAGATTCCATGTTTTATCCGTGTAAACTGGAACGAGAACGCGGCTCCTGTCATTATTCCCGAGCCCGAGCCCGAACCCGAACCCGAGCCGGAGCCTGTCAAGGCGATGACCTGCGACGTCACCAGCCTGGACTTCGGCGAAACAACTGTTGGGACTGAGCGAAAGCTGGTCTTCAACGTGACGAACACAGGCGAGACCACGCTGACCATCTCGTCCGTCTCACTACAGAGCGGCAGCGTCTTCAGCGTCTCTCAGGGTCCTGCCAGCTTGGGCAAGGGCGTTGGTCAGGGCTATAACGTCACTTTCAAGCCCACCCAGGAGGGAACCTTCACGGACAAGATCACTATCCGTACCGATGCCAAGGATCATCCCGTGTGGACTATCAACCTGACGGGCAAGGCAACCGTTGCCGAGCAGTGGGGCGAGAAGAAGATGGTCTGCTCGGGTGTGTCGGACAATACGCAGTACACCCTCTACAAGCAGCCCAACCTGGCGAAATACCGCACGAACAGCGCTGGTACGAAGTTCTACCAGACGAGGCTTATCGTCGATGTGACCTATCAGGGTGTGACCGTCTCCAGCCCCGTCACCTCCGATGTCTATATTGATCCGAACGGCGCCCAGTCCATCATGGCTCTCACCTATCAGGGCAGCATGGACTCTGGTATGGGTATGCTCGTCGTCTTCACCAGTTCGAAGGCCGAGGGCAACAACAACCTCATGAACGGCTATGCCTACATAACAGGCTACCAGAGCCGTACACCTATGCGTATGTTCTTCTCCACCGAACAGACGGAGCATGTCTTTGAGAACAAGAACTACGGCTGGTATCCCACGTTCTTCTATGACGACAGCGGCACACTGGCCGTCCGCCACTTCTGCCCGGACAACAACAAGATTATAGAATCCTACTACGATTATCCCGTGTGGGAGTCCTACGAGATGGGCACCACCACAAAGTCCGACTACGAGAACTTCTGGAAGAACCTCCGCAAGCCGCAGTTCTTGGAAGAACCCAACAGCTACTATTACGGATATTGAAATGGACAAGATAGGACGTTACGAGTTTCTGGCCGAGCCGTTCCACTGCGACTTCAGTGGACGGCTGTTCATGGGCCATCTGGGCAACCATCTGCTCAACGCAGCCGACTTCCACTCCAACGACCGTGGCTTTGGTATGCAGTATCTGCTGGGCATCCACCGCTCGTGGGTGCTCTCGCGCCTGGCCATCGAGATGACGGAGATGCCGCCCATGTACACCCGCTTCAACGTCGAGACGTGGGTGGAGTCCGCCATGCGTTTCTTCACCTCCCGCAACTTCGCCATCACGGGCGTCGTCCCGTCGCACCCCCGCACCTCCGCGCCCCCTGATGTCGTACCCCCGTACCCCCGTACCCCCGCGCCCCCGAAGATCTATGGTTACGGCCGTAGCGTCTGGGCGATGATCGACACCGAGACGCGCCAGCCCACTGACATCCTTGCCATCGACGGCGGCGCCATCAACGACTGGATAGTCAAGGATAAGGACTGCCCCATCGACAAGGGCGGCCGCGTGAAGATGAGCGACGATGCGGCCTTCGTCCGCACCATCGACACCAATTACAACGATGTAGACATCAACGGCCACATCAACTCCGTGAAGTACATCGAGCACGTCCTCGACCTCTGGCCCATCGAGTGGTACCGCGAGCACACCCTGAAGCGTTTCGAGATAGCCTATGTCGCCGAGGCCCACGGTGGCGACCAGCTCTCCTTTTACCGTGAAGAGGAACCCGCCTCCCTCGAGCCCCCGCACCCCCGCACCCCCGCGCCCCTCGCGTACAACGTCCGCATCGTCCGCACCGACGGTACCGAGTGCTGCCGCTGCAAGCTCGTCTTCCTGTAGTTGCAGGATTTCGTACGTACTTTTCTTTTTTTTATTATGCAGACACAAGTGTGGGAAGACTGTGTTAGCGGAGTGCACCGGATCCGCAATCGGGCTTCAAGGTGTGAAGACTTATAGACGTCAGTCAATCCGGTATTGCTGCTTCCGCAGGTGTGCAGCGCGCTTGGTTATCACTTCCCGTAGAAGATGCGCGACGGCCGCATGAGCCCTGATGTCCCACAATGTCTGATTTCGCACGAGTTAACGAGTGCAAAGGTAGTGAAAAGACCTGTAGCCTCCAAGGGAAACGTCCTGGTTCGTCAAATCCTAAAGTTGTTACTTGCTGATCCTGAGGTGGTTGGAAAGGTGCTTTTGTCTTTTTTTGCTCGTGGGTCTTATGACAAGTCTCATGTTCAAAAAATATAGGGAAGCGAAAAAAGTGGTGACACCCGGCACACCCGACGCACCTAAAAGCCTGTCTTTTCCTGATTTCGGTTGACAGTTTATTGCTCTTTTCCTGATGTGGTTGACAGTCGTTTTTCTGAACAAGTTGACACTTTACTGGAATTGTTGACGGCTTTACTGAAAAGGTTGACTTTTTC
>Ga0310786_10007862_pt1 | contig 13809 bp, 10 predicted proteins | sample AusTroGonzalo_MG_FD_203881 | JGI IMG/M metagenome (GOLD analysis project Ga0310786, IMG submission 203881) | Bovine rumen microbial communities from tropical cattle in Woodstock, Queensland, Australia - Gonzalo_03 (v2) (version 2) | ecosystem: Host-associated > Mammals > Digestive system >... | reverse complement strand
GCCGCCTCCCTGAGAGTGGTGACGAAGCCGCTGACGTCCTTGGACGTGGCGATGAGGGTACCGGACCACATGATCACGTCGTCGAGTCCCATCTCGGGGTCGTGAAACTGGAAGTAGTACTGGTAGGCGTAGATCTCCGAAGGGGTCGTTCCCACATCCGGGAGCCTTCCTGCGTATCCGTAGTCCTCGTAGTAGATGTACTTGGCCTTCTTCGCATCGGGAAGATCCTGGTAGTCCTCTGCCCAGAGGTACTGGTCGAAGACGATGGCGAAGGTCGTTCCCTCGTCGTAGGTGGAGGTGGGCAACCACTTTTCGCCGTCGGCGTAGTAGACGGCGAAGTCGTAGTAGATGGACACGTAATCCCACTGGCCGTGCGCCTTGAAGTCGCCGATGGACGAGATCCATCCGGTATCTCCGATGTTGGCATCGATTCCGGCCGCCGCAAGGGCCTCCCTGAGGGTCTTAACGAAAGCGTTGACATCCTTGGAGGTGGATTTCGCCGTAACGGTCCACATCGTCACATCCTCGAGTCCCATCTCGGGATCGCGGAGCTGGATGAAGAACTGGTAGGTGAAGAACTCCGAAGGGGTGGTGCCCACATCGGGCAGCCTGGCCGCATAACAGTACTCCTCGTTGTACACGTACTTCGCCTTCTCCTCGGCGGGAAGGGCCTCGTAGTCGTCCTTCCACAGATACTGGTCGAAGATTATGGCGAAGGTCGTTCCCTCGTCGTAGGTGGAGGTGAACTCCCACTTGTCGCCGTCTGCATAGAAGACGGAGAAGTCATAGTAGACGGACTCGTAGTCCCACTCACCGTGATTCTTGAAGTCGCCGATGAAGGAGATCCATCCGGTGTCGTTTATCCTGCATTCCATTCCTACAGATGCGGCCGCCTCCCTGAGGGTCTTCACGAAGCCGTTGACGTCCTTGGAGTCTGCGGTGAACGTTGCGGTCCACATGATCACGTCGTCGAGTCCCATCTCGGGGTCGTGGAACTGGAAGTAGTACTGGTAGGTGTAGACCTCTGGGGGTGCGGTGCCGGTGTCGGGCAGCCTTGCCGCATACCAGTAATCCTCGTTGTACACGTACTTCGCCTTCTCCTCGGCGGGAAGTGCCTCGTAGTCGTCCTTCCAGAGGTACTGGTCGAAGACGATGGCGAAGGTCGTTCCCTCGTCGTAGGTGGAGGTGAGCTTCCACTCGTCGCCGTCAGCGTAGTAGACGGCGAAGTCGTAGTAGACGGACTCGTAGTCCCACTCGCCGTGCGCCTTGAAGTCGCCGATGGACGAGATCCATCCGCTGCTGTAGATCTTGGAGTCCATACCGGCGAGCGCGGCGGCCTCGGTAAGGGTCTTGACGAAACCGTTGACATCCTTGGAGTCGGCGATGACGATATCGGACCACGTGATCACGTCGTCGAGACCGGTGACGGGATCGTGGAGCTGGAAGTAGTACTGGTAGGTGTGGATCTCCGAAGGGGTCGTTCCCGCATCGGGGTCCCTCACGGCATATCCGTGCTCCTCGTTGTAGGTGTACTTGGCCTTCTTCGCGTCAGGAAGCTTCTCGTAATCATCTGCCCAGAGGAACTGGTCGAAGGTGACGGCGAAGGTCATGCTCTCGGCGTGGGTGGTGGTCAGCTTCCAGGAGGCCCCGTCCGCGTAGAACACCGCGAAGTCATAGTATTCGGACTTGTGGTCCCATTCGCCGTGGGTCTCGAAGTCACCGATGGCCGAGATCCATCCGGACTTGTCGATCTTGGATTCCAGACCTGCTTTCGTAAGGGCGATCGTGAGAGCTTCGCCGAAGGCATCCATGCCCTTGTAGGGGTAGGGCACGGTGGCGGTCCACATGTACAGGTCATCGACCTCGGGGTCGTGGAGCTGGAGGTAGAACTGGTAGTCGAAGAGGGCGAGCCTGGTCGCGTACTCGTGCACGGAGCAGAGATAGAGGATCTTCTGGTATTCGTCCAGGGCATCGTACTCTGACATCCAGAGATATCTGTCGAAGACGATGGCGAAGGTCGTGCCCTCGTTGTAGGACGAGGTGTATTTCCATACACCGTCCACGAGGCGGTAGGTAGCGAATCCGTAGAAGTCGGAGACATAGTCCCACTCGCCATGGTCGGTGTAATCACCGATGTATACGATCCAGTCACCGAGGAACTTGTACTCGATGCCATAGGCATCGAGGCAGTCCTTGAGACCGTCGATGACGGTGTAGGATCCATACACATCGTAGGTGAAGGTGAGGTCGACGGGAGCGGCATTCACAGTGGGGTCGTTGAGCTGGAGGTACATCGTGATGGTCCTGATCTCGACGGGCACGAAGTCGATCCTGGTCTGGGGGGACTGGGCGCCGTCGGTGTAGTAGGTCGCTCCGACGATGTATGCCGAGGCATAGTTCTCGCGCTCGGAAAGGTCGACGGAGAACTTGTACTGAGAGCTCGCGGTAGCGGGCACGGGGACCTCGAAGGTATCGTATGCGGGCACGTACAGCCCGAGGTCGTCGTCGTAGGTCATGTAGGTCATGGTGACCTTCACCGTACCGGCCTCGACCGGTCCGTTGCCGTTCCTCACGGTGATGTCCACCCTGGGTCCATCCTGGGACAGGTAGACGCCGAGGTCGCTGTCCTCATCGGGGGAGAACGAGGGGAGCCTGGTGTATGCCCAGACCATCTCCATGTACTTGTAGTGGGACTGCTCCTCGGGGGTCATCTCCTCGTAGTCCTGCTGCCAGATGTACTGGCTGAAGACTATAGTGAACTCGAATGCCTCATTGAAGTTCCATGTGTAATCCCATTCGCCGTTGTTGTTGTAGTAGACGGTGAAGTCGAAATAGGGGGATTCGTAGTCCCAGTCGCCGTGGCCCTTGTAAGCGCCTATCGAGACGATGTATCCGGAAGCGATTGTGTAGGAGAGTCCCTTCTGCTCGAGGCCGTTCATCAGGGCCTTGAAGTAGATCTCCTGGGTGACGATATCGGTCGGGTAGGGCACCAGGGCATCGACGTAGTGTCCGATCTCGGGATCGTAAAGGTCCAGATATATCCTGATGAAGTTGGAGGCCACAGGGGTGCAGTCGAAGGCGACGACGAAGTCCCCGGGGATGGATCCTTTGATGGACATCGTGTCGGCCATCTTGTATCCCTGGGGATCGAGGATCTTGGAATATGAGATCGCGGAATAGTCCGTGTAGTTCACGGAGTCGGAGAAGACCGTATCCTCTCCGCAGAGGCAGACGACATCCATCTTGTAGGTGTCGCCCTCGGCGAGGGTGTTCTCCGCAGCAGGGCGCACGGCCTGGTTGGAGAGGAAGAGCGCGTTGCCGCCTGCGGGGTTGAAGGTCGTCCTCGCCGAGGTGTACGTCGTGCCGTCGTCGGCGGTGAAGACCGCGAACATACTGAATATGTTCTCGTATCCGCTCTTCGTCTCGAAGTCGAAGTAGGAGATGCTGGAATCGGTGCCGCCGGCGACGTCGGCGGATTCGGTGATGTACTCGGCAACATAGAGTCCGAGCTCGGAGTCGTAGTCCGCAAAAGCGGCCTTGACCGTGATCTTTCCCGAAGGGAGGTTACCGTCGCCGAGGACCAAGGCCTTGGCGAACTTGCCCTCCTGGACAACGCTGACGGAGATGTCCTTGGCATCCCTGTCGCTAGCATAGAAGAGATTGAGCTGCATTCCGCTTTCGTCACCGGTGATGCTGATCTCACCTGTGAACCGATAGCCGTCGATAGCGATGCTCTTGCCACTCAGGTCGACCTTACCGTCGACCACCGGCACCGTATCCGATGGCATTATGGCTCTATCTCCAGATAGATAATTGATTGCGATTACGATTTGCTGCTCATCCGTGATGACGGATGAACCCGCATCGTCCGCCGAGTGCTCATCTGTCAGCACGATGAAGCACGCGGCAAGCATCATCGCGGCGACCACGGCCGCCGCTAGGCATTGGATCTTCTTCATGGATTAATCCTCCAATCGAGTCCGTTCTTTTTCCCATCCAAACATTCGAACAGAACCCACGCTCGGCGAACCGCGTTATATATAGATAAAGTCAGCGACAGCCGACCAAATCGGTCGCATCCTCTGTTTTTCTGCGGATCCCATAGGAGGGCAACTGTGTCCAATCAGTCGCCTTATCCCACCCTCGACGGATGTCGATATCCCAGGGAATCGATGGCCGCCCTTACTGGGACCAATGGAACGCGATAAGAATCCTAGAACGGGAGATGGCGCCCCTTATGGCTTTTGACGAACATCGGGACATCGGCCGATACGTACACGGCCGCCTCCTACAACATGACAGCTATGACACATCCCAATTTTATACGGATGAATATGTATCCGTCACGATGAGTCCTAGACTGCTGATGCTGGTGGCGGCCATTGCCATATCATCCGTATTTCTGCTCTGCAGCGGAAGCACGGATACCGATGCCGATGACACCAGGTTCACCGTGGACGGATTCACATACCATCTGAAGGGAGGGTTCGTAATGGTCTCTGAATACGACCCTTCGGAATCCCCTGACGCAGTCATCCCGGGCCATGTAACGTACGAAGGCAAGGATTACTACGTGGCAGGGGTCGAGGTGGGGGCATTCTACGATCAGAGGGTGACCTCGGTGACTCTGCCCCAGACTGTATACCTGCTGGAGGAGGGGGCACTGAACTGCCCCTCCATCAAGTTCTACGCCGTGGACCCGCAGAACGTCATCTACACCGCCATCGACGGCGTGCTCTACGATGTCGATCTGAAGAGACTGGTGGCCTACCCTTCTGCCGACGAACGGACGACGTACGAAATGCCCCTTACGGTGGTGACCATCGACCCGCACTCCTTCGAGTCGGCCAGATCGCTGATCTCCATCACCCTGCCTGAGTCCCTGGAGGACCTTCCCCCCAACATGTTCACGGACTGCACTTCGCTGAGATACATCAACAACCACGATGGTGTCAACCACCTCCCGGAATCTCTCTGCATCATCGAGCAGAACGCTTTCCAGAACTGCGAGAGTCTGGAGACGGTGATCCTGCCGGATAGCCTCATCTACATCGGCAACATGGCATTCAGCAACACAGCGTTAAGTACAGTTCACATCCCCGAGTCGGTCACATACATCGGCAGTGGGGCATTCATGCAATGCAAGTATCTTACCTCGTTCGAATCGTCGGCCGAAGCCTTCCCGACTATGGACGGGGTCCTCTGCGAGAAGACCGGCGAGATGATGTCCCTGAAGGCCTACCCTTCCGGCGCACTCTCCACGACATACAGGGTGCCGTCCGATGTGGGTACCATAAGCTACATGGCGTTCGCCGGCGCCGTCTACCTGGAGCATGTCCTGATCGAAGAGATGACCGTCGTGCCCCCGTTCGCCTTCTACATGTGCCCATCGCTGAAGCTCGTCACCCTCTCGGACTACGTCTTCCTTCTGGATGAATACTGCTTCGCCGGCTGCACTAACCTGACGGAGATCGAATTCGGAGCGGGGCTCTACCTCATCGGGGACTGCGCCTTCAGCAACACGGCCTTGGAGACCATCACCATCCCATCCACCGTGACGAACCTGGGGGCCGGAGCGTTCGAGGCATGCCCTAACCTCAAGGAGGTCATCGTGGAGGGCAGCCTGGCGAGCGTGGGAGAGACGGCCTTCGGAAGATGTACCTCGCTCAATGACGTCTGGTTCGAAGGGGCCAGCACGAGTTTCAGCGAGGGTGCGCTGAACGTGGGATTGACCCAACAGGCGAAATTGACCGTGCACGTCTCCAAAGGCTGCATCGTACCGGATGACGCCTGTACCGACCCCTTCACGACGCTGGTCGTCGAGGTCATAGGCGAGCGCCCGTATCCTTACGAGAACATCTTCGCAGCGCTCGTATGCGTGATCATAGTCATCCTCATATTCAGGATATTCAAAGACGTCTGAATCCGGAAGGGGCGTCCGTCCCGGCATCGGAGACGGAGGTACTCCTCATCATCCACCTTCTCCATCATCCCGTAGCCGGCCATCATCTCCAGGTAGATGCTCAGGACGGCCCTCGGGAACGGCATGAGCCCCTGGGAGGACCTGAGACCCTTGATCGCCCTGGCGTCGTAGGTCTGGCCCGGCACCGTGACGGAGAGTATCTCCTGCACGATGGCGATGTCCTCTATCTCGTCCTGACCCCTGCCCTGGACGACCTTGATGTAGAAGCTGGAGACGATGAGTATGTCCCCCCTGCGGCTGAGCTTGTATAGGGAATCCTTGACGGTATCCGTGCTGGTCACCCTGTAGCCCCTGTTCTCCAGAGCTTCGCAGATATCCTCGAACGAGTACACCTCTCCTGGCGCCATAAGGTCCAGAATGTCCGTCATGCCCATGGCTGGATCCCCCGGCATGAAAGAGCATTACAACTAGGAAAGGCGAATCCTAACATCCAAAGATTAAACTTCCGTTTGATGTATATTTAGATGTATGCACGGCCGGGCCAAATCAACGAGTGTGAACACAGTCCATGGACGGGCGCTCCATCGCATCCTTGGGGCACATATCCAACTCGGACCGTTCCCGGACGGGCCTTCCTGCGCTTGGGCGGATGCAGCTCCTGGAGCATCCTGTCGACCACTTCGTTCAACAGGGCCACGTCATAGGGCTACGGCACCAGGACCATCTCCGGACCGCCGTCGTATGGAATGGCCTGAGGCCATTCCGCTATCCCAGCTGTGGCCTTGGTGATCTTGAGTAGCAGCCGGTCGTCGTATATTCCGCCGAAGAGCTTCCCGTCCCTGTACAGAAGGTACTCTCCCATCATCTTACGGTGAGTTACGTCTGACAGTATCCTGACGACGCATTCGAGCGAGGCCGTTCCCGATGGCATGCGCCAATATAGGGATGCTACGGTAATAACGATGGCCCCTGAACGGATGCCACAGGATGAGGATCATCCGTAACAACTGGATGGGGTGGCCATCGGGAAGGCATGATGCCGGTCGAAGAAGATAGGAGGTGCTGCCGAAATCGGTTCTTGGTTCTGGAAGAGTTCTCTTGAAGGGTCCTTCAGGCCAGTTCCCAATAGCCCAAGGACTTCCCTCTCTGTACTACCCCTCTTTGCTTCAGGGTCTGCAGGCACCAGCGGACCTCGTGCTTGTACACGGGGTCCCCGTTGCTGTCGCACAGGCCCTTGTCGTATTCGCTGAGATTGTGCTTCTTGGCCACGTAGTCATAGATCTGGGACACATGGGCGACCCTCATCTTGACCAACGCTTCCTCTACAGTTCTGACCAATATGTCTCTGCTAGGTATCATATCTTATTCACCTCAAAGATCGAAATAGTTTTCGAAGTCGTTTTCGGGATAGGACGGGAAGCACTCTTCCAGGACCTTCCTAGCATCCTCGTAGCCGTTCTCGGCCGCGAGCGTCAGCCATCTCTCCGCCTCGGCGGCGGAGAACTCCACATGTTTCCCTTCCATGTGCAGGGCCCCCAGAAGGTACTGTGCCTTCGGGTACCCTTCCTCGGCCGCGCTCTTGATCCATCCCACTGCCATCTCCGGGTGGATCCTGTAGATGTGCAGGAACCCAACGCACTTGGCCTCGGCGTTGCCTTTCTCCGCATACCTTATGATCCATTTCCTCTCCTCCTCCACCGATTTCTCGACGCCGAGACCGAAATGGTAGGCGCCCCACATCCCGTGGAACGCCGGGCAGTATCCCTGCTCCGCGGACTTGCTCATCCAAGAGAAGTATTCCTCATAGGAAAAACGGGGAGGGGTCTCGGAGACCATCATTATGGCCAGATGGAACTGGGCCACAGCGTTGCCATTCTCGGCGGCCATCCGCATATAGGACATCGCCTTGTCCAGGTCCTTCTCGACCCCGCTACCCTCGTAGTACATCCTGCCGAGGAGCCTCGCGGCATCATCGTTGCCGTTCATGTACGCCTTGTCCAGCCACATGCGGGCCTCCTCATAGGACTGGGGGACGTTCTTCCCCGTGAGATACTTGCATCCGAGGGCGAGCTGGGCCAGATCGCAGTCCTCTTCGGCGGACTGCTTGTACAGGCGCAGCGCCCTTTCTGCATCCATATCGACGTAGATCCCGCTGTCCAGGAGACATGCGTACACGGTCCGGGCCAGGGTGAAGCCATCGTTCATCAGTTCTTCGAGCTCCTTGATCGCTTGCTCGAATGGTTCGTTGTTGGGCACTCCTTCGTGGAAGGAGTCTATGATCAGTGCATACTTCCTAGGATCGAATTCCCTGTCGACGGAATCCTTGATCCTAAGTTTGGGTGTGAACAGTTCATCATATTCCATGAAAAACCCTCTGAAAATATGTGAAATGGGTTCATTCCAGAACAGAGAACGGGGATCGGACGCGAAAAAACCCCCTCAGGACAGACCAGGTGACGTCAGGTCAGTCGAAGGAGATCGACCCGGCAGCAGACCTCCGTTGCTATCGTATAAGACACCACTGGTGCCGTTAGACGCAACCGACTTGGCCAATACTGAGTACCGGCCACTACGACAATGGTATAGAATGGTCACTTTATAAACCTGGTCAAGAGCTAGTTCAGATCCGCTTTCACCCCAGGAATGGCATCAGTCTAACCATCCATACTCAGACATCCAGTCTCATATGGGACTACATCAGGGCCCTATCATTTCCCATTTGACTAACCTGCTCGCACCATCGTCTTGACGACCATTACTAGGATTACAAAGATAACATTGAGACGTTATTATAATCCTAGGAACATGTCCATATCAGCAATCGTGCAGACGGTGATCAAGATGTCAGAAGAGAGATATTACGAGAACGGGCGCTACAGAGGGATGAAGGATTCCGACGGGCGCTACTACAACGCGAGTGGAGAGCTCGTTGCAATGAAGATGGACGACGGATCCATCCTGGACTACAAGACCGGCAATCTCTGGAGGAAGGACAAGACCCAGTGAGACCAATTTCCGTTCATTTCTATTCACGCCTAGGCCGGTGAGCACCCTGACGGGTGCTACACCGGCGTCTCCATCCTCCAAAATCCCGTAGAGCAGAATTGATCCATCAGTTTCTAGAATAATCATTTACCAAGCTTCCTCCCAGGAGTCCGCTTATGTCAGAAACCATAGAGCACAAATGCAGCAAATGCGGAGCATCCATCGTATTCAACCCCGATTCACAAACGATGATCTGCCCGTATTGCGGTACGCTTTCGGATGTCCTCGACACGATTAGCAACGACGGGAATCTACGCTCCAAGAAGAAGCGCAAGAATGCCAATCTGACCGATGAGGAACTGCAGTACATCTCCGAATATCAGTGCGTCTCCTGCGGCGGAGAGATATACGCCGACGACACGACCTCGGCGACCCTGTGCCCGTATTGCGGCAACGCGGTGATCCTTCGCGGGCGCGTGAGCGGGATGCTCAGACCGAAGAAGATCATACCATTCCAGATATCGAAGGAACAGGCCCTCGAGGGCCTCGATAGATTCATCGGCAGCAAGCATTTCGTTCACAAGGACTTCATAGACAGACGCAAGCTCGATGAGGTCAAAGGCCTCTACGTTCCCTTCTGGATTTTCGATGCCAAGGCCTCGGGCGACATCACCTACGATTGCGTCAACCAGCGCGTGTGGACCCAGGGGGACTATGAATACACGGAACGCAAATACTACAGCGTGAGGAGGGCGGGAGACCTCGAATTCCATGACCTTCCAGTCACGGCCTCCTCGAAGATGTCCGACGACATGATGGAATCGATAGAGCCTTACGATGTCTCGATGAGCACGAATTTCATTACGGGCTACCTGTCCGGATATATCGCCGATAGGTACGACATAGAGGAGGAGTCCGCTTTCCCCCGCGCTGAGAAGCGCATGTTCAGATCGGTCCAGTCGGAATTGAGCGCGACCGTGCATTATGACGAGGTCCGCATCAGCGAGAAGGAGATGGATATGCCATGGAGCAGATCCAGGTATGTGCTCTATCCCGTCTGGATGATAAGCTCCGTCTGGAAGGATCAGGTGTTCACCTTCGCCATGAACGGTCAGACAGGCAAGACGACCGGGAATCTCCCGGTCAGTTGGTCCAGGCTACTATCCGTTTCGGCCCTGATCATTGCCTTCTTCACGGGCCTCTTCGCCTTCATATCGTATGAAAACGGTGGCGATATAAACACAGTGATGGTGACGATAGGTTTCATCTTAGGATTGGCCATCGGGATCTTCTTCGTCGTATGGTACCGTAAACAGCTGAAGACCGTGCATTACAAGGAGGATGCCTACGACTACTATGACTACCGTATCAGCCTCAGGATCAAGCGGGACCAATATCTCTACAAGGAGGTCACGAGTCGCAGGATCAACAACAATCAGAACAATGGTGGCGGCTTCAACAACAGATACCGATACGTGCCGAATTCCGTTAGTCATTAACTTTGGCACGGGCACGATGCAACTTAGACATACATTGTATTCCGACGATGCATGTTTCTCATCTTGCCCTGTGCGTCCTCATATGCTCGGCGATGGAACGTATGTTGTCCCTGTCGACAGCATACCTATCCAAAGAATCCAGGCCGTATCTCTTCCTGATGGACTCCAGCGCATCGTCGAGAGCACGGTCGCCGCTATCAGCTCCCATCAGAGCATCCAATGTCGTCTGCTTGGAGTCCGCCTTCATCAGATTGTATACGCTGATCCCTATCCTCCGAATGGGATGGAAAGGGATTCCGTCGAACAGCGACATGGCGACCTCGTGCATCTCGATAGCGTCGCTGCATTTCTTCACGACCCTGTTGGCAGAGAATGCGGTCCTGTCGGCATAGGATCCGACGACGAAGATCCCGTTGCCATACTTGCTGTATTTCTCCAGATTGTTGGCGATGTCCACGCATATCAGGAATATGACGTCCGAAAGAAGCCAATAGTCGTCCACATTCTTGAGGAATGTCAGGCTTCTGCCGATGGACTTGGAGTCCTCCGGAGGGTGCGGCGTGACCACCCTGTCGTCCAATCCCTCGGCCAGGTCTATGATCCTCTGCGCCTTCACTCCCAGCAGATTGATGACGTCCGTACGGTGCTCGCGCACATCCTTGGGAGTAAAGAGTCCGATGGAATGGAGCTTCTCCGATGTCCTCGGGCCTATCGAATTGATCTCGCCGATGTCGCGCCCGTCCATCAGATCCATGAACTCCTGCGGGCTCAGAATCTCGAAGTACCCGTTGGGCTTCATCTCCTCGCTGCCGGTCTTCGCCGATACCATGTTGTATCCCAGACCCACGGAGCAACCCATTCCAAGCTCCTCCAGGACACGCCTCTGTATCTCATGGGCGAACTGTCTGGCACTTTCGATATCTCCGGCGGTATCGGTCACATCCAGATAGGCCTCGTCCAGCATCACCGGCTGCATGATATCGGTATATTCCGACCACAGGCCGTGCAGTTCCTCCGACACTGCACGGTATTTCTTCAGGTTCCCGTTGATGAAGACGGCCGTCGGGCAGATGCGCTTAGCCTCTGAGACGGACATGCCTGAACGCAGACCGATCTCCCTCGCCGGGTAGTTGCATGTGCCCACCACCTGTATCTGGTCCGAAGGGGAGAGCACCACGACTGGCCTACCCTTCAGGGAAGGATCGTCCCTCATCTCGACCGATGCGTAGTAGCAATCCATGTCCACGTGGATGATGATGCGATCCAGAATATGCCTCCATCCTGGAGGCATCACATAGAGGATGATAACGATTGCCTACCTTTATCCCAGGGAGAGCAACATCCGAGATTGGTGATTCCATGATTCGGACTCCATTCAGAGGACGCCAGTCATGACCTAGGTCCCAAGCGCGGCCAGAACTGCGGAACGGCTTTAATCCGACATCCCCATCCTTCAGTCATGCCTGGAAAAGTAGTCGCCATCAACGGGAGCCCGCGTTCGGGCTGGAACACAGATATGCTCATCGGCGAGGCTGTGAAAGGTGCGGAATCCATGGGTGCGACGGTACAGAAGTTCGACCTCTACAGACTAGACAGATACACTGGGTGCGTCTCGTGCTTCGGATGCAAAAGGGAAGCCCACAAGGGCGAATGTGTCGCGAAGGATGGATTGAAACCGGTGTTGGACTCCATAAGGGAATCGGACGGACTGATAATGGGAGCCCCCAACTACTTCAGCGATCTCAGCGCCCAGTTCAAGACCTTCTACGAGAGGCTTATCTTCCCTTACCTCACCTACAACAAGGAGCATCCATGCTGCAACACCCGCAGGATCCCCGTGTTACTGATAATGACGTCCAATGCATCCGCGGGTTTCTATGACGATATGCTGGAGAGATACAGGTCGACCCTCGATACGTTCATAGGCCCAACGGAGATCCTGGCCGTCGGGGAGACGCTTCAGGTGAAGGACTACAGCAAGTTCGACTGGACATTCTTCGATGCCGAGCAGAGGAAGGAGAGGAGAGAGAAGGTGTTCCCGAGCGAGCTCAAGAAGGCATACGAGCTGGGAGAGAAACTCCTGTCCTGACAACAGGTTCCGATAAACGGATGACTGGCTCTCGCTCCCTTTACCGGGTAATGCAATTGACCATTATCCGAACTGCCAGCATGACATGTGGGCTCGGCCATCCCGAAAATCAGAGAGGGAAACGTTACTCCCCATACGAGATCCCCAGGGTCAATGGGTTCCTTCTGGCAACGAAATTCGTGGCTGTGAACCTTGTCATGATAATCAAACGGCGAGATCATAGCCTAACATATTCCGAGCCGACCTTCATGAAGAGTTCGCACTCGGCCATCAGATCCATATACATCTCCAGCACCGCCTTGGGCAGTGGAAGATGCCCTACTGAGGCCCTTATGCTCTTCAGGTCCGAAGTATCATAGACCTGTCCTGAAGATGTGACCGATAGGATCTCACTCACAACGGAGACCCCTTTCAGCTCATCGGGATCCCTTTCGGAATAGGTCCTGATATAGAATCCCGAGACGGCCACGAGGTCCCCTCTCTGATGGAGCCTGTACAAGGCCTCCTTGACCGTGTCCGTATTTGTGACCCAGCATCCATTGCTCTCCAGGGACTCACATATGTCATCGAAGGAGTAGGCCTCCCCTGGTTTCATGAATCCGAGGACATCTGTCATACCCATGGGCGAAACCTCTCGAGTGGGTAGAAATAGCAGTCTGATGCAACTGTCTGGCTCATCTTTCCCATGGAGTTACGTCCAATGTATTTGAACCAACATCCTTATTGATTAAAAAGTTAAGAAATGTAAACGAAGATAGCGCTGCATCCATAGAGCATCAAGGGGCCACAGCTCATCCAATATCGCAAACTGCAGTGTTAGTAAATCATTTATTTTGTTCCGTCAAACGTATCTGAATTCCTAATTGAAGTCATCGTCAAGCGTCATCTTGACAATGTCAAGAGAGCCCATCATACTGCATTCCGTTCCTGTGAATACTATACCCAAATCAGTAGTCAGGAGCCTAATACCCTTCAACTATCCTACAAACAACATCCCCAGGACTCGATGTCGATAAAATCAGATATTTACCAACATTCAAAAAAATATCAAATAATCGTAATTCCAGTGATAGAATCAAATTCAAAGTTTCAAAAAATTAACAAATTCTCTCCGTATCGTTCCCAAACCTTCGGATTTTCTAGGATACGATCACTTCTTCTCAGAGGGCAATTCGCAGACGAAGTCCTTGCGTTCCATGACCCGGCCGGTTGCGATATCATCGATGCCGAAGGCTGCGAATATCTGACGGTTGGCCTTGGTTATGTGGGTGAGCTTCCAGTTGCCGATACTCCCCACGGCCATGATGGTGTTC
>Ga0310786_10007861_pt1 | contig 13809 bp, 23 predicted proteins | sample AusTroGonzalo_MG_FD_203881 | JGI IMG/M metagenome (GOLD analysis project Ga0310786, IMG submission 203881) | Bovine rumen microbial communities from tropical cattle in Woodstock, Queensland, Australia - Gonzalo_03 (v2) (version 2) | ecosystem: Host-associated > Mammals > Digestive system >... | reverse complement strand
ACCCGGAGATCGAACGGCTCCTCGAGACGGCGATGCTCGACATGGGCGTTGCCGGGGTAGAGATACCCGGTACGGCTTCAAACCTCGTATCGCAGGCGGCGATCACTTACTTCCTTGCGAACTTCGGTTCTCCGGACAACTACGAACAGCTCAAGGCATCTTACGACGAGCAGAAGGCACAGTTATCTATGTGCACCGGATACACTGATTGGGGTGATACGAGTGGACAGGTCTGATGTGCTGAAGCTTATCACGGTCACGCAGACGCAGGATGCCTACGGCGTTTGGCACGACACGGAGCAGACGAGGGAGATCCTTTGCGAGGTGCAGTCCGTTACCCGCTCGGAGTTCTTCGAGGCGGGCAGGAGCGGGCTCAACCCCGACATGCAGTTCACGGTATTCTTTGCGGATTATTCCGGGGAGGAGATCGTGGAGTACAACGGGGAAAGATATTCCGTATACCGGACGTACCTCACGAAAGACGACAACCTCGAGCTCTATGTCGAGCGCGCCGGCGGCACGAACGCTCCGCAGACAACGAGCTGGACGATGGTGACGACATGATTAAGAGCTCTTCGAGATTCGACTTCACGGAGTCGGTGCAGGAGCTTCTCCAGTACGCTCAGGTTTCCGCGCAGTTCTCTCTTGACGAGGTCATCAGGGAAGTCGCGAGGGAGTCAAGGGGCAAGCTGAGGAAAGCGTCTCCGGGCAAGAAGTACCCGAAAGGATGGGCTGTGGACTACGAGACCGGCAGATTCAGGGTCGGCGCTACCGTCTACGGCAAATCCGGGACGTATCAGCTCGCGCACCTTCTCGAGTACGGTCACGCTACACGGAACGGCGGGCGCACGAAGGCAATCGTGCACATCGAGCCTGTCGAGCAGTGGGCGATCAACGAAGTGCAGGAGCGGTTCGTCCGGAAGATGGAGGAACAGTTATGACATTCAAGGAAGTCGAGGCGATGGTCGCGCAGACCGGCTTGCCTCACGCATATCACCATTTCAAAGGGACGGGGGTACATCCTCCGTTCATTTGTTTTTTTTATGGGTCAAGTAACGACCTGATCGCCGACAACACCAACTACCAGAAGATCGAGACGCTGTACGTGGAACTGTACAGCAACTCAAAAGATTTTGGCCTCGAAGCTACGGTCGAGGGCGTCCTGACCACCAACGGACTCGTATGGAGCCGCGAGGAGACATGGATCCCGGACGAGCTGCTTTATGAGGTCATCTACACGATGGACGTGGTCATCACACCAGAGGCCACGTCGTAACGGAGGATTAACATGGCCAACAAAATCAAATATGGATTGTCCAATGTGTACTATGCCATTGGCACTCCGGGCACCGGCAACACCATGACCTACAACACGCCTGTGGCTATCCCGGGCGCGGTCAACCTGTCCCTGGATCCGCAGGGCGACTCGTCCCCGTTCTACGCGGACAACATCGTCTACTGGCAGGGTTACGCGAACACCGGCTACGAAGGCGACCTCGAGATCGCGCTCATCCCGGACTCGTTCAAGAAGGACGTCCTCGGGATGATTAACGACGGCAAGAGCGTCCTTATTGAGGATGCGAACGCCGCGACGGTGCATTTCGCGCTCCTGTTCCAGTTCGAGGGCGATGCGAAAGCGACGAAGCACGTGCTCTACAACTGCACGGTCGCCCGTCCGAACGTAGGCGGAGCCACGAAGGAATCTTCGATCGAGCCGCAGACTGAGACCCTCTCCCTCACCGCTACCACGGTCTACTTCTCGACGGTCGACGCTGAGTGCGTCAAAGCAGAAGCGAACGAGGCTTCCAACGCCACGACCTACAGCGGATGGACGTCTTCGGTCTACACGCCGACGGCACCTGGGACGTAATGAGGAGGAAATGAGGATGCGCGGAAAAGTTAATATTGGCAACACCGAAGTGGAGATGGCAGCCAACGCTGCCACTCCATTTATCTACAAGCAGGCATTTCACGAAGACCTTTTGGTCGAGCTGCAGGCAAAGGACCCCTCGCCCGACCTCTTCCTGAAACTCGGCTACGTCATGGCGAAACAGGCGGAACTTCCGACCGTGGAGCTAATGAAATTAAAAGATGACGGGTTTTTAGAGTGGGCGGAGCAGTTCGAGTTCATGGACTTCGTCAACGCCTCTTCGGACATCGCTTCGATCTACACGCACCAGACGGAGCGCACATCCGTCCCAAAAAGAAAGGGCGACTGACGGATCGCCCGTACAACACCGCAGTCTTTATGATTCGCTGTCTTGAGATTGGTCTGCATCCGTCAGATCTGCATGACCTTGAATACGGTTTCGTCCTCGACATGATGATCGAGAGAGGGAACGACGGCGAAGAGTATATGCCTCTTGCGAACCAAGAGGACTTTGACAGGTTCTAACTATGGCAGGAAGAAACATCAAAGGCATAACGATCGAGATCGACGGCAATACTTCCCCGCTCTCGAAGGCTCTGGAAGATGTCAATAAGGATCTAAAGACTACACAGTCCAACCTCCGAGACATCGACAAGCTGCTGAAGTTTGATCCGGGCAACACGACCTTGCTCAAGCAGAAACAGGAGCAGCTCAACAAAGCCATCGAGGACACCAAGAAGAAGCTCGACACGGAGAAGGAAGCCCTCGCCCAGCTCAAGAACGCGGATCAGACTCCCGAAGTCAAGGCTCAAATGGAAGCCCTCGAGAGGCAGATCGCGGACGATGAGCAGAAACTGAAGTCCCTGCAGGAGCAGTCGAAAGAGTTCGGCTCTGTCGCGAAACAGAAGTTCGAAGCTGTCGGCGGCGCGATGCAGGAACTCGGCGCGAAGGTGCAGGAAGTCGGCGAGAAGGTCACGGACGTCGGCGAGAACATCACGAAGAACGTGACCGGGCCCATCATGGCTGCCTCCGCTGCAGCTGTCGGATCGTTTACGGAGACGGACAAGGCCCTCGACGTCATCGTCAAGAAGACCGGCGCGACCGGAGAAGAGGCGCAGGCGTTCGGCGACATCATGAACGACATCGCCACGACCATCCCGACCGGCTTCGACGATGCGGCGAACGCGATCGGCGAGATCAACACCCGGTTCGGTGTGACCGGGGACGACCTGCAGACCCTCTCCGAGCAGTTCATCAAGTTCTCCCAGATCAACAACACGGACGTCTCCACCTCGGTCGACAATGTCCAGAGCGCGATGGCGGCGTTCGGTATGGACGCTTCGGAAGCGGGAACTGTCCTCGACATCTTAACGAAGGCTGGGCAGACTTACGGCGTATCTGTCGATAAACTGTCCTCGGACATCATGTCCAACGCCACAGCCTTCAAGGAAATGGGCTTCGACATGAACTCCGCTGCCGGGTTCCTTGCTTCTCTGGACAAGAACGGCGTCGATGCCTCCTCCGTGATGACGGGTCTCAAAAAAGCCCTCACCAACGCGACCAAAGAAGGCAAGTCGATGGACGAGGCGCTGTCCATCCTGCAGAGCCAGATGCGTCTCGCGAGAACCGACACCGAAGCCGCGCAGTACGCGATGGACCTCTTCGGGAACAAGGCCGGCCCCGCGATCGCTCAGGCGGTCTCTGACGGAAGGCTTTCCTTCGACCAGCTCTCCAACTCGATCACGGACTTCGGCGGGACGGTAGATTCGACCTTCGAGGAGACCCTCGACCCGATCACGTCCTTCCAGACGACCATGAACGAGACGAAAGTCGTCCTTGCGGAGGTCGGCTCTTCCCTGCTCACCACCCTGCAGCCGGTGATCCAGAAAATCATTGATGTGGTTCAGATGCTCCGGGAAAAGTGGGAAGCGCTCTCCCCGGCGACACAGGAAGCCATCACGAAGGCGCTCATGATCGCGGCAGCGGTCGGGCCCGTTATCATGCTGATCGGGAAAATCATTACCGGCATCGGCACACTGATCAGTGTCGGCGGTGCGATCATCTCCGGGATCGGGACTGTCATCGGCGTCCTCGGCGGGCCTCTTACGGCAGCCATCGCAGCCATCATCGCGATCGGCGTCCTCGTCTGGAAGAACTGGGACAAGATCTGCGAATGGGCTCAGAAACTCAAGGAGACGGTCGTCGAAGCGTGGAACAACATGAAGGAGAAGGTCTCCAATATCGGGCAGAACATCTCCAACGCCGTGAAGAACGCATGGAACGGGATCAAGAACAACGTCTCCAACGCGATGAACGCGGCAAAGTCCACGGTCTCGAACGCTCTGGGCGCGATGAAGAACGCCTACCAGAACGCCGGCGGCGGCATCAAGGGCATCGTCTCCGGGTGGATGGCGGGCGTGAAGTCCATCATCTCCTCCGGGTTTGACGTCATCAACTCGCTGACCGGCGGACGGCTGACGGCGATCAAAGACAAGTTCGTGAACATCTTCAACAACATCAAGAACACGGTCTCGAACGTCATCGAGAAGATCAAGGGCATCTTCAACTTCAACTGGACACTTCCGAAGATGAAGACCCCGCACTTTGCGATCTCGCCTCCGGGGTGGAAAATCAAAGACCTCCTCGAGGGCACGATCCCGAAGTTGTCTATCGAGTGGTACAAGAAGGCGTACGCTTCCCCGGTCATGTTCAACCAGCCGACCGTCCTGCCGACTATGAGCGGTCTCATGGGCTTCGGTGACGGTGTAGGCGGGGAGATCGTGGTCGGGCAGAATTTACTCACCGACATGATCCAGACGCCGATCAACCAGCTCACGGCGAGAGTCGACCGTCTCACCGGCATGATCGGCACGTACCTCCCGGAGATCGCCTCCGAGAAAGAGATCTACCTCAACGGGCGCGAGCTCACCAGAGGGCTCAAGACTATAGGAGTGGCTTTCAATGGCTAACGCAAACCTCAAATACATCGCGTCTGGGTATCCGAAAGCGGAGTTCTCGTTCCAGGCTTCCCTCGTGAAGACCCGGAGCGCGAACTTCCACGAGTATTCATGGAACCCGGACGCGTTCCAGTTCGATTACGGCGCTCAGGTCCTTCGGTTCGGAAAGGATCCGATCACCTACTCCGCCACGATCTACGTGAACGGCTCGGAGTCCTCAAAAAGGGCGTGGCTTGACGAGTTCCATTTACGGTGCGATCTGGACATCAAGAACAACACACCGGGGCGGCTCTACTGGGGCGACATGTACCTCGAGTGCTTCATCATCGAGACCTCGACAGCCCCGATGGAAGGGAACGTGACCGTAGAGAACGAGATCGGCATCTACGCGCCGTATCCTTCGTGGATCTATCAGGAGACCTACGCCCGGAGCACGTACTTCGGGAAGGAGCAGGTCGAGAAGATCCTCGGCAACCTCAATAACATGGACGTCCCTTATGAGCCGGGGAAAATCACCATCACGGACGACCTCAATATCAGCGCACCGTTCACCCCGCTCCGGAGCAGCTTCCGGGCGATGCTGATCGGGGACGGGACTTCGACAGCCGCGTCCATGACCATAGAGGGAGACGACGCGGATCCTGCGGAGAAGGTCGTCATGGATTTCCCGCTGGTCACGTTAGCCTCCGGGCAGGCGCTTGTCGTGGACTCGAGGCACGGGCGCAAGACCGCCAACACTTACACGGTCGTCGACTGGGATCAGTGGCCCGGGAATGTTCCTTACACGGATATGGCGACAGAGCAGAACGTGTACGGCCTCCGGGCGGCAAACTCGCGTCCGTTCAGGGAGATCAAGTTCGGGTACAATACTCCGTACTTCGAGCTCAAAGACGCCTATAGTCTTACCGGGACGCGGATGATTCTTACGGTCTATTACGAGAGGAGCGAGCCTACATGGATCTCGTAATGAGGAAAATATCTACGGGCGAGGAGAAAATCGTTCCGTATGATTTCGATTTTAATATCGGATCTGATGGGAAGGCGGACTTCGAGATCGCGGTTCCGATGGAAGACGAAGTGTGGGACATGTTCTATGTCGACAACTACCACAAGGACTGCGAATACGCGGGCTTCGTGACGGACATCTCCATCCAGACGAACGGCCGGCAGAAGGTCGTCAAAGGGAACACCCTGCGGTACTATATGTGGAGCTCTGTCCTGCCGAGGTGGAACGCCGACACGGAAGGCACGATCTCCGCGGGGTATTCAGGATCCATGGCTCTGGACGTCATCGAGACGCACTTGAAACTCCCGATCCAGATCTATCAGAACCCCGACTGGGACCAGCAGGCGTGTCCTGCGATCACCTACTACCGGAATGATTCGGTGGACTCCATCATCCAGAAGATCTGCGCGAACGTGAACCAGGTATTCATCCCGAGGTTCGTGAGGGACGAGAACACCCCGGGCGATTCCGGGTTCTCGTTCACGATGAGATCCCCGAAGATCTACTACCCGAGGATTGACGACGGTGAGGTCGGCGGGACCGGCGAGGCGACTCTTGACACGTCCCTCCACAGGAAGGTCGTCGTTATTGCGGAAGGTCAGGGCGAAGGCTCTGCCAGAACTATGCGGGCGGTTTGGTACGACGGTACGAACTGGCACACGAATCAGGTCATGCCGACATCCGCGGACGGGTACTACGAGGAATACCTACTCGACTACTCCAACGCGGAGAGCGTGAACGTCCTCGTCAACAAGGCGAAAGAGATCGCTCAGGCGTACTGGGACGGCAAAACCTCCATGAGCGCTTCCGAGCTCGAAATAGAACCGGGCGCGACCATCGGGGACTCCGTTTACCTTACCGGGGCGGTCGAATACCAGACGACCATCACCGGGATGATTCTGAAGAGGCAGGACGGCGTCACGACCGAAGAGTTCACTTACGCGGCATCGGATACGGCTCCCTCTGTCGGGAACGCTCCGGACACCACGGGGATCTACGCGGGGAGCGCTACGAAGGGCGGGTCCTCTATACGGACCGCTGCCATCCCGTACGGTATCGTGGACAGCACCTCCACCTCGACGGCCTTCACCGCGACCGTGAGGGGCATCACCTCTTTATACGACGGCGTGGCTGTGTGGCTCAAGAACGGCGTAGTCACCTCCGCTGCCGGGTTCACGATCAACATCAACGGACTCGGCGCGAAACCTGTCTACACCAATTTGGCGGCGGCTACGGCTGAGTCTACGAAGTTCAACATCAACTACACGATGCTGTTTATCTTCGACTCCACGCGGGTCGCGGGCGGGTGCTGGGTGTGCTACAACGGGTACGATAGTAACACCAACACGATCGGCTACCAGCTCCGAACGAACAGCTCCACGCTGAAGGCAAAGAACAAAGGCTACCGCTACAGACTATGGTTCACCTCTGCGGACGGGAGCGCGATGGTCCCCGCGAACGTGAGCACCTCAACGAACGCAACCACGGCGAGGTCGCTCAACACGGAACCGATCGACCCGTTCGGGCGGATCTTCTACTATTCGAGCAACGCCACGACCGACGCGGGCGGCACGTTCACGACAACGACGCTCTGGGACCAGTACACCTTAACGATCGGCTACTCGTATGTGAAGTCCCTGACCTCCGGGAAGCCTGTGTACCTCAAGTGCACACCGCAGGCGAACGGAGGGGCCGTCATGAGCGATATTGTCCAGGCGCTTCCGAGCTCCGCTGACGGGTACATCTACATCTTTTTGGGTGTGGCGTACTCTACAACGAACCTCGAGCTGTATCCTGTGCACCCGGTCTATTACTATGCCGGCGGCGGGATCAGGCTCTATTCCGAGGGCATGGTGGACGTCTCCTCTTCCCTTACGGCGGGGACGAACGTCAACCTCGGGTCGAACTGCCACGCGTGGAAGAAGGGCGACCTGTGCTTCGTAACTTTGAACATGCAGATCACCGGGTCCATCACCTCCGGGGCGACTTTGGTCTCTGGTCTGCCGACGAACTCCTCCGCGCAGGTATCCTTTGCGGCGGCTCTCGGCGGCACTTCCACCTCTGCGGCGATGCGGATCCAGGGCGGCGCGTCCGTGATAACAGCCGACGGCGCGATCTCAACTACTGGCTGGTATGATGCTTCTTTTGTGTATGTGATGGGATAAGACAATGGATGAGATTACAAGACGAGAGTACGAAGAGACTGTAAAGAGAGTCGAAGCGGAAGAGAACAGACAGAACAAGAGACTCGACAAACTGGAGGAATCACTCGCGACACTGACGGATCTGACCATCAGCGTGGAGAAGATCGCCACCAGCATCGAGCAAATGCAGAAGGAACTCACCAAACAAGGCGAGAGGTTGGAGAAGATCGAGGCAGAACCGGGCGAGAACTGGAAGAAGGTCGTCTGGTTAGTAGTGGCTGCGGTGGTAGGTTTCGCCCTCCATGCAGCTCTTGGGATTTAGGAGGACGTCATGGAAAAGATTGATTGGAAGAGGAAACTGACTTCCCGGAAGTTCTGGGTCGCGGTCGTCGGGTTCATCACCCAGCTCATGATCGCGTTCAACTATTCAAATGTCACCGTCGAGAAGGTCACGGCGACCGTGATGGCTGCGGCGGTCCTGATTGCCTATATTCTGGGCGAGGGGCTCGCGGACAGCGCGAACGAGACGCACCAGATCATTCTCCCGGACATTCCTGACGAGGAAGACGAGGCGGTCGGATGATTAAGATCGGCTCGGCCCGTATCGACGAGAACGGGAACGCCACCGGGGGACTCGCCGGTGATCAGACGGGCAAAGAGGTCGCCATAGAGAACTACTACAACCACAGACTGGGGTGGTGGGTTCTCAGGGCGAAATCCGCGACGGTGGCGAACAAGCTCGCGACCGCCATGAAGAGGGCCTGTGCGAACAGTCATATCGGTTATGATCAGTCAAACCGTGAGTCGTTGTACGCTCAGGCGATGAAAGTCGGGTACGACCCCGGCAAGGTCACCGTGGCCTGCGAGACGGACTGCTCTGCATTGGTCCGGGTGTGTTTGGCATACGCCGGCGTCTACTGCGGGGTGTTCAATACGGCGACGATGATTCCAATCATCCTGGCTACGGGCAAGTTCGACAAGCTCGCCTGCAACCCGGACGACCTCTACACTGGCGACATTCTGGTCACCAAGACGCAGGGGCACACCGTCATTGTCACTTCGGGGAAGATGCGAACCTCTTCGGAGAACGCATACACCCCGGCTAACCCCACCTCCGGGACTTTGTCGAAGACAGTAGAGAGGGAAGGAACCGTGACAGCGGGAGCGCTCAATGTCAGGAAGCTTCCGGGCAAGTCGAACCCTCTCGTCACATTCACGGGTCCGATAAAGTACGGCACGAAGGTCGGGATCTGCGACACGGCGAAAGCCTCTGACGGTTCCGACTGGTATTACATCAAGCTGAACGGGCACTACGGTTTCGTGTCCGCGAAGTACATAAAGTAGGGCGCTGTGAGGCGCTGCGCGTTCTCATTTCCGGGGCGGTCATGGTTTTACTCCTTGTCCATGGCCGCCTTTTTTTATGCCCTGAAACATGGTACTATTGGTGGTGACATTTCCCCGAAAAATGTCATGTTATATGCCGGTTAGTAACAAACATCGCAAAAAACCCCGGAAATACGGCATTATAGTAAATCGTCGTCATTTCTGTTGAAGGCTCGGAAATCCCGTATTTTCTGGACATTTCTCCTCCTGAAGGTGGCTGAATACGCTCCCGTAAGTAACCCGTTAGAAACACGCCTTTTCAAGCGCTTCCAGCTTCGTCTCGAAACTGATATGCGTGTAGACAGACTCGGCAAGAGAGCTGCCGGCGTGACCGATGATCGCGTTTATCACCCTCGAATCTATCCCTGCTTCAGCCAGGCGCGTGGTGCATGTATGCCGGCAGTCGTGCGTCCTGTGGTTCTTCGTCAGGTCATCCCAGTAATTGCTCTGCACGGACTTGTATGTCATCGGGAGCCCTCTTTTCGTGGTGATAAGGTACGGAGTCCCTTTGTCCTTCCACCGTTCTACCACCGGCTTTATCCTCGACACGATCGGCACGTCCCGGATGCCGGCCTCTGTCTTTGAGTGCTTTATGTGGAACGACTCATCGACATTGACCGACAGCATGGAGAGCAGCTCGTCTATCCTCATGCCTGTGTAGATCAGAATCAGCGGGATGGACGCGTATTCATTCACCTCGTACTGCTCCCAGAGGGCGGCTATCTCGTCATCGGTAAATACCGCTCTGGGAATCTCTCTTGATTTCTCTGTTGTAATCTCCACCCACTTGACGATCTCGCTTTTCTCCGGGCGGATGAGCTCGTTCCTTACGGCGTAGGTAAAGCACTTTGAGAGAAGCTGCTTCATGCTCAACTGCGTCCCTCTCGGTCTTCCTGAGCGGTCGAAAACAGCCTGCATCCTCCGCAGGGAGATGTCCTGCATCGGCACAGAGTGGAGCGGTGCGAGGTACTTCCACACCTTCACGTACTGCTCGCTCAGAGAGGGCTCTATCGCTTGGTATACTGAACGAAGCGTAGTCTCCCGGGGATTTCCGTCAACATTGTACCCATTGTACTCAGCGAGGCTCTGAAGGGCCTCTGCTTTGGTGCGGTAATAACCCACGAAAACATAAACAGGCTGTCCCTTCTCGTTAAACCCTGCGGTCTTCCTGACCGCCCACGGTCTTCTCCTGTTCCCGCTCAGTTTATACACGGAGCCGTAACCGTTCGGGAGCTTCACTTCTCATGCGCGGATCGTTCGATCTGATCCGCATCCTCCTTTCCGAAGTCGTCATTCTCGATGTGATCCAGCTCATGCTCTGCGGTTTGTCTTATTTTTCGGTAACCGCATCGAGAATTTATGACAGCGAGATAAGTTCCGTCCTCGCGGATGACAGAGCACCCGCTCACCTTTGTTGTAGGAAAATCAATCATGACGGAATCAACAGGGTTCGTCATTCCTTCCTTGCTCCTTTCGTTTCAGGGCGAGGAGCATGGCGTGAACAGCACGAAGGTCTTCCGGGGAAGCGTCACGGGCGGCATCGAATAACACGCGCAGCTCGTTGTTCTCGAAGAGCTCCTGTGCCACCTTTGCCGTCTCCGGGTTGATGTAATATCCGTCTTTGACCTCTCCTGTCATGAGGTATTCGACGGTCACGCCGAAATAATCAGCTATTTTCTGCAACTTGTCGGCTTTGGGCGTATACCGTCCCATCTTCCAACTGCTGATTACACCGGCACGGAATCCGCAGGCTTTCGCGACTTCATACGCCGATACTCCACGCTCTATGCGTAGCTTCTCGAATATCTCCCACATAACCTTTTTCCCCATAGTGTCGAAAACAGAAAAAAAGGCATTGACATATGTCGAAAACGATATTATTATAATATCGAAAACGATATATGTGGCTGCGATCGGTTCTGCTTTCGATCGTTATTGATAGCAAGATAATTATAATCGAAAACGAAAAAGAACGCAACCGCATGATGTAGGAAGGAGGACGCATAGATGTACAAGATTTACGCACGACTGCGTGATGAGCGGGACATGAGCGACTACGAGGTCGCCCAGAAGACAGGGATCCCGCCGGCTACGTTCACGCGGTGGAAGGGTGGCGGTACGCCGCGGCTTGAGAAGCTCCAGAAGATCGCTGACCTTTTCGGCGTATCTTTGGACGCACTGGTGAGGGAATGATCGAAACCATGACCATCACGGAAGCAGCTCACGCGATGGGGAAACCGGAGCAGTTCATCCGGGTCGGGCTGCAGAGGGGCGTCTTCCCGTGGGGGTACGCCGTGAAACTGGAGAAGCATTACAGCTATTTCATCAACGCCCGGAGGTTCCGGGAGATCGAGGGGACATGAAGAAGAACACGATGTTATGGGTAACAGCTCTGATGGCAGTCGGGATCTGCGTACTGTCCGTACCACTGGTGGAAAGTGAATACTGGCTGACGGCTATCATGTCGTTCGCGATTGCTGCAGGATGGCTCGGAGCGTTTCTGGTGGTCAACATCCGGAGGCTTTCGAGATGAGGCTCGGCGACCCGATGGACGAGCTCCACGCGCTTGAGTCGGAAGAGGACAAGTGGCTTCGGAGGCGACCGGTCTGCTCGATCTGCGGGGAACACATCCAGGACGAGAGAGCGTTCCATGTCGGCGACGACTGGTATTGCGACGACTGCATCAGAGAGAACAAGGAATGGATTGATTGAGGAGGTAAATCATGGATCACGTAATCATGGCAACCAAAGACGAAATTCAGCAGGTAAACATCCCGCACACGAGGTACGAGGAGCTCATCCGGAAAGAAACGATGCTCGACTCTTTCATCAACATCCTCATTACCGGGGCAGGCTACTCGAAGTACGCAAAGGATCTCCATCACGATGATGACACGATCAACCTGTGCCTGATGGCGATCTGCCCGGATCGGTACGAGGAGAAGAGAGCGGAACTTGAGGAGGCGCAGGATGAGTAACTGGGCGGACATCGAACGAGTGAACTCGGAGATCGAGTTCCTTGACGTCAAGGGCAAGAACTACGCGCCCGTCCACGAACGCATCAAGGCGTTCCGGAAGATCTACCCGGAGGGCGCGATCGTCACCGAGATCGTCAGCGAGACCGACAAGGTCATCACGGTCAAGGCGACCGTCTACGGGATGACGTGCGACCCAATGTGTGACTACGGCAGGGAGATCCTCGCCACAGGTCACGCCTTCGAGGTCAAGGACGGGAGCTACATCAACAAGACCAGCTACCTTGAGAACTGCGAGACCTCTGCGATCGGCAGGGCGCTCGGCATCGCCGGCTTCGGCATCGAGGGAGCGATCTGCTCGGCGGAGGAACTGCACGGTGCGGAGGCGGAGCAGGACTGGATCCGGTCTGAGGAGATCCGGAAGTCTCCGATCGGCATCGACAGGGCGATCGCCCTCCAGCAGCTTCTCGAAGAGAAGAACGTCAACATGGCGAAGATCTGCGAGCAGTACAGAGTCGAGGCCCTCGAGGATCTGACGGAGGAACAGCACCGGAACCTCGTCGGACGGCTGAACAAGGTGAAGAAATGAACAGCCGGGAGAAGGGAAAGAGAGGAGAACGCGAGCTGGCATCCGTCCTGAAGGTGTACGGCTACGGCACCCGGCGGGGCCAGCAGTTCTCCGGAGCGAACGGAGACGCTGATGTGGTCGGGCTCCCCGGAGTGCACATCGAGTGCAAAAGGGTCGAAAGACTGAACCTGCAGGACGCCTACGATCAGAGCAAGAGAGACGCGAAGGGCGAGATCCCGGTCGTGATGCACAGGAAGAACAACTGCGAGTGGCTCGTTACGATGAGGCTCGAGGACTGGATTGATTTCTATAGGGAGTGGCAGTGATGGCAAAGAACAATTTCCTTATCTACGACGCATGGGGAACCATGATCGAAGCTCTCCCGGACGCTATGGCTGGGCGCGTCTTCAAGGCGCTGTTTACCTACAAAGAGACCGGCGAGATCGAGGAAGAGGATCCCGCTCTCTGTGCGATCCTTGCGATGTTCGTCAAGAAGATTGACGAGGACATGGCTGCCTACAAGGACAAGTGCGAACGCAACAAACAGAACGCACAGCGAAACGGAGCGACTGGAAGCGACTCGCAGCGACTGGAAGCGACTGGTAACGACTGGCAACCAGATAATGATACTGATAGTGACACTGATACTGAGATTGATTTTGAAAAGAAAACAGAGCAAAAGAAACGGCGCTTCACTCCGCCCACCCGCTCCGAAGTGAGAGCGTACTGTCAGGAAAGAGTCAGGGACGGACATCCTGCCGTCAACCCGGAGCAGTTCTGCGACTTCTACGAGTCCAACGGATGGAAAGTCGGCAAGAACACCATGAAGGACTGGAAGGCAGCGGTGAGAACCTGGGAGCAGCGCAACAAGGACAGCAAACCTCGGGGCGATCCGAAGATACCGAC
>Ga0310786_10007860_pt1 | contig 13811 bp, 12 predicted proteins | sample AusTroGonzalo_MG_FD_203881 | JGI IMG/M metagenome (GOLD analysis project Ga0310786, IMG submission 203881) | Bovine rumen microbial communities from tropical cattle in Woodstock, Queensland, Australia - Gonzalo_03 (v2) (version 2) | ecosystem: Host-associated > Mammals > Digestive system >... | reverse complement strand
CGGCATGGGACTCGCACAACGGCCTGCGCTTCACGCCAACTATTACCATTGGTGACCGCTGCGCCATCCGCAACAACGCCCATATCACAGCCATCAACAGCATCACCATCGGCGACGACCTGCTGACGGGCACCAATGTACTCATAACCGACAACAGTCATGGGCAGAGCACTCTTGAGCACATGAGCCTGCCTTTCACCGAGCGTCCTCTCTACAGTAAAGGGCCGGTGGTCATTGGCAACAATGTCTGGCTGGGCAACAATGTGTGCGTGATGCCAGGCGTAACGATTGGCGACGGAGCCATCATTGGTGCCAACAGCGTAGTCACTCATGACGTGCCGGCATACGCCGTGGCTTGCGGAATACCAGCAAAAGTTATTAAAGTGGTATCTCTGGATGCTGCACAGCGAGGGGCAGACTGTCCTGCGAGAGGTAAAACATGTAGAGAATGACGGGCTTCGTGCCTCGGTTCTCGCCGTGGTGTATGGTGTTCACCATCTCTACGACTGCCTCACCCTCATGCACGGTCTTCTCCTTGCCGTCCTGACCGATAATAGTCAGCTCGCCCTGCACCAGTATGCCGTAGTTCATCACGGGATGGTGGTGCCAGCCTAATTTCTGCCCTGCGGGAAACTCGTACTTCACAGCCACCAGCTCAGGACGGCCCTGCAGGTAGTCGGGCAGCTCCACGCCGTCCCAGCTCTGTGAGGTGCGAATCAGTTCTTCACTCTTCACCGTCTGGGCAGCACTGTCTTCCTGTACAGCAGCTTCCTGAACAATAGTTTTCTTACAGCCAGTCATAAAGACTGTTATGCCGCAAACGAGGATGGCGGCAAACATCCGTGATTTCATCTTTTTCATTGCCTTGTTTGATTTTGTGACACACTTTTTCTCTGCAAAGGTAAGAATATTTCCCACAAACAGCAAAGCCCCGAACGCCTGACACATCATATTTTGCAGATTTTGAATCTTTTTTTGCAGATTTTTAAATTCCAACGCTCCGCGCCCCATGGGGAAAGACAACGACAGGGTATTGATCCGGAGACGAGAAACTGTGCGTTTTTTATTTAATTGTTGAGCAAAATGTTGCAAAACTAACTACACAACTACACTAACCACTATTTCCTTCTTATAACCAACGACTTACACAATGTAGTTTAACTACACTAATTGATGCATAACTACACTACTGCAAACTGCCGAGATTGTCACCACAAACCATCGGGTTATGCTTTGCAAACCGCCGAGTTGTGTGTTGCAAACCGCTGAGTTCTGACTGCAAACCGCCGGGTGGAAATTGGTAGTGTAGTTATCAATCATTTAGTGTAGTTAAACTACACAGCATGACTCATTGTCTTTCAGGCGGTTATAGTACATAGTGTAGTTGTGTAGTTAGTTTTCATAAAAAAATCAAAAGTTTTTTATTTAGCAAGTTTTTTATAAGGATTATTGACTATCCGAATATTTATATGTACCTTTGCACCCTCATAACAAGCAAACAAATGAAACCAAGGATAATAGGATTATATCTTCCGCAATATCACCCCATTCCCGAGAATGACGAGTGGTGGGGAAAGGGATTCACGGAGTGGACCAATGTTGCCTTGGCTCGTCCACAGTTCCGTGGTCACTACCAGCCACGCATACCCGCCGATTTAGGCTTTTACGACCTGCGGTTGCCAGAGGTGCGCGAGCAGCAGGCAGAACTGGCCCGTGAGGCCGGACTGGAAGGTTTCTGCTACTACCACTACTGGTTTGGCAATGGCAAGCAACTGTTGCAGCGTCCCTTTGAGGAGGTTCTGGCTACCGGCAAGCCCGACTTTCCTTTCTGCCTCTGCTGGGCCAACCACGATTGGACGAACAAGACGTGGACAAAAGGCGCCAGTTTGCGCCACGACCCTATGATTGCGCAAATGCACTATGACTGGGATGACTACATCCACCATTTCCACTATGCGTTGAAAGCCTTCCGTGACCCACGTTACATCACGGTTGACGGCAAACCCCTGTTTGCCGTTTGGGCACCACGCGACATTCCCGATGCCCGGCAGTTCATAGACCTCTGGCAGCAGTTGGCCCGTGAGAATGGCCTGCCCGGCGTTCATTTCGTAGGCTACACACAGAACGCATCAAGCCACGCCACCAAGAGCGGGAAGAGACTGTGGGATGCTAATCAGGCTGCGGAACGCTATCAGGAGGTGCTGGACATGGGCTTCGATGCTGTTGTCTCATCGGGACTGGGACGTGCGCAGGCCTTTGTCAAGGGGAGGTGGAGAAAAGCAGTTTTTGTGGCATCATATAAGAAACTGTCGTGGATGTCTATGCGGTCTGACTATGCCAAGACTATGAAACACTACTATGTGGAAGAGGACACTTGGGAAAATGTCTATCCTACTTTGATGCCCCAATGGGATCGCACACCACGCGATGCACGCAACAGCGACCCTCTGACCAACTCCACCCCCGAGAAGTTCCAGTTGACGGTGGAGGAGGCACTCCGGCTTGTTGAGAACAAACAGCCAGAGCACCAGATACTTTTCCTGAAGGCATGGAACGAGTGGGGAGAAGGCAACTATGTAGAACCCGACTTGAAGTTTGGACACGGTTATATTCAGGCTATCAGGCAGGCTGTAGAGAGCCACAAGTAGGATGCGTATGAAGAGATTAGCAATCTTAGGACATTTCGCATTAGGCACAGAAAAAGCTAATGGCCAGACCATCAAGACCAAGATTGTAGGGGCTGCACTGCAAAATGAGTTCGGGGAAGGACAGGTGTGTTTTTTTGACACTATGGGAGGATGGAAATTCCTGATGAAGATGCCATTTGTCATGCTTCGTATCTTGCGAAAGCACCAGAATGTTATCATAATGCCAGCCTACAAGGGTGTACACCTGATAGCCCCGCTCATCGTACTGCTAAACCTACCGTTCCAACGCAAATTGCACTATGTCGTCATAGGAGGTTGGCTGCCAGAGTATGTCCGCAAATATCCCGTTCTCAGATTGGCTGTCAAGAACATGGATGTTGTTTATGTGGAAACACGGCACATGGTTGAGGAAATGGAGCATGAGGGGTACAAGAATCTGAGGCTGATGCCAAATTTCAAGTTCCTCAAGATCAAGGATGAGGCCGATTTGAGGCCCATGGATACCCCGCCGTTCCGCTTGTGTACTTTCTCAAGGGTGATGAAGGAGAAAGGTATAGAAGATGCCATCCTTGCTGTCAGGAAATGCAACGAGACACTGGGCCGACAGGTATATACGCTCGACATCCATGGCCTTATCCAAAAAGGGCAGGAGCAGTGGTTTGAGCAACTGATGAGCCAGCAGCCTGAAGAAATAAAATATTGTGGCATAACGCCCTTCGACAAGAGTACTGAGGTGCTTGAGAACTACTTCTCCCTCCTCTTCACCACTCATTTCCAGACGGAAGGCTTCCCAGGGACCCTGATTGATGCCATGTCGGCAGGCGTGCCCCCCATTGCCAGCGACTGTCCTTCTTGCAAGGAGCTGATCGTCCATGGCCAGACGGGACTGATTTTTCCCATGGGTGATGTCGGACTACTGACCGACTGGCTGATGCAGTGTGCCAGTAATCCTGCGCTCATCAACAATATGCGGCCGCAGTGCATCAAGAAGGCACGTGAGTACATGCCAGAGAATATCATCAAGACATTATCCTCCGAAATCATCTGAAACATCTATGGCTCTCAGCATTTACAATATCAGGAAATGGTTCCTTATGCTCACCGGGCGCAGCATCCTGCACGTCAATCAGGATCTTGGCCGGTATTTCTCAGCAACAGAATTAAAAGGCTACTATAACAACCTAACGGAAAAGGTGACCCGCTTGCCGCATCTGTTAGACACTGAAGAACTTCCCACATCTCCTGACGAAACGGGCGGACAGATTCTTTTCCCTGTGGCCATATTCCAGTACGGTCTGGGAGCCTACGACCTTTATCTGGCATCAGGGAAAACAGACAACAGGTTTCTGCGCAAATTCATGCAGTGTGCAGAGTGGGCGCTTAACAACCAGGAGCCTTCAGGGGCTTGGAACAATTTCTTTTTCTGTCATCCCCAGCATCCATACGGAGCCATGGCTCAGGGGGAGGGCGCTTCGCTGCTGTTAAGGGCATACATGCAAACCAGTGAACAGTCTTTTCTGTCCTCATCGAAAAAAGCCATCGATTTCATGCTCAAGCCTCTAAGCGAAGGGGGTACTGCAGACGGCGCTATACTTATGGAATACGCCCATCTGCCTGCTGTCATGAACGGATGGATATTCGCATGGTGGGGACTTTATGATTACGTTTTGCTGACACACGACGAAGGCCACTATAAAGTCAGACTTGAGGAATCGTGTAAGGCGCTGGAAGAGCGGCTGTCTTCATTCAGCAACAGCTACTGGAGCATGTACGACCTCGCCGGCCACATAGCCAGCCCCTTCTATCATCACCTGCACATTGCCCAGATGCAGGCCATGTTTCAGCTCACTGGTCACAACATCTTCAGGGAATATGGAACCAGATGGCAACAACAGGAAAACAGCAGACTGAATCATGTCCGGGCTTTTGTCAAGAAAGCGTGGCAGAAAGTATGTGAATAGCTGTCAGTTCTTTTTCAAAAAGACATATCTTTCTAAAGAAAACTTAATTTCTTTGCTTGGCTGGCATTATATCACAATATATTATATATATTTGCAACGAAATTAAGAAAACAAATCAATGAGCAAAGAGCTTGTTTCTGTCATCATGCCGACCTATAATGCCAGCAGATTCCTTACTGACAGCATAGAGAGTATCCTTGCACAGACATATTCAAATATAGAATTGCTGATTACCGACGACTGCTCTACTGACGATACACGCGACATATTGAGGCAGTATGCAGAGAAAGACCCGCGCGTCAAGGTGGAATTCCTGAACGAGAACAGCGGTCCCGGCATAACCCGCAACAGATCCATAGAGCGGGCACAAGGACGCTATATTGCCTTTTGCGACTGTGATGACCGCTGGTTCCCGGAGAAGCTGGAGAAACAGATTATGCACATGACCAAACACGACTGTGCGCTATGCAGTTCCTCCTATCTGGTATGCAATGAGAAAAATATGGTGACAGGCATCAACATCTCACCGTCATATCTGACATTGAGAGACATGAAGCGCGACAATAAAATAGGATGCCTTACCGCCATCTACGACATTAAACGCTTAGGACACAAATTCTACATGCCAGCCATCCGTAAGCGTCAGGACTGGGCCTTGTTTTTGAACATCCTGAAGGATTGTCAGATTTGCTTTTGTATAACAGAACCATTAGCATACTACCGACAGCGTGACGACTCTGTGTCAAGCAATAAACTATCACTGGTCAGATATAATGTCAATGTCTATGAAACGGTTTTCGGCTACACCCGGTTGAAAGCCTATCTCTATTTCCTTTTCTGCTTCCTCCCTACCTATTTCCTGAAAGTCCAGAAACGGAAAAGGGACAGTAAAAGATATGTAGCGTCTATTCGTCAGTCATCATAGGAGAATCGAAAAAACACATCTTATATAATAAATACAGGTGTATTCTCGTTAAATAAGTAGATTGTGACAACTGTAACGAGAAATACGAGGCTATTCTATGACCAAACTCGAAAGCGGATACGTGCTGGACGGCATGAACGAGATAGAGCGCAATGTGAAGCGGATTATTGACTTCATCATTGCGGTGATATGTCTCATTGTATTCTCGCCACTTATCCTGATCTGCTATATCATGATAAAGCGTGAAGACGGCGGGCCGGCCATCTTCAAGCAAGAGCGCATAGGACGCTTCGGCCGACCGTTCAACATCTATAAGTTCCGCTCTATGATAATGGATGCCGAAAAAAACGGGCCTGCACTGTATCAGCATGAGAACGAGACACGCATGACCAGAATCGGCAAGTTCCTGCGCGAGCATCACCTTGACGAACTGCCTCAGCTGTGGAATGTCATCAAAGGCGATATGGCCTTCATCGGACCACGCCCGGAGCGGAAATTCTTCATAGACCAGATCATGGAGCATGACCAGCGATACATCTATCTGTATCAGATACGTCCTGGAGTGACAAGCTATGCCACTCTCTATAACGGATATACTGACACAATGGAGAAAATGCTACGACGCTTGGAGCTGGACCTCTACTATCTGGAGCACCGCTCTTGGTGGCTTGACATTAAAATTATTACAAAGACCTTTATTAACATCGTGTTCGGAAAGAAATTCTGACACGTTTCATACCCCAACCAAATCTTAGAACTACTATGGAAGTAAAGATTACAAGCGAGAATTTCGCAACATTGAAGAACGGTCAGCAGCCTCTGGTAGTTGACTTCTGGGCCATCTGGTGTGGTCCCTGCCGTATGATATCTCCCATCATCTCAGAACTCGCAGAGAAATACGACGGCAAGATTGTCGTCGGCAAGTGCGACGTGGAGGAGAACGAGGATCTGGCCCTGGAGTTTGGCATCCGCAATATCCCCACTATCCTGTTCTTCAAGAACGGCGAAATGGTGGACAAGCTGGTAGGTGCTGTGCCCAAGGCTAAACTTGAGGAAAAGTTTGAAGCACTGCTTTAACCTTCAGTCGCATGGCAAGTTTTGAAGAAGAACTGCTCATGGACGAGCAGGAGTCAAAGCGCGAGGTGGCTTTCATCAGGAAACAGCTGCCTCAGGACACGAAGGAGAAATACAGCAACGAGCTGCTTCTATGGATGCTCGACACCATAGCCGAGCACTATTTCGACACGGGCCTTTTCGACAGTGATGACGAAGAGGTGGACATCGACATGAACGAGGTAGCGCAACATGTATGCCGACAGGCTGAGGCTGAAGGACGCGAACCACTCGACCCGCAGGAGGTGTTCTTCGTGGTTCAGGCCGACCTTGACTTCCAGGAGCAGGAGAGTTGATGCTCCCTTACTAAAAACTCATTCTTCACTTAACACAATTCATTTGCGAAACACATTACTATGAGTTATTTCTTCTCATCAGAATCAGTATCTGAGGGGCATCCCGATAAGGTGGCCGATCAGATTTCAGATGCTATTCTCGACCAGTTCCTGGCCTATGACGACAAGGCCCGTGTGGCCTGCGAGACGTTTGTCACTACAGGACAGGTCGTCATCATGGGCGAGGTACGCAGCGATGTCTACATCGATTTGCAAACCATCGCCCGCAAAACCATCAAAAAGATTGGCTACACCAAGGCCGAATACCAATTTGACGGCGACTCATGCGGTATTCTGACGGCCATACACGAGCAGAGCGCCGACATCAACCGGGGCGTGGACGGAGAAGCCGAGCAGGGTGCCGGCGACCAGGGCATGATGTTCGGCTATGCCACCAACGAGACGGAAAGCCTGATGCCCGTGAGCCTCGACCTGGCTCATCTCATCATGCGGACGCTGGCCGATATCCGGCGCGAGGGCAAGGAGATGACCTACCTGCGCCCTGACGCCAAGAGTCAGGTGACGGTGCAATACAGCGACAAAGGGGTGCCCGAACGTATTGACACCATCGTCGTATCAACTCAGCACGACGAGTTCGACACCGACGAACGTATGCTGGAACGCATCAAGAGCGATGTCATCAACATCCTCATCCCCCGGGTGAAACAGCAGATCAAGTCACAAAAGGTGCTCGACCTCTTTGGCCTCGACATCAAGTACTATGTCAATCCCACAGGCAAGTTTGTCATCGGCGGACCGCATGGTGATACGGGTCTCACAGGCCGCAAAATCATTGTCGACACCTACGGCGGCAAGGGTGCTCACGGCGGTGGTGCCTTCTCGGGCAAAGACTCATCAAAGGTTGACAGGTCGGCTGCCTACGCTGCCCGCCATATCGCCAAAAACATGGTGGCTGCAGGTGTCAGCGACGAGATGCTGGTGCAGGTAGCCTACGCCATTGGCGTCGCAGAACCCATGAACATCTACGTAAACACCTACGGTCGCAGCCACGTCGCAATGAGCGACGGCGAAATAGCCCTTCGCATCAAAAAACTGTTCGACCTCAGACCCAAGGCCATCGAACGCTCGCTGAAACTGCGCCAGCCCATGTATTTGGAAACGGCTGCCTACGGGCACATGGGGCGTGAGTCGAAGGTGGTGAAGAAGGTGTTCACCAGCCACTATCATGAGACAAAGGAAATAGACGTGGAACTGTTCACGTGGGAGAAACTGGACCGCGTAGATGACATCAAACGCGAGTTCGGCCTATCGTAAAGCCTGCACATACTTCCAGAGCTTGCGATAGAAGGGATGGCGGGTGAGCGTGCGGCGGTCGCCAAGAATGATGACCTTCATCCGGGCACGGGTAATGGCCACGTTCATACGGCGCAGGTCACGCAGGAAGCCAATCTGCCCCTCATCGTTGGAGCGGACAAGGGAGATGACGATGATGTCACGCTCCTGTCCCTGGAATCCATCAACGGTATTGACACTGATGCTGCGGCGGAAGGGTTTGAAGAACTCGTTCTGCCGCAGTATTTTCCGTAGCAGCTGCACCTGGGCACGATAGGGTGAGATGATGCCGACATCGAGCCGCTCATCAAGAATGCGTTGCTTGCCAATGAGTTCGAAGTAGGCCTGCAACGCGAGGATGGCGATTTCGGCCTCGGCAGTATTCATCAAAGAGGTGCCTGTAGCCCCTTTCCCGACCTCTCCCGTCGAGGGAGGTTCAATCCACATCATCGGCAAGTCGAGGTCGAGGATGCTGCGGTGCTTTACCTCTGGAGCCGCCACCATGAGATTGTGGTAGAACCAGTCGGAGGAGAAGCGCATGATGTCTTCATGCATACGATATTGTATCCGCAACAGGGTCATCACTTCGGGCTTCTGGTTAGCGATGCGCTCCATAAGGGTGCGCCCCAAGCCTCCCTTAAGGGCCTCGTAGCACTTCACCGTGGGGGGCAGCTGACAGTGGTCGCCGGCGAAGATGACACGACCGGCGCGGCGGATGGCTATCCAGCAGGCTGCCTCAAGGGCCTGCGCAGCCTCGTCAATGAAGAGCGTGCCGAACTTCATACCGTCTAACAAGCGGTTGGCCGAACCAACCAGCGTCGAGGCAATGACATTGGCCTGACCGAATAGTTCCTGGTTGATGCGTATCTCTAACTCTGTGGCGCGGCTACGCAGGCTGTCCATCTTCTGGTGCCACTTCTGGTCGCCATGTTTGCGATGGGCACGCAACTCGCGGATGGCCTTGCGGATGGCCCACAACTGAGGATAGTCGGGGTGAGCCTCAAAGCGTCGCTCGTAAGTGAACGACAGCATCTTGTCATCCACTCGCGACGGATTGCCGATACGCAGCACATTCAGTCCACGATCCACCAGCTTCTCAGAAATCCAGTCCACAGCCATATTGCTCTGCGCACAGACCAGCACCTGCGGCTCGCGGCGAAGCGTCTCGTAGATAGCCTCAACCAGCGTTGTCGTCTTGCCCGTTCCGGGAGGGCCGTGCACAATGGCCACATCCTTGGCCCTCAGCACTTCATTGACGGCATGTTCCTGCGTCGCATTAAGATACTGGAAACCCATGTCAGGAAAGGAGAACGTCTCGGCCTTCTGATGGGAGGAATAGAAGAGGTCGCGCAGATAGCCCAACCGTCCCTTGGCACGCATGGTGCGCTCCAAAGCCTCGAACATCAGCCGATAAGTGGTCTCGTCGAAGAACAGCTGCACACCAAGTTGTCCCTCAGACAGCTGCAAGTCGGCCAACGGCGCATCATCAGGCACCGCTACCACCATACGGTCTCCATCCACGAAACTCACCGTGCCAGTAAACAATGGAGAAGCCGCTCTCCCCACCTCCCCCTTAGGGGAGGGGCTGCTTTTGAAAAACTGAACAGGCCGCCCAAACTCAAAGTTATGGTCATCGTCCTCTTCTTCAGCAACCGAGCGAAACACTTCAACACAGAGCTGGTTGAGCGAGTTATAGTAGCTGCGACCGACACGCAGAGGGAACCACGCATCGCCACGAGCCACACGACGCTCCACGCCCTGCGCATCGGCCATCTGCTGAAAGGCGTTCTTCTCCTCTTCATACTCCATCTGCAACAACATCCGCTGCTGCTGGAGTTCCAATATGGGTGATGTCTCGTTCAAGTTGTTTTATATTACAGGAACAAATTACACGAATCTTTTATAAATCCGTGTAATTTGTTCCTGTCGTAGTTTCTATTGGTTAATAGAGCAGTTCATCCTCTTCTTCCTCCTCGTCCCATAGGGAACGGCGACGGCTGAGATTGCCAGAAGTCGCATCGGTCGTGGGAGCTTCGCCGAGGTTCTGACTGTTATTCTTTATAAGGTCTGATGCAGCTATCATTTGTGTAGTTGCCACGAGATAAATGTCTGTCGTTGGCTGCTGATATATTGCTTTCATAATCTTTTGTTCTTTTTTAGTTTGTTCGTTTGTTCTTTAGAAGTTTACTTCAGCACGACCTTCTTGCCGTTCACGATGTAGAGGCCCTTCTTGGCGGCGCTAACGCGCTGACCATTCAGGTTGTACACCTCACCATTGTTCATCTTCACGGTAGCGACACTCTCGATGCCAGTCATCTCGTCGAAGTTGAAGCTGATGAAGGTGCGGGCGCCACCAGCCAGTGCAGGCAGATAGGCTGTATTTGCACCAACGGTGAACTCCTTCGTGGTCTTGTAGAAGCCCACGCCCTGAGCAGCGTTCATCAGAACGAAGCTACCAACGGTAGCAGTAGCGCCCGTTACGGTGCCAATGAAGGCGTTTTCGATAGAGGCGGCGGTAGCAATCGTCTTGACTGTATAGCTTTTGGCGTTACCCTTCAGCAGGACACCCTCGCCAGCGGGAACCTCTGTTACCTCCACAAATGAAACGTTTGTTCCAGAAATCACAGCCCTGTAGGCGGTCAAACCTTCAACAGACGAGAAGTCAAGAGCGTAAGGTGAGCAATAAGTGCGATAACCAGCATCACCTATGGTCACCTCAGGCCAAGAAACTCCATACTGGCTGTTGTTGACGAAGTCGAGATTATCAGTCTGCCAGCCTGCGTTGTCAGTGAAGATAATCTTTTCAGGAGCATTGTATGCCTCGAACGTAATAGTATAAACATCGAAGCCGTTCACCTGCTCAGCGTCCTTTGTCATCTCTGTTCCAGGCCATCCGCCAAGCTCCTCGGCATTGTATGTGTATGCATAAATCGTAGCCTTGTTATCAGTGTTCACGTAAGATACGGTGAACGACTGCTTCTGCTTCTCAATAGCCAGCTCAACGGTATTCTTTGTTGTGTTCACAGTGAAGGTCAGCTTATAAATGCCAACACCTGCGTCATCATAGTCAAAGTTGAAATTCTGGTTGTCACCTGAGGGAAGAACGTAGACATCGTAACTGCTGTTTGCAATAGCTTTGTATTCATAGTTCAGCTTGCCAGAAGTGATCTCGAAGTTCTCCACAACAGCAGTCCAGATAGCAGGGTCGGTTGCATCCTGGGTCATAGCGATGCCGCTCTGAGTAACCCATCCATTCTCAGAGAAGTCGCCAACAATAGACATAGAATTAATCTTTGTAAGCGTCATGTAGTCCATGCGGGCATTGTTGTTTGCAGAACCTTCATTACCATTAAATGCAACTGAAAATCCCTCAGGAACAGTAATGAAATAGCTGATTGTTGAACTGCCCTTTGGAGCGATGTGAGTGTATAGTTTCTCGGAAAGATTACCTTCACCATCGCGAGTGTACACATATACTTCGCTTTCGCTATTATTCGTATTGATGCAAGGAACATTCAGAAGATAAAGTCCACCTGCGAGGGCCGGCGTATAATGTAATGATCCCCTTGAAATGCGGAGTCTTGAACCATTGGAATACGAGGCATCAGTTTCGGTCAGGAACTGTCCGCCTGATCGAGTAAGGCTTTCCATCTCAAAGAAATAAGTGATAGGAGACGTTTTAAACACCACGTTCTTTTCTCCTGCCTCAGCTGCTGTGGTCTGGAATGAAGACTCAGACGTCACATACCACTGATCACCAATCTTAATGAACTTATTCCATGTCAGAGTGACAGACTGTCCTTCGTAAGTAGAGGCAGTAGCAATAGGTGCATCTTGCAGTTTGGCATTGTCAGCATCAACTGCGTACACATTATAGGTAAAGGTTGGCTTGGCTGCCATAGTGAACTCAACAGTTGGATTCTCACCATCAACAGTAAAAGAACCTTCGTAATCGACATAACCAGCTAAGGTAGCGGTGAAATAATACGTGGAGCCATCTTCAAGAAGGCCATTGGTAATTTCTGTGTTTTTGGCTGCATCCTCATAAATATTAATCGAGGGAATGAGGCCATTGCTTTCAGCGAAATTGGCAGTATAGGTTACAGCCACGTTATCTGCGGCAACAGACCATACCTTTACATCATCAATAGTGACACCGCCATAGGTCTTTCCTGCATGAAGGAAAATACGGTCTAAAGTAGCTGCGTTTGAGTTAGCAAAAGAAACAGTTGTCGAAGCTACCAAAGAAGTTCCATCTGCCTTTGACAGGGTGTAAGTAGCAATCTTTGAAGTGAAGTTGAACCTTACTTTCAGTACAACAATACCTGTCGTATTACGATTAAGACTGTTGTTCTCATAAGTTCCTGTTTGATTCAATTCTGTCTTATGGTCGTTTCCACCAACTATAATCGAGCCCCAGTAGCCGTTACCATTGGCTGAAGCAGAGATAGAAAAGAAGGGGGTGCCAGAACTTACATAGCCATTGTTAATGTTCACGTCGCTTGTGATGAATTCAATGCCACTTGACTTGCCGCTAGTGCAGGCATCAAGCTTAAACTTCATCTCCACATCGACAAGAGTAACGTCAGTTGCCAATGAAAGAGTTGGAGAAACCAAACCCATATCGCCAGTGCCGGAACCAACACCGATAACTGTTGAATTGAAGGTGTTTGCAGAAGTTTTACCAGGATTGCATGTCCAACCGTCTGTCTTGCCCTTTGCCGTCCAATCGGAAGATGTTTCAAAATCGTTAGTGTAGACAGAAGTCTTGGTTTCATCTGCCCACGCACTTGCCCCCACGCACAGCATAACTGCCACGAGGAGCGACTTTAAGAGTTGAATTTTTCTCATTGTTGTAAGATTAGAAAAAGAATAGTTATTAATATAAATTTATGAACTCTCGGTCTTGAAGGAATGGATAAAACCAACAAAATGAGACGCCCGAAGGCTGCCTTCGGCTTAATCGGTGGCAAAATTACTGCTTTCTTAGTGAACCGCCAAATATTTTCGTGTTTTTTAGCTATTCGGCTCTTTAAACGTAACTACTGAGACATCCGTCGTGGTCAAATCTGGCAAAATGATTATCCGCAAAGAAGTGTTGAGGACGCTGAAAGCGTCTACGCTTGGTAACCGGGGGTCGGTACAACCCTCGGATAGGACATGCGACAATGGGCTGCACTCTAAAGGAGTGCCCCCTCAGCGCAGGTGGAGGGATAGAATTATCCGTAATGAATCCCATAGTTTGCCGTAATGAAAGTGGTGGTTTGGTTACGGCAAATTTCAGTTATGCCGGGCAACAGGACGCACAATCTGTTACAATTGACCCTTGTTACCCCCACTTTCGGCCACCAGATTGGCCATTTGCCGCTCAATTCCATCCAAATATGGTCGGGATGCTGAAATTCTGCAATGCACATATTGGCGCCAAGTACGGGGAAAAACATCGGAACAAGGGGTTCGTGCATGATTTTTGACACCTTCGAGGGCAGGTTTTTGATACATTTTGCCCCTTTTCCGAGGGTCAGCACTTAGGGGC
>Ga0310786_10007859_pt1 | contig 13811 bp, 23 predicted proteins | sample AusTroGonzalo_MG_FD_203881 | JGI IMG/M metagenome (GOLD analysis project Ga0310786, IMG submission 203881) | Bovine rumen microbial communities from tropical cattle in Woodstock, Queensland, Australia - Gonzalo_03 (v2) (version 2) | ecosystem: Host-associated > Mammals > Digestive system >... | reverse complement strand
GCCGTGGCAAGGCGGTTCTCGCAGCAGCACTGGGAGAGCTGCTGGGACAGCGCGAAGTCCTGCTGCATGTCCGCCATCTGGCGAGCCGTGGCCGCAGTCTCGGCATTGGCGAAACCGGCGCACAGGGCGTTCTGGACGTTGCCGAATCCGGTGAATAGATTCTGCTGATTCTCCATCAGCGGGTACACCTCGTTGGCTGCGGCATTATTGCCGCCCCAACCGTTGTTGCCCCAACCAAGGAACAGGAACAGCAGGATGATCCACCATCCGTTGCCTCCGCCGATGCCGCTGTCATCGGCCGCCGCGCGTACCAATTCTACAGGATTGTAATCTTGCATCATGGTTCCTTTCTATCGATGCGATTCTTGCTATAGCTACCCTATGGCCACTTGGGCTGCTACCACTTCATGTTCCTGAATTGAGAGAAGTCCAGGCCGTTCTGCCTGAACGCCTCCTCAGGGGACATGCCTCGCACCGAATCCGCGAACTGTCTGAAGTTCGGATTGCTGTTGTACATCCTATTGAACACGGCATCGGACGGCCCCATCGACTTCAACTGGCCGAGGATGCCGAGCGGGTTGTTGCCTGCGTTCTTATTCTGCTGGAACAATGGATTTCCCATTGATGGCCTCCATGATGTCTCGCTTGAATGATTCGAGGTCGCCCTTGGTGACGAAGTCCCCGCCGACCGCAGGGGCTTTCTCCACGGTTTCCTCAGTGAACGTGAAACGCCTGATCGATCCGATGCCTGCGGCGTCTGTGGTCTTCACGGCAAACTTGGGCTCGTTGTTGTACATGAGCGGAGGGCTCACGGAATTGGGCGGAAGCGGGTACGCATAGGCGCCCTCATCCCCTTCGACCCAGACCAACCCGTTCACCGGACTCTTGAACATCTGATTCTGCATGCTTAGATACGGATTCTGGAAAAGGTTCTGGTCGTAGGGCATCGGATCTCCTTCCATCGGATGAACCGAATATACCATCGCGCCATGCTTCTGGCAATAGCATGCGATCTGGGTTTTACGCGGAGCGGCAAGAGAGAGGACCGCCGCCCCGCACAGCGAGAAGGTGGTACGGCCTGAAGATGAGAGCCGTTCCGTGTGCTATCATAGCATAAGCGGGAAAGGAGATGGCCATGGAGAAGATAATGATCATGGTGCCATGCGCGGAGAGCATCTGGCCAGACACGATGAAATGCATCTGGGACCTCAACAACAGGCCGCATCCGGGTTACGAGCTCGATTTCGACTACATAAGGGGCCACTCGGTAGCGCGCGCAAGGAACCTATGCGTACACAGGGCCATGACGGCAAAGGCCGACAGGATGCTGTTCATAGACGGCGACCACACATTCGCCCCGATGTTCCTCGATATGCTGTTCGAGGATGATCTCGATGTCGTCATGGGATACTACGACCACAGGTCGCAGGACCCTGAGGACACGCTTCTGAGGACGAATCTCTGCAAGCTAGGGCAGATAAGCTACATGGAGCAGATAACACCGGATGAGATGGCCGAGGCGAGAGATGAAGGGTACGATCTCGTCGAGGTGAAAGGCGGCGGCCTCGGCTTCACGCTGGTGAAGATGGACGTGTTCGCGAAGCTCAGCTACCCGTATTTCAAATACATCGAATACCCTGATGGCCATTGCCTATCCGAAGACCTGTATTTCTCGGAGAACCTGGCACATGCGGGAATTCCGATCTATGCGGATACGAGATGCTATTGCGGACATATAATGCGGAAGGTGCAAGGAGGGGATCTGGGATGGTATGGGAAAATGTAGAGTTCAGGCAGCTTGAGCCGCTCGTGAAACGCGATGCGCGCGCGGCTGTGTACACGGGGACGAGGAACCTGTACGGCGGCATGATCGCGGCGAGCAAGTCGCTCATAGCCAACAGCAATGTGGATGAGGTATGGCTTTTGATCGAGGATGACGAGTTTCCGGTCGAGATGCCGGACATCATCCATACGATGAACGCCAAGAAGATATGGCGCAAATACATAGATCCGAAGTCGCCGAACATGAAGAGCCAGTTCACCTACATGGCCATGATCCGCCCGGCGTTCTGCCATATATTCCCGGAGCTCGACAGGATACTGTCGCTGGATGTGGATACGTTCGTGCGGGAAGACATCAGCGAACTGTGGGATCTGGATCTCGAAGGATACTATGTGGCAGGCGTCGGCGAGCCGCACCATAACAGGGACGGCATCCTGTCGATCAACGCAGGCGTGACGATGATGAATCTCGACATGCTGCGCGACGGGCGGGCGGATATCATGCTCGATTGCCTCAACGTGCATTGGCTCCAATTCATAGACCAGGATGCCACGACATGTCTATGCCAAGGACGCATCCTTGAGCTGCCGAACAAGTACAACGGCACGAGATGGACCGGCTGCGGAGAGGAATGCGCCATCAAACACTATGCGGGCATGGGCATCGAGAGTTGGTACCGCATGGATGAGCCGATGAAATGGTACCATGTGCCATGGGATGCCGTGATGGAACGGCACGAGGAGATCGTCGAGAAGCATAGGGAGGAGGACGGCCATGCATAGCAAGCGCAAGGGTTGCGGCAAGTAACCGGAATAAGGGAAATAAAGGAACAGAAAACCCCGGCTTCATGAGAAACCGGGGTTTTTACTCCGTTTTACTCTGTTTTACTCCGTTATTTGATCGTGATCGCACCGGTGCTCTTGTTGAACGAGATGCCGGATGCATCCATGACACGCGCGCCATCCTTGCCATAGCAGTACCAGTTACCGCTTGCTGCCTGGCGGAAGCAATCGGATATCATGGAACCGTCGTCGCCGGGCATGAAGTAGTAATACTTACCGCCGATCTTCTTGGAGCCGGTGACCATGTAACCGTAATGGGTGCCGGTCTTGGACGTCCTCGGTTGCAGGTAATACTTCTTACCGTTGTAGTCCAGCCAGCCGGTTACCATCCAACCATCTTTGTCGAAGTAATACCATTCGTCGCCATGGGTATCGCTGTGGATCTTGGTCCAACCGGTAGCCCAAGAGCCATCGGCGTACTGGTACCACCAGTTCTTGCGTTTCTCGTCATATACCCAACCTTCGGTATATCCGCCCATAGCAGCCTTGACCTCATCGATGATCTGCTGACGCCTACTGTAAATGTACTCACCCGGGCAACCTGTGCTTGCGAACCAGCGGTGGAACGTGAACGAACTGCCCCATATCGTGTCATCGCAGTACGGTTGGATACCGTAGCGCGTGCAGATATCGGCCACCAGACGGATCAGCGTGTTCCAGGCGGCATCGGAGATGGGCCATGGATCGCCGTAGTAGCTGTTGGAAACCTCGATCGTGATCGCGCGGTTATCGTTGTCCCACGAGCTGCTCGTCCATGCGGCATTCTCCTCAAGCACGCCGCATACGCAGTCGCCGTCGTTGCCGATATAGTAGTTCGCAGAAGCCTGGACGCCGGAATCCCTGTGCATCCGTGCGCATGCGGCGGCGCTGGTGACACCGGCCATATGGTGGATTGTCACACGGGACACCGGGTAATATCGCCCATCGTACTGCTTGCCGACCGCGACGTACTCGGAGGCAATGCTACTCATCGTCATCGGGAACACCATCCTCTGCTATCGCTGCCGCCAGAAATTCTTCCCAACTTGGATCGATTCCACTTGAATCCGGGAAGTCAACTGGATAATCTTCTGTTGCAACTTTCACAGGCATGAACTCATCAGCGCCCATTATTCCTCCTTCTCTACAATGATGCGAACAACTCGCACAAAGGCTCATAGAACACCATGACAGCGCATGCGATGACGACCGCGAGAACGCCGATAAGGATTATGTACTCTGTCTCGAAGTCATTCATCATCTGCCTTCTTCTCAACCCATAAGACAGCTTACATAAAGCCATTCGGCGAACAGCATGGCTGCGACCATGCCTCCGAATACGGCGATGCATGCAGCATAAAACGCTATTCTGCGCATTCTTCTTCTGCCTTCGGTTCCACGTCGATCACATGCACGCTTGCAAGCAACTTGAACACGGGCGACTTGGCAAGCTCCGGGTTCATCTTGGCGAAAGTCTCAAGCAGGCTCCCGATCTCCATGATGCACATGTACAAGGCTACCGTCGTGAGGATCGGGCCGTTGAACCCGATGTCCAGGCCAGACATGATCATCGCATCCACTAGGATGCCGACGACGACGAAGCCGAGCTCGGTGCATTTATGGCCTATGCCCTGGCGCATCTTGGTGGAGCTGAACTCACCATGGATCAGGGCGTTGCTGATGCCGAAGACCCAATCGAGCAGGATCAGGATGAGCAGCGCGATGATCGCGACTTGCGCGGGGAAGCAATCGCGCACAGGGCTGAGGAAGATGTCGAGCAGATTCATTATCGCGCCTCCTCCGAAAGACCATGTTTATACGTAGCGGCAAGGTATACCATGCCCTCGTTGTTGACCATCATGGCCGTATGGCACGGGACAGAGGAAACCGCAGCCGCCGCAAGAACGGTGTAATACTTGGACTCTGCCTGATTGCGGTCGTCGAAGGCCGTGACGATATTGGCAACCTGGCCGTTTGCATCCTGTTGAAACTCGATGACGATGTACTTAAGCATTTTCTTTCCTTTCTACTGGATTCTTATTGCAGCAAGACCGAATTTATCATCTGCCGTACCCTGGGGATCTTCGGACGCACCGCCGACGGTCATCGTGTTGGTGCCGCTGAGGACCGTTCTGCAACATACGGTCTCGATCCTTGCGTGGACGTTGCGACCGACCGAGGTACGGTGATAGCTATGATGATCCCAGCTGTCCGGCGGATCGGCGCCATCGACGTTGCACTTGACGGAAACCTCGATGGCCTTGAGGCTGGTATCGGAAGCGCTGCTCCCGGTAGACGCGAATTCCCACATCGCCGTGATGAGCCATACGCCTTTACTGAGGGTAAGCACGCCTTCAGGCCCGGACGGATGCACGATGTTCCCGATGCCCGAGCCGGGGCGCCTGATAGATCCGCTTGTCTGGTAATACGTGCCGACAGGCGAATCATGGTCGGCGAGCGTCATGCCATCCGAACCTACGGTCACCTGCGGATCGTGGTTGGCGTCGTTGAGCACGACATGCGTGGCATCGATGTACACATGCGCTCCGGCTGGATTGCCGATCGTCGCAGTGGATGCGTAGATCGGGGTGTTCGCGACATAGAACGCAGAGCCGGTGTAGACGAAGGTGGCGGTGGTCTTGTCAGACCAGAAGCCGCCTGGAGTGCCTTGGGTATAGATGGGCACATTGCTGCAAAGGGTGGTGTAATTACCGGAATCGCCGAGCCTGACCTCCATCGTCGGATTGTTCATCTGGTTGCCTTTTTCGAAGTAAACCTCAAGGACAAGTCCGGCATGCATTGAGGGTTCGACATCGTAGCTGGCGGGATCGATGTAGATGATCTTCGCAGCCGTGGTCGCCAAGGTGTCAGAGGTACCGAAGTACGAATACGCATCGGCGCCGGCAAGACCGTTCGACGGGATGAGATTGACCGAATAGGTCACGAGGACATCTCCGGTCGTGTAATACGTAGAGGTCTTACACCAGATATAGTAACCGGGGGTGAGCTCGGCAGGAGGCGTATCCGCCCAACCTGCGCCCGGAGGCGTGGTGCCATTGGCCGATTGGGTGTACTCGTAGGTGATATGGTCGATCTCGGGGGTGATGCCATCCTGCCCATCTTGGCCATCCTGGCCGTCTTGGCCCGCAGGGCCCTGCCCACCGTCGTTGCCGTTCGAACCGTTCCTGCTCACGGAATACGTGACGACCTGATCGCCGGTCGTATACGTGGTGACGGTCTTGCACCACATGTAATAGCCGGGGCGTGCAGGACTGGGAGGATTGTCCTCCCATCCGGTGCTCGGAGGAGTCGTGTTCGTGGCGGATTCGGCATAATAGTATCTGACGCCCGTAACGCGGGGGACAACGCCTCCGCCGCTTACGATGTCATCGACCTCTTCCTTGGTGTACATCGTCGCCTTGGACCGATCTTCGTAAAACCCATATGCGGTCATCGGGATTCCTTCCACTAGGTTACGAGCGCATTGTAGCACAAAAAAGAAAGCCGCATGCGGGCACCTGTCCCATGCGGCTGGCACGATACCGGAATCCTCATCCTCTCGGATGTTCCGTTAGGATCCGGCGTTGACATCATAGCGCACATCGTGCTACTCTGTCAATGACAACCATAGGGCCGTTTCCGTTCGGCCATTGCAAAACGTACCGCCCGCCAGGGTCGAGTCGAATAAGCGGATAGCTGGCAAGCAGGCAGGACCCCAACGCCCTAAGAAGCCATGGACACCGCCTCCTTGATACCAGGCAGCCATGCCTCGCTGATTGTCCAGTAAGAGGGTGGAGCGGTTCGACTCCTGCTGCGAAACGGAAGGGCGGATACCCACGTCGAGTGCTCTGGCAATCTTGCTTCCAAGGGATAGGGTGAGGAGCTTCCAATAAGGAAGTTGAGCATTTCGCACCTAGGGACACCTATGCCCTGGTTCATGGCTGGGAGATGGCGAGGGGTAGGGTGGCTTGGGCGTTGCCGCACCTGCCTGTCTGCCTCTCCTGCATCCGTGAGCCTTTGTCCCTTTGTCACATATCACACTTACAACCTTGTATCTCTGTCACATTGCACATCTGCATGCGGGGGTCCACGGGGGCCGGTACCCCTGGCGTCCCTATTTTCCGGCGCGCTTAGGTGCAGAGGAAAATTGTGAGCGGATGGAAGCAAAAGAAAACTGACACATATATGCCAAGTATCCCTCCCTCCCTGGGTCTCCCAGGGTGCTAATTCGCACTCTGACCTGGTGTTCCTGTTCACTTGGCTGTTTTGCTTCTAGTGTGGAATTCTTGGTAACAAAAGTTACTAGACTAATCAGGGAAGGAGGGGATTATGGGCCTCTTGGACACCTATCTATCCGAGTCCATCAAGGCGAAAGCCACAGCTGACGTTGAGAAACCATTGGCAACATCAATCGCCAATGAGCATAACGCCGCAGGCTTCTCGACGTTTGCAAGGACGGTCAAGGACGTCTACAACAACAACTTCGATACCGCCATCGGCCATTACGAACGGTATTGCAAGGCGTCCACGGGGAACTGAGTTCCCCTTTTTACCATTGTCATCCGATGCGCTCCAGCGAGCATATGCGAGTCTGTGCTTGCCACTGCGCAACGAGATGACGCTATTCCAATCAACCGATTAATTTGTTTCCAATGGCAAACCATGCCATTCGTCATAGTTTTCTTTACCAGGTTTCTTTTGCTTAAGGAGGCAAGCAAACCTCAATCCCATCAAGTAGGTATTGGGAGCAGGCTGCATCCTGCTCAAACCCAGGGCATGCGTGCACCGGGCATAACTATGGGCTCCGGTACCATGCAGGATATCGGAGCCTGCTTATATCAAGAGCCATCATCCGTAGGGACGCATGAACAATCCGCAACTCAACCCGTGCGTCCCTTCGGCTGGTGGCTTTCCATACATTATCAGTCAAACACCAGCGAGAAGGAGGATCCTATGGCTACGTTCAACCTGAGGAAGGGCACCGTAAGGTGCAAGAAAGAGGAGCGCAAGCTGCCGCCCGGCGACATGCGCGCCTACATTGTGGCGCTCATGCGCGGGCAAAGGGTGGTGATGTAAATGCTTAATTACATCTACCGCAACGGGCAGCGCTACGCCTGTTACTACAACGATGCGACGGACATCTACACCGAGGTTCCGGCGCCCGATCAGACCAGCGTCAAAGATAAGCGCGACAGCAGAGGGAAGGGAGCTAAGCATGGTAAGGATTAAGGAAACGTACCTTCCGTTCTAACCAACTCGCAGAGGAGCAGGGGGCTTCGCCTCCTTGCTCCCTGCTCCTCGTCAATCAAGGAGATGCACATGGAAGCAACATACATGGTGATCGGCATCATAGAGCTGGTCGCCTTCATAGCAGGACTCATGACCTGTTTCGCAGGTTACGACAGAAGCAATCTATTCTTGTTCGCAACGGGGCTCGGCCTTTGCTTCGTTGCAGGTATCTGGATGGTATTCCATCCGTAGAAGGGAGTCAGAATGAATAAGCGAGAGTTCGTAGGATTATTGGAGCGTCTGACCATTGTCGGAGTCATGGCAAACCATGAGAATACCGTGGATTGCTTCATCGAATCTGGCGGAAGCGACAGGGCCAATATGCTTTTGGCCAATGCACTTAAAGGATTCTTCGATTCGGTCGAACCCGATGTCATTGGACTGACACAGTACCAGGAGATCGAAGGATACCGTGTTCTCTCCGGCGTTGTCGTCGATAGCATGCAGCCGATCGCAGTCATCTTCGTCCCTGCTGATAACAGTAGGTTCGCTGACGTCGAGAAGAATCCTGACATTCTGATGACTGAGGATCGCATAAGCGAGATCATGGATGCATGCGATTTCGGTCTAACGTTCCTGACGGCGAAAGTATTCGGTTCGGAAGACGAGAAGGTTGGTATGCGTGTCATGTGCTTCGGCTGCTTCTGCGAGCATCCGGAGTTGCTCGACCTTAAGAAGCCGGATGGGGAAGAGGATTAACATGTCAGTGCAGAAGGTCAAGATCGTCGGTAGTTATAACAATTTACAAGCATCGTTGGTGCGCAGCACGCTTGCTTCTGCCATGTCCGCCATGCGTCAAGGCGATCCGGATAAGCTGCAATCTTATAAGCTTGATTTCGAAGATGAATGCGCTGAGATGATACGCATCTTCGATGAAGCCTATGCATCCATTGCATAATGGATTGCTTCGGAGCCTATGAGAATGAGGACCGTTGCGCTTCGTGCGCAGCGGTCTTCTTCTGCATAGAGACCACAATACAGGCAGACAGATACTACGACGAGCAGGCTGACTTACAGCTGCTCATAGAGGAGGTAGAGAATGGGTCATGTGATTCTCTGCGACAGCCCTGGCTGTAGCAATGAGGTCAAGTACGATTTAGTTCTATATGAACGTGATGATCGATTCAAAAGCAAGAGGGTCATGAGGCATGATTACCTGTGCACCGAGCATGCCCTTGAATTCTACGAGTTCCTCGACGCATATGAGGGAGGCGACAAATGATCAAGGTCAGTGCCATACATGATATCCTTGAATCCATGTATCCTTTGAGGAACGAGATGGTTCCGCTGTTCATAGGTCCTCCTGGTATCGGCAAGACGCAGGGAATCTACGAGTTCGCAAAGGAGATCGGCGTCAACGTGGTGACGTTCATCCTGAGCAACACGATCCCGTCCGAGGTATCGGGGATCCGCATGCCGGACAAGGACTCCAAGAAGATGGAGGTCTTCGACGACATGAGGATGGCGAACCTGAAGGATGGGGATATCCTGTTCTTCGATGAGTTGTTGGAGGCGCCGCCGATGCTATGGTCGGCATGCCTTACTCTGATACAGGATAGGATCATGGCATCGGGCCGCAAGCTTCCGAACGTGATGATAGTAGCGGCGAGCAACAAGGTCGCATCGCCCGGCATCATCCCTGCATCCACAAGGGACAGGTTCATGACGTTCGAGGTCGCGTTGGATTGGGATGACTGGGTTAAATGGTTCGAGGATAGGTACGGCATAGAGCCGGACCGTGATCTCAAGCAGAGCATCCAATCCGATTCCGACCAATACAACATTCTGACTCCGCGCAAGATATGTAAGATGTACGAGTGGATGAAGATGTTCGAGAAGCAACCGGCCAAACTGCTATTCGCCAGGAGAATGATATCGGCGATGTTCGATGATAATATCTCGAACGATATCCTGCGCATGGTGAGCGCAGCCAAGTCTCCGAGACGGCAGATCAAGGAGGCGTTGCATGCTATCGATGTCGATATGCCAGACGGCTACGAAAGCATGTCGTTCAAAGATATACTCGAATCGTTGCAGGCCATGGATGAATGGCCGATGATAGCCGACAGGTTGGGAAACATAAAGTTCGAGGGGAAGGTTTTATGAGACAATTGAAGATAGGTACCATTCCATTGCCGAAGCTCTATGTGTGCTCTCCAGGTGAGGACATAACGCAGGCGAGGGAACTCGGCGTACCGTACATAATAAAACCAGACGACTGGTCGGATGAGAAGCTGGTCAAGGCGGTCCTCTGGCGCACCTTGCACAATCTGTTCCCGGATATAATGTGGCTCAAGGTACTCGGTTTCACTGAGTACGAGAACACATGCTATCGGGAGCTTGACTTCGAGGATCCTGCCAAGGATCTCGTAGTGCATGTATCGTCTGAGGAGCGCACGAATACCGGCGGCATCACCCATTCGACGTCTCCTGCCATGGATCAGAGCGATGATTACCGTCTGACCAACGGAGGGTCCAATGAGGAGAACGACATCGACGAATGGGGCGAGATGGGCATCGACAGTTACATCGGCGACCTCGGCTGGTACGTAAACATCGAAGAGCTCCAGGCATTGCATGTCCTGCCTGTGTTCCTCGACGATATAGCAACCGCCATCAAGCGCAATGTCATGTCGGTGTCGTGGATGGACGGATGGAACAAGAAGCTCGATGCGCCCATGGGCAGCTATGCAGGCGGCAGCGATGCGCCGAACCTGATCATCCTCGATGTATCGGGAAGCATCCCATCTGGCGTTGCAGGCACCATGGTGTCGCTGATCGACACGCTGCGCAGCCAAGCGAATGCCGATCTCATCATCACTGGAGAGCGCTCGCAGTTCTGGGCTGCGAACACGGAGCTCCCGTCTCCGGACGTGCTGGCCTGGATGATAGGCGGATGCAACGAATGCTCGCAGTTCTATGAGATCCTGCGCAAGCGCGTGCTCGGCAAGCATTGGGGCAACGTCATCGTGTTCGGCGACAACGACGCACCGAACGCGGATCGATTCATAGGTTATAAGAATACCTGGCTCAAATCGCAAGAGCTGCAATCGACCCGCATCGATAGGATCCTGGCGTTCCATACGTATCGGGACGAGCTTCCCGGTTACGGGTTATGGGCCAAGGATGCAGCGCCGAAGGCGGATACCGTGATCAACACATCATGGGTATCGTGCATGAGGCATTAGCCATGGTGCAGGTTCCGGAAGGATCCATCTACATCCAGATGTACCGATGGGGCCTGGCCCGTGTGCCGCTCAGGGATATAGAGTTCGCCGTCAAATGCGCCGGGAAAAATATCCGCAAGAAGGATTACGACAATTATTGGAACGGCTGGTACCGTGCGAACCTGTACTGCAACGGCGATGCATTCGAGCTGAGGAACAAGGGTATACCGCAGGCCCATGATATCTTCAGGAGCAGGCTGTTCGATTATCCGGTCAACCCGTATAAGGATCTGCCGGAGATACAGAACAGATGGGTGCCGTGCAATGAGGCCAACAAGCCCATGATCAAATGGGCAAACGGATGTCTGACTCTCGGAGATGCAATGGCGTATCCTCACCAGACTTGGCTGGCAGAGAACCTAAAAGGCACGAGCACCATTGTGGTAGATGTCGATGGCGACCATGGAGGCTGCAAGGACATCGATACCATAGCGGTGTTCCAGCCGCTTATCCCGAAGACGCATTGCCTTATGCGCCCGAACGAGCAGGCTTTCCCGGTGTCGTTCCACTTGACGTTCGTCACGGACAGGCTGATACCGACCATGCATTTCCCATATGCGCATCTGGACATAGCGGGCAACGCACGCAATCAGCTCAGATATCTGAAGAACAAGGTATGGAACGGCGTGCCGCCTGCCATGTTGACCGACGAGCTATGGGAGATGGTTAAGGATTGGCTGAAGTACAGGAAGAACAGGCACAATGCTGCCCGCTGATTGGAAGCCTACGGAGCTTCCCGATATGGAGAATCTTATCATCCTCGGAAGAAAGGGAGAGGTGAAGCTGGTGGAGCATGTAGTTCAGTTCGGCATCAATATCGATGACGAGACAATCAGAAAGGTGATCGAGGAGAAAGCGCTTGATCAGGTTTGCGATCAGATCAGAAAGGATATCGAGAAGGACCTGCCTAAGAAATATACATATAACCGCGGCAATGAGACCGACTGGAAAGAGGTTGCCAAAGATGCCGTTTCCAATATCATCGCCGAGCATAAGGATGAGATAATCGAGAAGGCCATCGATAGCATTGCCAGATCGATCAGATCATCGAAGAAGTTCCGTGAGGAATACGGTGCGATGATCGATGATTTCAAGGAGGAATAGTATGGGTGGAATGAGCCTGCTCGATATGCTCAATGCGCAAGCTGCTAAGAACACGCTGACCAAGAAGGAGTTCGGGCGCATCATGCACGATCCGAAGGCGACCGACGGCGATCGCAAGGAAGCGCTGCGCATGATGCAAGAAGCAGACGGCTATGAGAACCTGGCTGATTGAGGGTATGAGATTACCGATGTCGATTATGACATCAGCCTGAATTGCTTCGTCGTTATAGCGAAACGAGACTCCGTTTTCTACAGGATTCTCGTACATGATGATGGCTCGTTGAACGAGAATCATGTCATTGATTATCTTAGGGCGAAGCTATGTGGGAACATAGCATGCTGCAAAGTACAGCAATATAAAGGAGACAGGATATAGATGGGGAAACTGACTGATCAGATCGAATCGGTCATAGACATGCTCAAAGACAGCGGCATTAACGGCTGCATTACAGGCAGCTCCATGCTCGATGAGGATTTCGATCTTTGGGAAACGGCACCGGATGTTGATGTGTTCGTGTTCGCCGAGCCGCAGCTCCTTGATTCAGCGAACAAGCTGATCTATAAGTACGGATTCGAGCCTGCGACCAAGGGCGAGGAGTGGAAGCTCAACCGCATCCGAAACCGTGGCATGCAGAAGAACGCCAGCTTGCAGACGATCAAGCTGAAGCACGGCGATATCATCGTCAACATCACATGGAAGTACGGCAAGACCACATTGGCATCCGTGCTCTCGTCGTTCGATATGTCCATCATCATGGTGGGATATGACATCAAGCACAAGGTCGGCCTCGATCTCAGGTGCGTTACCGATGCCACATTCGGCGAGGGAGGATGGAGCCCGAGCCCGAGAGTCGCATATCCGAATCCGCTGAGGGACCAGGATGTCGATATGTACGGAGCCCAGATGTGGATCCGGCAGTTCGACAGGGTCATCAAGTATTGGAACCGCGGATACGACACTCGGCCCATGGCCAAATTCTATATCAAGCTCATCGACCAGGTCATCGAGACCGGCAAGCTGTTCAACAGCCAGGCATCGGAGGATGCATTCACCGGATTTGTCGAGGAGTATATGCCGATGAGGGATAGGATGGTACAATGGTTGAAGGATAAGGAGGACTAATGGGTATGGTTCCGAAGTATGATCTGACCATCGAGCGCATTGATCAGAATCTACTCTATGTTCATGGCAAGTTCTCAGATGGCAATGAAATCTGCTTGGAGGATTATGAGAACTGGTGCAGCACCTCCGCATCAGAGAAGCAGATCAAAGAAGCTATGGAAGAGCTCGATTATCTGTGGATGGACAAGGAGCTCGGCGGACCGGGAAGACGTAACAGGGATGCGGTGAACATGTGCATCTGCCTGCATGTGCTCGGATGCCTGGATGTATGCTCATGGCTTGAGCATGCATACGACAAGCGCACATGGCCGTCGCTGTACAGCTACAACGAGTTCGAGAATCACGTGCAGCGCGTCTCAGAATATCTGTGCAAATGGGGACCGGATAACAATATGGGCCGGGCCCTAGCATTCTTGATCGACTATTAGGAAAGGAGCAACATGGGAGCATTCGATCTTAGAGGC
>Ga0310786_10007858_pt1 | contig 13814 bp, 6 predicted proteins | sample AusTroGonzalo_MG_FD_203881 | JGI IMG/M metagenome (GOLD analysis project Ga0310786, IMG submission 203881) | Bovine rumen microbial communities from tropical cattle in Woodstock, Queensland, Australia - Gonzalo_03 (v2) (version 2) | ecosystem: Host-associated > Mammals > Digestive system >... | reverse complement strand
ATTCTGGGGCTATATCAGTGACGGTGTTGATCCTGAAACTGGCGAACTGATGTATCGCGACGTGAATGGCGATGGTATGATATCGGCTTCTGACCGTACTTATATCGGCGATCCTAACCCCGACTTTACTTTTGGATTAACCAACACTTTCTCATATAAAGGCCTCAATCTGAGCGTACTTATTCAAGGCTCATACGGAAATGATGTCTACAATGTAGGCCGCATGGATACTGAGGGTATGTACGACGGTAAGAACCAGACCACCCGCGTCTTAGAACGCTGGCGTGTGCCTGGTCAGATTACCGACGTGCCCAAGGCTGGATTCGAGATGCATAACTCAACTTACTTCCTCGAGGATGGCTCTTATATCCGTCTGAAGGATGTTTCACTCTCGTACGATGTGCCTCGCAATGTTCTGCGTAAGTTCCATATCACAAAGTTGCAGCCATATATGTCGGCTACCAACCTGCTTACACTCACCAAGTATATGGGTATGGACCCAGAGGTGAATCAGAATGGTAACAGCGGTTCAGTGCAGGGACTCGACTGGGGTACCTATCCTCTGTGCAAGTCATTCTCAATCGGACTTAAAGTTGAATTCTAAAAATCAATAGACAATGAAAGCAATCAAATTATTATATATGTCACTGGTGGCAGCCATGATGGTTGGCTGTTCGCTCGACCAAGACCCTATTTCTGACGCTACAGAGCTGACAGAGGGTGTACTGAACGATTCGGTGGCTGCTGTACTGAAAGACAAGCAGGCTGCAATCGACCAACGTAAGAATCTATACGAACTGCTTCGTAACCGTCAGGAGCACTGGTCGCTCGATATGCTGCTCATAGCCGAGGCTCACTCTGATAATGCCTATGCCGGTACTACAGGTGCCGAGGTTGTGCCTTACGAGACCAACTCTATCGATGCCAGCAACTCTGTACTCAGTCGTGACTGGACCCGCTATCTGGCTGATATCGCTCAGGCAAACGTGCTGATTAACGGTCTCGACGAGCTGAAGGCTAAGAACCTGGTGAGCGATGCCGAGTACCGCCAGTGGCAGGCTGAGGGTCGTATCTTCCGTGCATTGGTTATGTTCGATATGGCTCGTTTGTGGGGCTCATTCCCAGTGATTACCAGCATTGCCAAGACTATTACATCCGATAATGTAGAAGAGGTTTATCCTACTTACTTCCCACCAAAGATGACCAGCGAGGAGTGCTACCAGCAGGTCATCAGCGACTTGGAGGATGGCGCACAAAATGCACCTGATTTCAGTCAGACCGACCGAACCCTGCTCACCAAGACCGTAGCTCAGGCCATGCTGGCTAAGGTTTATGCCGAGCGCCCTGTGCAGGATTATGCCAAGGTGATTGAGTATGCCGAGAAGGTTCGCAATACCGCAGGTCTTGCGCTCGAGGCTGACTTTGCTACGCTCTGGGGATATGATGAGGATAAGAAGGACTGCGTGAAACGTAACACAACTGAAGGTATCCTTGAGGTACATTACTCTACTGGTAATGGTAACTGGGAGACTTGGATGTATGGTCGCCAGCTCGACAACTGGGACTACTACTTCACATGGGCTAAGTGGATTACGCCATCGCGCGACCTGATCAGCGACTTCACTGCTGAGGGCGATGATATCCGCTTCAACGAGAGTGTGGTTTACTACGAGTGCACTTGGTCTAACTACTATCCCGCTTCGCACTATCCTTTCATGTATAAGTGCCGCTCAAGCTATAACAACCGCTACAAGTTGCGTCTGGCCGATATCCTGCTGATGGAGGCTGAAGCCTATGCTCATCAGGGCAATGCCCAGCAGGCTGCATCGCTGGTCAACCAGATTCGTGAGCGTGTCAACCTGAAGGCTATTGATGCTTCTGGCGATATGGTTGAGAAGGTGCTGCACGAGCGCCGCTTGGAGCTTGCCTTCGAGGGCCAGCGCTGGTTCGACCTGTGTCGCAACGGAAAGGTAGAACAGTACATGAATGCTGTTTATGCCAAGGACGCTGGTCGCCTGGAGCAGAAGCGCCTGTACGACGAGAACAGCTATCTGTTGCCTTTGCCACAGACAGCCCTCGACGAGAATATCAATCTTGAACAAAACCCCGGTTATTAATTTAAAGAACAATGAAAACTAAAATGTCTATATTCAGCATAGCAACAGCCATGATGCTCTCTGTAGCATCGTGCTCAATAGAATCAATCGACGGTGCTGCCCGTCCAGCAAACAATAGTGAGAACCCTGCTCCAACTGGCGATGTAGCCACTATCTATACCACCACGGGTTCTGGTACCAACCAGCTCACCAAGAGCGCTGCAGAGATCTTCACAACAACCAATATGGCACCTTCTACCATTCTGGTTGATCCTACACAGCAGTATCAGACTATGGACGGCTTTGGCTTTGCCATCACCTATTCTACCTGTTATAACCTGTTGAAGATGTCGGCCGAGGATCGTGCTGCCTTCCTCAAGCAGACCTACAGTGTCAGCGAGGGTTACGGTGTGAGCTACGCCCGTATCTCTATCGGTTGTAACGACTTCTCAAGCACAGAGTACTCACTCTGCGACGAGAAGGGACTGGAGAACTTCCGCCTTTACTCTGACGAGACACAGTATGTCATCCCTGTATTGAAGGAGATTCTGGCTATCAACCCTGATGTGAAGATTATTGCTGCTCCTTGGACTTGTCCTAAGTGGATGAAGGTGAGCGATATCGATGCGAAGACTCCTTACGACTCTTGGACCGATGGTCATCTGAATCCTGACTACCGCAAGGATTACGCCCAGTACTTTGTGAAGTTCATTCAAGCTATGGCCAAGGAGAATATCAAGATCTATGCCGTATCACCACAGAACGAGCCTCTGAATAAGGCTAACTGTGCTTCGCTCTACATGCCTTGGCAGGAGGAAGCTCCGTTTGTAGCCGAGCTGGCCAGCGCCTTCAAGAAGGCAGGTATCAACACGAAGATCTATCTCTTCGACCACAACTACAACTACGATAACGTAGCTGATCAGGAAGACTATCCTGTAAAGGTGTATAACGCTCTTGGCAATGAGTTCGAAGGCAGCGAACTGGTAGTTGGTTCTGCTTATCATGACTATGGCGGCAGCAATACTGAGTTGACCGATATCCACAACCAGGCTTCTGACAAGGAACTCATCTTCTCTGAGTCAAGTATCGGTACTTGGAATGATGGTCGCAACCTGTCAAAGCGCCTCATGGAGGATATGAAGAATGTTACTCTCGGTACCGTTAACCAGTGGTGTAAGGCTGTACTGGTATGGAACCTGATGCTCGACGTGAACATGGGACCCAACCTCGATGGAGGTTGCCAGACCTGTTTTGGTGCTGTTGACATCGCACTCGACTACAAGACCATCAACCGTAACTCTCACTACTATGTGATCTCTCACATGTCGAGCGTGGTTCGTCCTAATGCAGTCCGCATTGGCGCCGCTCAGAGATCATTGGTTAAGAACGGCTTGGTTTATTCTGCCTTCCGCAACAACGACGGTACTTATGCTGTAGTAGTTCTGAATAATGGCGATGAGGCTATCAATGCTACCATCAGCGATGGTCAGCGTCACTTCAAGGCTCTCATTCCTGCTCAATCTGTTGTATCATGCAATTGGTAATCATTAATAAGTAAGGATTATGAAGTCAATTAGAATTATCATAGCAATGATAGCCGTCCTTCCTTTCCTGACGGCTTGTATCGACGAAGATTATCAGAACATCGTGCTCCAGGGCGATCCCTTGATCAATGCCTCTTCTATCGGCAGCACACAGATGGGCCAGGAGTGCAGTTTCAGTGTTAACTGCTCTGATAAGAAACATACCGCTCTCTCTACCCTCAAAGCTGAACTCTGCTTCAGCGGCGAGGTCGTTGACGAGACTGTTATCCGCACTAAGACCGAGGGCGACTATACTGTCAACCTGAATGTGCCTTTCCTGCAGTATATTCCTAATGGTGAGGCCATTGTGCGCCTGACTCTGCAGAATGTCACCACCTCAAAGACTATTGTCGAGGTGCCCGTTCAGGTGGAGCGTCCACACTTCAGCAATCTGCAGTTCGTTACCTCCGATGATGTGGTCTATCCTATGACTGAGGGTGATGATTACAACTACTCTGTTACCTTCAACACTGCTCAGACTGCCTTTAAGGGACATTTTGAAACCAGCGATGGCGAGTGGGTGTTTGGTAGTAACGGCGCTGAGATTGAGCTGGGCCAGAAGGGGAACATTGATTTCCAGACCATTTCATCGGGCGATGTTGAGGTTACTTTCAACACCCGCGACTATACCTATGGTCCACTTGAGGAGATTACGGTGGCTCCACTCATGTTTACTGAGAGCGACAATGTACTGACCCGTGAGATGGTTCAGGGTCGCCAGTACACCTTCCAGGGTATTGTTGACGATGCTTACTTCATCGACAACGACTTCTTCGAGAAGAACGACGATGATACCTATACCTTCCTTGCTGTTGATGGTACCTATACGCTGACAGCCTACTCTAAGTACCAGTTCCTGCAGGTATATGCCGGCACAAAGGATGCACCAGCTACCCTCCAGGCCGATGGCTCTGGCGCCCTCTGGGTGATTGGTGGTAATGGCATCAACAAGCCATACCTCAGCACCTCGAACAACAACGGCTGGTGGACAGGAACCGAGTGGGATCAGGCTACAGCACAGATTCGCAATAAGGTTTACCAGATTACCCTGACAGTTGGCAAGCAGCTCTCAGCTACCGATGTTAACTTCAAGTTCTTCGGTCAGCCTAACTGGGGCACAGAGTTCAAGGGCGATGGCAGCGATCACTCACTTACCTGCGACAGCGAGATCTTTGGCGTTGGCGATGGCAATGGACACGACAACGGTAACATCTACCTGAAGGAAGGTGCTACACTCAACGATGGCGACACCTATATCTTTACCGTCGACCTGACCGCTGGTTGCGCTAATGGTAAACTTACCGTTAAGAAGGGTGCTGGCGAAGGCGTGCAGAGCGTAGAGCTGGCTGATAAGACCATCCAGACCATGACCATCAAGAAGGGCATGACCTTTGAGTTTGGTGGTATCGTAGCCGACGACTGGTTTGTTGATAACGACTTCTTCAAGAAGAATGCCGATGGTACCTACACCTTCCTCTGTATCAATGGTACCTACAACCTGAAGGCCTATGCTGACTATAAGTACCTGCAGGTATATCCTGCCAATGAGGACGGTTCGGCTGCAACCATGCAGGAAGACGGCACAGGCTCTATCTGGGTGATTGGTTCTGACTGTGTGAACAAGCCTTACCTCACCTCTGATAACAACAAGGGCTGGTGGACCGATCCTGACTGGGATCAGTGTATGGCTCCTATCGCCGCCAAGAAGTATCGTATTACCCTGACTGTTGGTCAGCAGCTCTCAGCTACAGGTGTTAACTTCAAGTTCTTCGGCCAGCCCACATGGGGCATCGAGTTCAACGGTCAGGGTGGCAACTACCACCTGGACAGCGACAACGAGTGGTTCCGTGTGAATGCTGCTGATAGTGACAATGGTAACATCTTCCTGAAGGACGGTGTGACCCTCAACGATGGCGATACCTTTGTCTTCACTATCGACCTTACCAGTGGCATCGCTAATGGTGTACTGACTGTCGAGAAGAAATAATTCCCTCTCTCTATAACATTAAGAGGCGCTGCTCTTCTTTGAGTAGCGCCTCTTTTTCAGCTTTTTACGCGTTTCTGATAATCACTCGGATTTACATTGAACTCCTCCTTGAAGCATTTGCGGAAATAGCTTTGTGAACTCATTCCAATCATATAGCCAATCTCGCTGATCGTATATTTGCCTGTTAGCAGAAGGCGTTCGGCATAGTGCATCTTGTATTTCCTAACGTATTCGTTGGTAGATATTCCTGTGAGTGATTTCATCTTTCTATACAGGGTACTCTGGCTTATATTGGCACCTTCAGCCAGATATCCTATTTCTATTTTATCACTGGAAATGCGATCTTCTATCAGATGATTGATCTTGCTGAGGAATTGCTGATCAAGTTCATTAATAGATGCTTGTAGGGTACGGCGTTTCTGCTCCCATTCCTGCTTATCCTCAGTATGTTCTTGTTCTACATGGCTGGAGAGTCTGGCCCATTGTTCCTTCAGATTGCGCAAATGCAAATAGTTTTGATAACTGTGGTATATGTAATAACACAGAGCTAAAAACAAGAGCAGATACAATAGCTGGGCCCACCAGGAAAGCCAAAGAGGTGGTGCTATGTATATGTCGAGTATTGCTGGCTGTTCGTTCCATTGATTATTACGAATGCGGCATCTTACTTGTAACTGGTAGTGTCCCGGCTTAAGATTTCTGAACGTGAGCTGGTTGTTCTCCATCATAGTCCATTCTCCTGGCAGTCCTTCCATCTTGTAGGAGTACTCCACCTCATTATCAAGTGCATAGTTCTCTATGCCGAGCCCCACGGTAAAAGTGTTTTCATCGTAGTTTAGTGATAGTTCTTCGTTTTTGCGAATATTAATAAGTGTATCACCTTTGGCAGTGTAGAGTCGGATTGCGATTGCATTTACGTTTGGAGCCTTTCTTTCGGCCAGAACTTTATCTGGATAGAAATAGCAAAGTCCTGCAGTCGATCCAAAGAATATAGCATGGTCGATGCCTTGAGCTGTAGAACAGATATTAAAGTTCGCCAGTGGTACATTATCGCTGGCAGTAAAGTTATAGAACTTTTTTTCGCCATTCTTCAAACAACTGATTCCCTTGTTTGTGCTCACCCATATATTGCCATTTGTATCTTCAGTGATTGATCGGATGTGTATATTGTCCAATCCGCTGTTCCATCCATAGATAGTCATCTTGTCGTTTTGGTCAAATTGTACAGCACCTTCAGCAGTGCCAGCCCAGACGTGTCCATGACGATCTGTTATCAAATGGTTAACTGTATTCGATGGTAACCCATTTCGAATGTCGATAGTCTTTAATATCTCCATTTTTGGTGAGCAGATGTAGATGCCTTCTCCAAAAGTTGCTACCCATCGCCTGCCTTGACGGTCAATCAACATCGAACGTGTAAGATTCTGACCAAGAGAATAATGCTCCTGAATGGTCTGTGTATTGATATCAGACTTATAAAGGCCATTGCTGGTACATATCCACATACTGCCGTCATTGCTCTCGTAAAATGATCGTATGTCTTCAGTTGTACCACTGAATAGCTTCTTAATAGGCCCTCCTGATGCAGGTTTAACGTAGGCGTTATTATTAAAACACCCAAACCACAGATTTCCTTGTTTGTCGCAATGGGCAGCTTGGACAGCAAGTCCTGCAAACTCAGGAACTTGATAGTTTTCGCATCTGCCATTTGTACAGATGGAAATACCATCTCCGTCTGTACCTATCCAAGTATTCCCGTTCTTGTCTTGACATACTGAAAGTACAGAGCGGTATGCAATCTGTGTAAACATGGGCAGTTGTCGAGTCAGAAAATTCAGTCCACCTCCATATAAGCCAATCCATATATTCTGGAACTGATCTTCGTAGAGCCGTCTGATACTGTTTCCTGACAATTGCCGATTAACGTTGCTTTCTGTGATAAAACTGAGCTGAGGCGCACCGCTTGTCTGGTCTATCACTGCTATTCCAGATAATTCGGTAGCTATCCATATCTGTCCATCCGTCAGTTCCTTAATATCAAAAATCCTGCAATTTAATCGTTTGTCATCCGAAAAATGCTGGAACTGCTCTGTTTTAGGATCAAACAGATCCAAGCCCTGGTCTGTACCAACCCAAATCCTTCCGTTGCTGTCCAGGCAGAGACAATGAACACTTTTTCCTGATAATGACGCAGGGTCAGAATCTTCGTGTACATAGTTTCTTGCAGTCTTTTTCTTTATGTCAATAATGGTTAGTCCATGCCATACCTGTCCTACATAGAGATGTCCTTCACCATCATCAAGTGCACACCACGTCTGATTACTTGGCATGCCTTTAATGGTTTTCATATTGTAATGATTAAAAGTGTGGTCCTTTTTATTCAGATAATCAACTCCTTCCCAGTATGTACAGACCCATATGTTACCATCTTTAGCGGCACAAAGGTATGTGATGTCGTCAGTACAAAGCGAATGTGGGTCTTTGGGCTGATGCCTGAAACTCTTGACACTTTTATTCTGGTAATTGTACGCATTAAGTCCATTACGCTGGGTGCCAATCCACATGACGGGATCTGTAGGATCGTCTAACAATGTATTCAGTTCATTTCCATTGATGATGCTTTGAGGCTCTTTTTTATAATAGGTGAAGAAACCTGAGCCATAAAACATATTTAGTCCCTCTTCTGTTGCCACCCATAAATAGCCGTCCTTATCTTGAGCAATGCTGGTAACATAATTGCTCGACAACTGGTTTTCTAATCCCAGTTGTCTGACAGAAAAAGTTTGGGCATTTGTATATACAAAGACCAATAATAGTGTAATTAGTATTGACTTCCTCATTTTTGCTTATGTATTGTCGCTGCAAAGGTACGAAAAATAATCTGAATGGCAATCATTCATTAAAAATAATAGAAAAACAATCAAATTACGTCGACAAATCATTCAATGACGGATTTGTATATCCCTTTTGAAAGAAATAAGCCCCCTCTCTAAAGAGTTTTTCACTATCTTTGCTGCGCAATTTTATCGAGTTTGAAACTGTTCATACAAATTTTAACAACTAATTAAGTCAAATTATGCAATTTACTAGCAGTAAAAAGAAGAATTGGCTACTGGCGAGTGCTCTCCTTTTGTTAGGAGGGGCATTCTCTGCATGTAGTAGTGATGATGGTTATTCAGCAGTGGATAACCAGATTCCAACTATAACATTGGCTTCAGATCTTATACAGACTGAAGCAGGAAGAGCGTTTACTATCGAAGGTGTCATTAAGGATGCCGATGGTATCAAGTCCATTAATCTTAAGAACGAGGGTATGATGCTCGACAAGACGATCAACCTACTCGAACTTTATGATAATCTGTTGACAGAGTATAATCTGAGCTATACCTATCAGCGCCAATATACAACTGATTGGACTGATACCAGTTCCTTCCCTGTCTTGATTACCGTTGAGGATGTTGTTGGTAATAAGCAAACTGCTACCGTTACTGTTACTGGCGACGGTGACTTTACTAATCCAACATTTACAATAGCTCCGTCAAGCGAGGTTACCGTTTTGGTTGGTCCTAAACCAAAGTATAAGCTGAACTGTTCTGTAACAGATAATAAGTCTCTTAAGAGTATCCATATTGTGAGCTCAGTACTTGATATTGATGATACTGTAGAAACAGGTGATGTATCGAGCTATAGTCTTACCAAGGATTATGCGCTGCCTGGTGGTGTTGTCTCATCATATCCAATGACTATCACAGTAACAGACCAACATGGAAATGAGACATCAGTTTCTACAACCATCAGCGTCAGTGAGATGCCTGATTTTGACAAGATGTATCTGGCTGATGTTGAGGATGCTGCTGATCTTTCGAGCGATGTGTATGGTGTGCCCATGCTGATTGATCATACTGGTGAGTTCGAGTATACTGCTCACTATTATAATCAGAAAGTAGGAACAAAAGTACGCTTTATTCCACAGATGACCGACTTTGAGCCTATCTGTTTCGGTCCAGATGCCGAGAATAGTAGTCTGTTTGCCAATGATCCATCATCTTCGCAGGGTATTGTGCTTGACAAGATTAGTTATTATGAGATTAAGTTTAATACAAAGACCGGTGTGTATAGTGTTAAAACCTATACACCAGCACCTGTAACCGTAAAGCTTAGTGGTCATGAATATACCTATCCACTTACGTTGAATGGTACTACTACCTGGGACTTTGGTGATGGTAGTGGTGAGCAGCCCGCACAGATCTGTTTGGCTGGTAGCAATCTGCCTAATGGTACACCTGGTTGGACTACCAATCAGAACAATAATGCCTACATTCTGCAGCAGGATGCTAAGAATCCCTATCTCCTCTATCGTGAAGGCGAATACGAGCAGGGTAATAAGATAGAGTTTACCATCTCAGCTACCCACTGGTGGGGTTGGTGGCCAGAGCCATATTGGCGTTTCGACGGCTCTCAGTATAATGAGAAGAATACACTCAATGGTGGTGACAACATGAAAGGCGACGGTGCTGTAGTACCTGCTACTGGTAAGTATCGCTTCGAGTTCGATTACCATCTGCTGCGTTCACGTCTTTATCCTGTGAAGTAATACCTCTTTAATAATAATAAAAAGAAAAGAATATGAAAAGATATATTTTAACTATACTGATAGCCGTTGTTGCCTTGGTTGCTAAAGCTCAGGATATAACGGTAAAAGGTAGGGTCATCTCATCGGGGGATAATGAACCGATGATTGGTGCCACAGTAAAGGTGAAAGGTACGGGCACTGGTACCGTTACCGATATTGATGGAAATTATACTATCAAGGTTAATAGCAACACTACTCTGGTTTACTCTATGATAGGATTCAAGACTGTAGAGCAGGTTGTTGGCAATCGCAATACAATTAATGTTAGTTTGGAAGATGAAACCAATGATCTGAACGAGATTGTGGTTATCGGTTATGGTGTAGCCAAGAAGGGTGATCTCACCAGTAGTATATCGGCTATCAAGGGCGATAAATTGGAAAAACTCTCGACTGGTAACGTGATGAATGCTTTGCAGGGACAGGTTAACGGTGTTCAGGTAACTGGTGCCGGTGGTCCTGGCTCTTCTCCTCGAGTTATTATCCGCGGTGTATCAACCATCAATGGTTCTGACCCTCTCTATGTTGTCGATGGAATGCCTGTAGGTACAAACATCAACTTCCTGAATCAGAACGATATTGAGTCAATGCAGGTTCTGAAGGATGCTTCTGCATCTGCTATCTATGGTACTCGTGCTTCAAATGGTGTGGTTCTGATTACCACAAAGAAGGGTTCTGCTGGTGCTACCAAGTTCACTGCTTCAGCTTCTGTAGGTTTCCAGACCTTGTCTAAGCCTGATATTGCCGATGCTGCTGAATACGAGAAGGTTTATAATGCACGTTATACCAATGATGGTCAGGTATCTCCATTCAAAGGTGGTGCTTCAACCGATTGGTGGGATGAGGTGATTAATAAGACTGCTATCCAGCAGAATTACAATATTGGTTTCTCTGGTGGAAACGACAAGCTTATCTATTCTGCAAACATAGGTTACTATCGCCAGAATTCTCAGTATAAGACAGGTTATTGGCAGAAGTTAACAGCCCGTTTCTCAATGGAGTATAACTTCAATAAATATGTAAAGGCAGGTATCGACCTGACTCCTCGCTATGAGAACTGGGACAACACCCCAAGTCTGCTTGGTGCAGTCATGGGTATGGACCCAACAACTCCTGTATATCGCGACCAGAGCGAGTGGGATTCAAATCCTTATAACCGCTATGCTCGTTCTAACAATAATCAGGAATGGAACCCTGTAGCCTCAATGAACCGTCTGGATGCAGGAGCCGATGAGTATGGCTTGCTGATGACTCCATTCATTTCTATCTCTCCTATCGAAGGGCTTACTTTCCGTTCGCAGTTTGGTGTTAACGCCAAATTCAATATGGCCGATTCGTTTACTCCTGACTTCTATATTGACAATCTGGAGCAGGAGCAGCGCAACCACGCTGATCGTACATACGCTAACAATGTTGATTGGAACTGGACCAATACGCTGACATATCTCAAGACCTTCAAGGAGAAGCATAATCTGAACCTGATGGCTGGTTATACCATGGAGAGATTCCAATATTATAATCTGTATGGAACCAGCTATAACATTCCATCAAACGTTGAGACCATGCGCTATGTAAGTGCTGGTACCGCCGATGATGATGCAAGTGGTTACAACTCATATACCTCTCTGATATCATATCTCGGACGTATCATGTATAACTATGCTGAGAAGTATTATCTCACAGCATCTGTCCGTGTCGATGGTTCTTCTAAGTTCTCTGAGGGTAACAAATATGCTACATTCCCCGCTGTTTCTGCTGCATGGCGTATCAGTGGCGAGGAGTTTATGAAGAAACAGAATGTGGTAGACGACCTGAAGCTCCGACTTGGCTGGGGTAAGGTTGGTAACCAGAATATCGACAACTCGGCTTATCTGAGTTCTATCGGCACCATGCGCTATGTGCTTGGCAATCAGGTTGTTGTTGGTTCGCAGGTTAGTGGCATTGGTAACCAGAAACTGAAGTGGGAGACTGTTGAGGATTATAACATCGGTATTGATGCAGCCTTCCTGCAGAGTCGTCTGCGTGTTACTGCCGACTGGTTCCGTAAGACCAGCCACGACATGCTGATGAAGAAAGACAATCTGCTTCTGCTGGGCTACCCCATGTGGAATGGTCAGATGTGGGAGAATGTAGGTAAGATGCGTGCTACCGGTTGGGAGTTAGGTCTGAACTGGCAGGATCATTTTAGTGATTTCAACTATGGTGTAGGCGTAAACCTCTCGAGTGTTCGTAATAAGGCAATCACTCTTAATGGTGACTATATCTATACAGGTTCACACAATGGTGATAACATCATCCGTAACGAGGCTGGTGAGCTGATTTCTCAGTTCTACGGTTATACTGTTGATGGTATCTTCCAGAACGAGACTGAGGTACGCAGCTATACCAACGAACATGGTACATTGATGCAGCCTAATGCACAGCCAGGTGACTTCCGTTATAAGGACATAAACCACGACGGAACTATCGATGAGAACGATAAGTCATATATCGGTAATCCATTCCCCGATCTGATGTTGGGTATCAATCTGAATGCATCATATAAGAACTGGGACTTCCTTGCACAGTTCTATGGTACATTTGGTAACGACATCTATAATCTGAATAAGGATCGTTACTTTGGTACTGATGGTGTAAATGTCATTGCTGGTACTTACGACAAGGCATGGCGCCCTGACAATACTGATACAGATGTTCCCCGTCTGTCGGTAAACGATGCTAATGGCAACCACAACAAACCATCAACATTCTTCGTAGAAGATGGTTCTTATATGCGTCTGAAGCTTCTGCAGATTGGTTATACTCTGCCAAAGAAGGTGCTTGGACCTAAGATGAGTGCACGTATCTCAGTATCAGCCCAGAATCTCTTCACTATCACAGGCTATTCTGGCATGGATCCTGAGACAGCAGCTACTGGTAGCGTAACCCAGGCTGGTATCGATTGGACTGGATATCCTAATCCTCGTACATTCCTGCTGGGTGTAAACCTCAACTTCTAATTAATTCAAAAAGAAATACAGATATGAAAAAGATAATATTTGGCTTGACATTAGCCGCAGGACTCACGCTGACCAGCTGCTCTGATTTCCTTAATGAGCCTATTCTTGGTCAGCAGGACATGGAGAACTACTTCGCAACTGAAGAAGAATGTGCCAATCAGGTTGTCGGATGTTATGCCTATCTGGCATGCGACGACTGGTGGCAGATCTATAAGCACTATGGCCTCGTAGATATGTGTACCGACGATGAGTGGATGGGTAATACCACTCAGGAGCCTGGCGATTATAAGCCACTGTCACACTATACAGGTAACACCATTGAGGGCGGTAATGCTGTCCAGAACTTCTACCAGTATCGCTGGAAGGGTATTCTTCAGTGTAATATTGCTATCATGAAGATTCCTGAGCTGACTTTCAATGATGACAGCTATCAGAAGCGTCTCATTGGTGAAGCTAAGTTCCTGCGTGCGTTCATGTATTTTGATCTGGCTCGTAACTTTGGTGGTTTGCCCATCATCG
>Ga0310786_10007857_pt1 | contig 13814 bp, 18 predicted proteins | sample AusTroGonzalo_MG_FD_203881 | JGI IMG/M metagenome (GOLD analysis project Ga0310786, IMG submission 203881) | Bovine rumen microbial communities from tropical cattle in Woodstock, Queensland, Australia - Gonzalo_03 (v2) (version 2) | ecosystem: Host-associated > Mammals > Digestive system >... | reverse complement strand
CATCTCGATGTCCTTGACGGAGAGATCGAAAGGGCCGGAGGCGACGTGAAGGACCACATGGTTATCGACGGCGTGAAGGATGCCGTAAAAAGCATCAGTAACATCCACGAAATCATGATGATGTCGAACGGGAACGGGGCTGCAAAGCAGACTGCCGCAACCGTGACGGCGGTCAAGTAGCGAAGCCGTAAAGGCCCCAAAATAAAGGCGACCGGAAGAAATTCCGGCCGTCTTTTGTTTTCGTCCTGGAGAACGAAATAGACTAAATTTCCACGAGCAGCGGGTTGAACTTCAATGGCTTGAACATTTCGATATTGTCTTTGTATTTCAAAAGGTTCAGTGCCTGCGACAGAATCATCGTGGACTTTCCGAACCGCTGCGACTCGGGCAGCTTGCTTGCGTATGTGAAATATTCAGAATACATGCACTCTTTTTCTTTAAAATTTCGGTATGCTATTTTCCGCATGCCGTACTTGATGGCATGTTCGATGCGGTCTATTTCACTTTCTGTATTCAGCTCGTCAACCGTGAAAAAGCCGCCGTCGAACTTTTTGAGTTCAATTCCTTTAAATGTGATTTTGATGTCGCTCATACTCACTCCTCCAGCTTCCTGCCGCACATCGGACCAATCAAGAATTTTTGCATGTTGTATAACTCCTAATCGTCCCAATGATCGAATATGCCTAGCGTATCTCCGTCGTATTCGTAGACTGGCGTTTGCTTTAAAGGACTGTCAATAGTAGCTTCTGCTTTTGATTTCCCAGTAATCGCTACAGCAATGGAGCCGAAAGCGTATGCTTGAGCTAAAGTGTCTTTTTCTTTTTCGCTCATGGTTCAAGTTCCTTAATCAAGTCGTCTATTGGAGTTTCGAATAGGTGACGAATGTCCTTAGATAGTACTGGACGGATAAACTCGTATGATACTCCGCTTTTGATTGCCGACACCACTCCGTCGTAAGAATTCAATGCGGCTATTCCAAGAAGAAGACCTGGGCTAAATTTTCGTTTTTCCATTACTCTTCCGCCTTGAAATTGTAGATGGGCTTGATAATCTTGACGATTTCGGCTGTCGCGTCAATGTTGCGGATGATCTCGTCCATTGGCTTGTAGGCCATTGGCGATTCGTCAATGGTGGCCTTGTCCACGCATGTAGTGTAGATTCCTGCCATTGATTTCTTGAAATCGTCTATGCTCAAGGACTCCTTCGCCTTTGAACGGGACATTAGCCGTCCAGCACCATGAGGGCCAGAGAAGTTCCATTCCGGATTCCCCTTGCCGCGGACAATGAGAGAGCCGTCCCTCATGTTCATAGGGATAATGGCCTCTTCGTCCTTTTGCAAGGAAATGGAGCCCTTGCGGAGAATATTGTTTCTTATGTCGATGTAATTGTGCTTCGTGGTAAAGCTATCGAGTATGCAGCCTTTAGGAATACCCATTGATTCGATAACCGTATCCATCATCGCTTCACGGTTAAAGTGTGCGAATGATTGCACAATCCACATGTCGTTTATGTAATCGGCGAAGTAATCGCCTTCGAGGTACGCCAGCTCGTTAGGGACGGGGGCCTTTGTCTCGTGGAACGCCTTCAGTTCCTTTTCTATGTCAGAAGTACGGCCTTCGGCCTTGCAACGGGCAATGATTTCCTTTTCCTTGTCCCTGCCCGCGCTGTGGTACTGGATGGCGCGTTTCTGGTGGAAGTTGCAGACCTCTACTCCGAGGTGACGGGAACCCGAATGGATCACGATATAGTAGTTGCCTTCGTCGTCAACGTCGACTTCGCCGAAATGGTTGCCGCCGCCAAGGGTGCCGATTGAAAGCTTGAGCTTTTCGGCGTCGACGGGGGTTACTAGTTTTTCGAATTCGACATAATCGGCATAGGCGTGCTTCTTTTCCCTGTGGTTCATTCCTGACGGGATTTCTTCGTGCCAGATGCGGTCCATCTTCTGCAAGTCCATCTTGAACGACTTGTCAATCTTTACAACAAGCATACCGCAATTTATGTCCACCCCGACCAGGTTGGGAACGACCTTGTCTACAAGTTTCATCGTCAAACCGATTACACAACCCGCTCCGGCGTGGCAATCGGGCATGACGGCGAACTTTGAACCTTCGGCGAACTTCTGGTTCATGAGGTTAAGGACCTGCTTGTAAGCGGCCTCCTCTATGTCGTCCGTGAAAATTGTCGCGGTATTGTATTTGCCTTGAATCTCTATCATGGTGAAAAATTCGTTGCGGCGTTGCCGACCCATCAGCCCGTTTTGTCACGCTTGCGCGGATGTATGGCCTCATAGTTGGCACCGCCATTCGCCTCTATCTCAAAAGTTTAATGTTCATTGAAAGGGTACCGTCCGTAATCATTCAATACCATCCTTTTTAGAAGAATCCCTCGGTCCTCTAGGAACGCCCTTGTCGGCACGCGGGGCCTTGTTCTTGGAACCTTTCGGGCGTCCACCGAACTTGCGACCGTTTTCTGCGGAGGTGATCGCCTTCAGGTCGCTGTGTGCCTCCGGTTTCCTTTCGCCCCTTTCGTACGGAGCTGGTTTCTTGTGCTCTTTCCCAATATCGGAACGCTGTTTCCTTTCTTTTTTGTAGGCGAGAACACCGGAACTTACCAGCTGCGAGGCTATTTCTTCAACTTCTTCTTTTGAAAGTTCAGATTTGCAATGAGGACACTTTATTTTCATAAATAAACCTATTTGAAATAAACAATAGATTTATTTATGCAGCCCGTCAAGGGGTTTGTTGAAAAAAATAAGTTTAATGATATTAAACTATTGATTAGTGTGATTAAATTGTGTATATTGTGGACAATACAATCACCCACAAAAACCAGGAAAAACCAAATGACACCCAAAAAGCTCGAAGTGAAGAACTTCAAGATTGAAGAAATCCACCCCTACGAAAACAACCCCCGCTTCAACAAGGACGCCGTGAGCAAGGTCGCTTCTTCCATCAAGAAGTTCGGCTTCAAGAATCCGATTCTCGTTGACAAGAACAACGTGATAATTGCCGGGCATACTCGCCTTGAAGCCGCAAAGAAGTTGAAGCTCGAGGAAGTTCCCTGCATCGTCGCGGCTGACTTGACGGAAAAGCAGGCCAAGGCACTGCGCCTCGCCGACAACAAGGTCGCGGAATTCTCCACATGGGACTACCTGAAGCTCGACCAGGAACTCGCTGAACTCGGCGACGCCTTCGACTTCAAGGACTTCGGATTCGGCGGAGCTCTCGCAGATGACAGTTTCGGCGCAAGCAATTCTTCGGGAAGTAACTTCGTGGAGTCCGACGAAATTCCCGAAACCGAAGAAGAATTCCACGAGGAAGGCTCTCTCCCGCAGGAATTGCAGGGCGTGGATATCGCCGCCGATGACCTGCCGAAGATCCAGGGTGACGACCAGACGGCAATGCAGCGCGTCATCATCTGCTACAAACGCGAGCACGAAGGCAAACTTGCGGCTTTACTCGGCTTGAAGACAATCGACAAGGTCGTTTACCCGTTGGACGAAATTCCGAATGCAAAGTAACGTCCCTAAATTTTTGATTTGCTCAAAGGGGCGGGCAGGCAGGACAACTACAGACAGGCTGTTGGAAGAAATTGCAGTGGATTACGCTTTCGTTGTTGAGCCGGACGAAGCCGATCGTTATGAACGTTGTCTCCTTCCGCACGGGAGTGTCCTTCGATTACCACTTAGCAATCAGGGACTACCTTATTCGAGAGAATACACGAAGAATATAGCAAGCGGTTCTCACGACCATTTCGTGATTCTTGACGACGATATTATTTCCTTTGCAAGAGTGGAAAACGGTAAAACTAAAAAATGCTCACCTGCTGTACTCCTTTACGCACTGGACTACTTCGAGAAAAGCGGATTGGCGATGATGTCGTTTGAATACCAGCAGTATGCTTGGTCGCAGAAGAAACATTTTTCAATAGGGAAAGCGTGTGATTGCTGCGTGTTCTTCGACACGAAGAAAACAGCTGACGCCCATTTCGATACATCGTTAAAGCTGAAAGGCGACAGGGATTTTTGTATTCAAGTCGCGATGCTTGGAGGAAAGTTCGGACGTCTTAACACGGTTGCGATGTCTGTCCCGTCGCTCGGTTCTAATGATGGAGGACTGAACGCTCTTTATAGGGAGAAAGTTGATGAAAGGTGTGCTGTCGAGTTGTTCAAAAAATGGGGCCCGAAAGTTTGCAAGTTGGTTCGAAAAAAAGATGGGCGCTTAGATTGCAAGATCGACTTCAAAAAATTCTTTGAATAAAAAACAAGGAGTCGTACAATGGAAATAGAAGTTGGCTATACATCGCCTCGATGGACTGGCGAAATTGCCGATTGCTCGATGCCGATGACTTTCGACACGTACAGCAACTGCTCTTTCGGATGCAAGTACTGTTTCTCTCAATTCCAGCGCGCATTAGGAAGAGCGAAAGAAGACTATCTCGCAAAAAGAGTGCGTTGCGTCAATGTCGATAAGATAAAGCGTATGTTCCTGGAGCCGGAAACATCGCAGTTCGGGCCTTACATCCAGCAGAAGAAGGTGATGCAGTGGGGAGGCTTGTCCGACGAGTTCGACGGCTTCGAACGCAAGTACGGCAAGACATTGGAACTGCTCCGTTTCTTCAAGGAAATCAACTACCCGCTCTGCTTTTCCACTAAATCTACATGGTGGACGAAGGACGAACGCTACATGGAACTGTTCCGTGGGCAGAAGAACTGGAACGTGAAGTTTTCCATCATCACGCTCGACGAAAGGAAGTCGAAGGTGATGGAAGAAGGCGTGCCGTCGCCGTGGGAACGTCTTGAGGCAATAAAGAGAATTGCCGAAGCCGACTGCGGCGGCGCGACACTCCGCCTGCGTCCTTTCATTCTCGGATTATCTACGCCTACCTACACTGATCTTATTCACGAGGCTGGGCAGCGCGGGGCAACGGCGCTTTCCACGGAATTCTTATGCATGGAGCAGCGCAGCAACAGCCTGAAGGCACAGCGCCAGCTCTTCAAGGACCTTTGCGGTTTTGACCTGTTCGCCTTCTACAAAAAATACTCCGTCGGCTGCGGCTACCTCCGCCTGAACAAGAAAATCAAGAAGCCTTTCTTCGACAAGATGAAGTCCATCTGCGACGAGTACAACATGCGCTTCTATGTTTCCGATGCACACTGGAAGGATATGTGCCATAACGGCTCTTGCTGCGGGCTTCCGGAAGACTGGAACTACAGCCGTGGGCAGTTTGGCGAGGCGCTGCAGATAGCCAAGAAAAACGGGTATGTCAAGTATTCCGACATCCGCGAGGACATCGACAAGCTCCTTAGCGGCTTCCTCTACAAAAGGGCCGAATCATTCAATACCAATTCTTGCGAAAAAAGAGCGCATTTCGAAGGCATGACGATGGCCGACTATATGCGCTGGCTTTGGAACAACCCGCAGGCGGGCCAGAACATCTACAAGATGTTCGAAGGCGTTGTCCGCCCCGTCGGGAAGGACGAGAACGGAGACCTGATTTACAAGTACATGGGTAAATAGGATGGATGTAGCCGAAATGCCGGTACTGAATAAAATCCGTGAACTCGAAAATGCCTTGAGTTCATGCACAATTGTCGTCGGGTGGATTGACGGCAATGGTTCTGCGGAGACTGCCCTTGCACACTTGATGGCTAAAAACGCAACAGGGGAAGATCAACCGAGCGTTGGCAAACCTGCTTCTAGGGCTCTTATTGCCAGGACGATGAATTACGGTAGGATGGAAGGTACGACAGCCGAAGGACGGCACTACCCTGAGATTCCTGCCCGTCCATTCATGACTTTTGCGAAGGAAATCTTTGAAAGGACGTTCCCAAAAGTCATGAAGCGTTATATGCCGGCTTACCTTGATGGGACTCTGGGCGTCGACGGCCTGTTGACAGAAATTGCAATCCGCGCAAAGGCGTCCGTGCAGGAGGCAATCTTGAACGGTGACTATGCCCCGCTTTCTCCAAAGACTATAGCCCGTAAAGGGAGTAGCGTTCCTCTTGTTGATACCGGTACAATGCTGAAGACGGTTACATTCGAGATAAGGAGGGCTTGATGCAGCAGCTTGATCTTTTCGGTTACGAAAAAAAGGAAAAAGTCGAAACGGGGACGTCCTGCTTCGGCAAGGATAAAGTCGTCACCTTGCGTGGCGACGAGATTTTTCTCACTCCGAAGGAACTAGCTGCGAGGATTGGATTTCATCTGCAGTCGGTTTATGCATGGAAACGAAATCGCGGAATGCCGGTAAGACAATCGACTTCGCACGGAAGGTGGACCGTGGAGTGGCACGAGTTCTGTCAATGGTGGAAGGAACCCAAAAAATAGGAGTATCCTTTGGAAACGCCCATTGAACAAGATTCCGAAAACTACTTCGCGAAGATTGGCAAGAATGGCGGACGGAAGTCCGGCATTGTCCGTCGAGAACGGACTGGAATACAGAAACTGGCTAAATCTGTACTCGACACTAAATTCAAGCCAAACCAGAACTTAAAAAAAGCGCTGAAGGGGATTGGCATTGATGTAAGTGACAAGATCTCGCTACTGAATGGCATTCTGGCTGTATTCTCGGGAAAGGCTCTTTCTGGAGATATTGTCGCCGCAAAGTTCGTATTCGACATTGCAGGATACACTCTTAACTCTCAGGAGAGGGTTGCGAAGATCAAGTTGCTTCAACGGATGGCAGAAAGCGATGCCTGTGAAGGAAGTGTAGAAAAACCGGCAATGGACCTTGTTGAAATAAACAGGCAGGCAAAGGAGCTAGGCATTTATGGCTGATGTAAACAACAATCTTATAGCCCATCCGTTGCCCGGTGAGACGGAAGACCATGGGTATTACACCGTGAAGGAAATCGCGGACAGGATAGGTTTCCACAAGGACACCGTGTACGAGTGGATATATTCAAGGGGAATGCCTGTACGCCGTTCTGTAGGACGGGGGCGCATAACCGTGTACTGGCCCGAATTTGTCGAATGGTGGAAAGAATCGAAAATTAGAGCGGTGTAATTTTGAAGCAGGCCGGCCCGACAAACGAGATGATACATCTCTCCAGGACTAATCTTATGGCTTTCGTCAAGACGACGATGCCTTCCTACAAGATTGGCTGGGTACACCGCGAGATTTGCGGTAGGCTAATGGATTTCTTTGTCAAGGTCAAGGAAAAGAAGTCTCCGAGACTCATTCTCACCTTACCGCCGCGACACGGGAAAAGCCAGATTGTCAGCCGCCATTTCCCTGCATGGTGTTTCGGTGTAGACCCGGACACGTCGATAATTTCTGCGAGCTATTCGGCAAGCCTTTCAAAGCGTTTCAACAAGAACGTCCAAAACATAATCGAAAGCGACACTTACCACGAAATTTTCCCGAAAACAAGTTTCGTTGAACGGAGCGAGAGAGTCAAGTTCAAGAAACGCAAGAAGTCCTTCATAAAGACGATGGAATTCTTCGAAATCCCCGGTTTCGAAGGATCACTGCGAAGCGCCGGTGTTGAAGGCGGTATCACGGGTATGGGTGCTGACATATTGAGTATCGACGACCCGTTCAAGGACAGAAAGAGCGCTGATTCGCCAACAATAAGGGAGTCCGTGTGGGACTGGTACACTTCTACGGCGTACACGAGACTTAGCCCCGGCGGCGGCATTCTTGTCACAGTAACGCGCTGGCACGAAAACGACCTTGTCGGAAGGCTCCTGGACGCGATGAAACAGGAAGGCGGCGACAGGTGGGAAATAATCAACTACCCGGCAATCGCGGAACATGACGAGCCGCACCGCAAGAAAGGCGAGGCGCTGCACCCGGACAGGTATCCGCTTGAAATGCTCTTAAGGATCAAAAGTAACATCGGTTCGTACGACTGGGGCTCGCTTTACCAGCAGCACCCGACACCGCGTGGCGGCGGAGTGTTCAAGCGTAAGTGGATACGGCACTGGACGACGATGCCGAAGGTTTTCGATCGGGTTATACAGAGCTGGGATTTCACCTTCAAGGATACAGCACACAGCGACAATGTTTCAGGCCAGGTATGGGGACAGGTCGGGGCGAACTTCTACCTGCTCGACAACGACACGGACCGCATGGACTTCGTTTCGCAGGTTCGTTCTATGCAGCGTATGACCTCAAAATGGCCGGAAGCGATTGAAAAGATTGTCGAAGACAAGGCTAACGGCCCCGCAATCATATCGGCTCTCGGATCGCGAATTCCTGGCATCGTACCTTACAACCCTCGCGGTAGCAAGACTGCGAGGGCCTATTCAGTTTCGCCGCTGTTCGAGGCCGGCAACGTGTTCCTGCCGCCGATGGATGAAGAACATCCTTGGGTCAAGCGTTACATTGACGAACTTCTCGCTTTCCCGAACGCAGAACACGACGACCAGGTGGACTCTACAACGCAGGCGCTTGACACTCTCGCCACGCACGATGGCGGCGGTGTTCTTGACTTCGTGTAAAACAAAACAGGAGATAGAATGATGAAAAAGAAAAATTCACAGGTGAATGACGGAGCCATGATTCTTGACGGCGCTTACGAAAACGCCGCGACAGGACTTGGCAAGAAAGGCATGGACAAGGGGGCGAACACCGTGGTCGCTCCTTACAGGCCGGCAGACATTGTAAGCCTGGCGACGATGAAGGTGAAAGACGGAATCGCCGCATTCATTGTCGACGGGTTCCCGACAGCAGCACTCATGAACGACATTAAGATTGTCGGTGACGAGGACGGTTCCGCATACAAGGAAGCCTCGAAAAAAATGCTTTTCAAGGCGGTAAAGAAGGCCGGATCGAGCCTCCGTCTCACAGGCGGCGCTCTTGTCGTGACGGAATACGACAGTGACAGGAGTAAAGAAGTCAAGTTGACGGAAGCACCGCCCGAATCGGCAAAGGTTGTCGGCTACAGGGTGTATTCTGCAGGTAAGGTCAACTTGCGCAAGGAAGATTTCAATGGCGGTGAGAATCCGGACTTGTTCCGTGTGAAGGTCATCGGCGGAGGAGAAGTAGAAGTCCACCCATCCCGTTGCACTCTGTTCAAGGGGCCGGAATTGCCCGATGTTATCGAGAACAGCCTTCGCGAACAGTTCTTCGGCGTGTCGGAACTTTGCCCACTCGAACAGGACCTGAAAGACCTTGCGTCAATTTCCGGGGCTATCGTCAACATGATCCAGGAGACGGGTACGCTGCTTTTGCGTCTCAACAACCTTAGCCTGATGCTTTCAAAACCGGACAACGGTGTCGAAGACCTGCACAAGATAATTTCGACGATGAAGCTCTGCATGAACTCGATGCGTGCAACATTTGCGGGTCCAAAAGACAGCTACGACATGATCAACCACAACTTCGCCGGAATCGCAGAACTATGGACAAAGAAGCAGATGGACGTTTCTGCGAAATCCAGGATTCCTATGAGCATCCTTTTCGGGCAGAGCGCTACAGGCCTAGCGCAGACGAACGAAGGCGACATCAAGGCGTGGTGCAGTTCTGTCGGTTCTTGGCGGCAGGAGTATCTTTACGTGCCGACATGCAGCCTTATCGAGGATTTTTGCCGGAGGAACCTCGGAAAAGAATACTCCGAATTTTCTTGGGGAGCCATCGACGAAATGACGCTTGCGCAGACGCTTGATGCCCTCAAGAAGCAGGCAGAGACACTTTGCATGTACTACGACCGTGGAATCCTGTTCAATGAAGAAATCAGGACGGGAGTGTTCGTGAACGGACACAGCTGGGAAATCAGCGTTGAAGACGGGAGCAAGCTCCCTCCGCAGCAAAACAACAGCAAGGGAGTATAAAAGATGAACGACCTCGTAAGATTCGCTACAAGCGTGGAGTACACGACCGGCAAGAAGCGCGGTCGTCATCCTGTATTCAACTCCAACATGTTCTACCCGTACAAGGAAGAACGGAGGCTCCAGCAGGCGACCAAAAATGAGATAGAATCGTTTCTCGGTGCGGCTTTCGTGGCGGCGGTTGCAGGTGGGTCATTCGTTTCGGATTCCCTTGACGACCTTTCCAATCTCCCGGAAGAACTTTCCGAAGACATGAAAAGGGAAATCTCTTACGCCGCCGATTCGATCGCAAGGAAGGCTTCGCAGAATATCGTCAACATGACGGAGATGGTTGTCGGCAAGCCCTACTTTCCGCCTTCCGCAAAGCAGGAAATCCTCGATAACTGGCAGTCCAATTTCGCCATGCTCTGCAAGTCGGCAGAAAGCGACGTGAAGAAGGACATCTCGATGCTTGTGCAGCAGGCCAGGAATGAAGGCTGGAACCTCAAGCAGCTGGAGCGCGAGGTAAAGGACAGGTTGCCTTCTAAATACGCAGGCAGGGCGCAGAACATCGCAAGGACGGAAACAGCCAAACTAGAAACGTCCGTCACGCTTTCCACATACCGAGAAATCGGCGTGGAGTACTACGTGTGGATGTCGGCTATGGACGAACGGACCCGCCCGGAGCACGCAATGATGAACGGACTGATATGCTCCGTGAACGATCCTACTGTATGGTACGAGGAGAACCCGGACGACCCGATGCACCCTATCTTGCACAAGCGCGACGACACGATGGTGCACCTGCACCCAGGCGAAGATTTCCAGTGCCGTTGCGTTATGGTCCCATGGGACCCGATGATTGACGGCAAGTACGAGGTCAAGGAAGGGGAGAAACCGGAGGAACCCGAAGAGAAGCCAGAGAAAGAGTCGGAGAGCCGCGAACTTGAAAAGGCTAACAAGCGCCTAGCCGAGCAGGAAAAGGAGCTGGAGAAGGCCGAGAACGAGCGGAAAACGGTCGAGAAGGAACTGACGCAGGAAAAGAGCGCGAGAAAGGTTGCCGAAAAAACACTAGAATACGAGGCAGAGAAATCTATTTCAGCCGCCGAAAAAGGTATTGAAGCCGCAAAACGATACGAGGGAATCACGAATGATCCTGGCCTTAAAAAGTGCGTTGCCGAGGTGGAGAAAAGTGTACGAGAAACAAGGAAAAATGGAATCGCGTCAGCACTTTATGAAAAACTAGGAGCGCTAAAGGATCGAATTTTTGGTATCCAGTCCGAAGAGGATGCCATGGAGGCTATCGGTGCTAAAAGGTTTGAAACGAAGAAGACTCCGCTGCAGGTTGTTGACGGTGCAAATCCATCGAAAAATATGGAAAATTGCTTTATAACATCTGCGTTATTTGAGGTCCGATGCCGTGGGTGGGATTCTAAGGCAAAGCCGTATGACGATTCAATGATTGTTTTCGCGAAAGAGCCTCAGCAATTGTTCAAGGGCGCAAAAAAAGTAAAGTTTACATCGCTTGACAGTTTGAAGGCGCTGCTAGAGGAATATGAAGATGGTGCAAGATTTTCAATCAATGCCGACTTTATTGTTCACGGCGTTATTAAAAGCCATTCTTTCAGCGCTTACATTGAAAACGGTCGCGTACGTTTTGTTTGTCTACAAGAAGGCAAAAAAGACGCTTCTGTATTTTTCCGTAAATACAAACTGTTGGAGCAAGAAAATTTCTTCTTCCGGACAGACGTTCTAAAATTGAACTACAAGAACCTAAAGAAGGTGATCGAATGATTCCTTCTTTGCTTTCGTGAACTGGTCGTTGTCGTCAAAAAGGTTGGCGTTGAACATTTTGAAGTTCCCGTCAAAGTCAACCCCCATAGGTCCGGTGTAAACAGTAGGGCTAATGTTTACCATGTAGCCGAAACCTTCCACCTTGGTCAAGTGCGTTATTTTTTGACCTTTGTAGCCCTTGAAATCTTTCTTGAAAATTTCGATTGCCTGTTCTGCGGTGATCATAGGTTCCTCCAGGGAAAAGGCGGCGAAGGCCGCACCATATAAATTTACACAATTACCAATTTCATGTCAACTAAAAGAAGCGCAACGCCGTCGGGAAGAAGGAGATGAAAGAGTAAGCCAGGCGGCGCTGCGCGTGAATTATCCGGCGACCTTCTTTGCGTAGATCCGGTTGCCAAGCTCGACAACCTTCGAACACCAGGATGCCTGCGGGTCGTAACGGTTTCCGTTACTGTCGATAGCCAAGGGGCCGTTCAGCAGGCACGTGCGGACCTTGTTGTAGTCCTTATGGCCGTAGGAAGGCGAGCAGAAGTAAAGGTGGTTGAACCCGAACATCGGAATTTTCGTGTAGTTCGTCACGGGTTCCTCGTACAGCCTTCGCAGCATCCGCAGGGCTTCAGCGCGTTCTCGGCGGGTGAGTTCCGTGAGACCCGGACGGGGTCGTTCACCCATGAATTCGAGGTGTGCGCGTTCGTAATTGCTGTTGCGGACTTCCTTGAGCCATTTGGTTTCGCAAAGTGCGGAAATTACACGGCGCATCTTTTCGGACGTGCAGAAAGACTCGAAAAAGTTGCGCATAGGGGCGTTCCAACTTGTCGACTCTTTGTGTTTTCCTGTAAGTTCGTGGTAGAACATGAATAGGGCTGTCCTGTCCTGGGCCTTGTAAATCACTTTCAACTCAGCAATGATCGTTTTTTTTGTAAACTTCATCTTTCTTCTCCTTTTCTTTTTTCGGCTTGCCATCGTCAGCGCGGCGGGAGCCACCCGCAAGCGGACGCCCTTCCGGGCGTTTCGGCGTTTTAAGCGATACGGGCGAACACCTCGTCGAATTCCGGGTGTTGGGTCTTGCTCATCCCGCCATCGAAAAGGATGTCCTGCACGGTTTCGAGCGATTGTTCCGCCTGCCTTGCGATTCCGCCCATGATGAGGGAGCGCTCGTAAGCAGCGGTCTTCTTCACGCCGTGCTGGTGGGCACCCTGGATGGCGTTGTAGAGGTTCCAGCCGGTCATGACCTCCAGGCGACCGTCGTCGGCACGCTGGAACGTCTGCACGACGCGGATGACGGCGCGCTCCCAGTGGTTGCGGGTGCGTTCGGTGATTTCCTCGCCTTCCTTCACTTTCGGGTAGGGGAGCATACGAGCCATCGCTTCCTTAGCTTCCTCCATCGTGATCCGGCGGTCGGCGAGGCGCTGGTAGGCGACTTCCGAGCTGGCGAACAGGCCGTCCGCGTAACGGAGCGCGGCGGCGATTTCCTTCAGGCGGCCCTGTCCGCGTGCGTCGTGACGGATGGAAATGATGCTGTGTTCGCGGGTGGCACGGTTGATCGCTTTCGAGATTTGGTTCTGGCAGAAGAAGCGGTACGGGGTGACGAGCAGCTTCATGGAGTTCGAGCCGTCGTGGGAGTTTACAACGGAGAGGTAGCGGCCCACCTTGTCGCCGGTACTGCCGATATCCATGCTGTCGCCGAGGCTGACCTGCGCGAAGATTCCCGCGCCGTTTCCCCAGGAACCGATGTTCTTGAACTCAACGTCGGCGAGGTCGGCCATTTCGCCGATGACGCTGAACGCGTCCTCGTTCTGTACGGGGTGGTACTGGTCGGTGAAACTGCGACCGGTAATCACAGCCTCGACGCCGGAACGGTCGGAGCGTACGGGAGCGAACATCCCGGTGGGAACGTAGACGCCGTCGATCAGGGCGAAGGTTTCCGCCATTTCAGTCTTGAAGTTGAGGGACTTCGTTTCGAGGGCGGCGTTGACTTTTTCGAGGATTGCGGTATTCATTATTTCATCTCCTTGATGATTGTTTTTGTTTGAAAATTATGCGTGGCACCAGGTCACTTTCACGGAATTGATGCCCGAAAGGTATGTCTTTACTTCGTGCTTCACGTTCGGGAACGTCTCGGCGACCCATTTGCAGTAGTCGCGTACCTTGGCGTTTAATATCCAGTCGTTCTTCGGCTGGAAAACGAGGCAGTCGTGTCCGAAATCGTTTACGTAGGTCCGGATAGATTCGATCTGGGATTTCGGCATCCATACTTTCTTG
>Ga0310786_10007853_pt1 | contig 13819 bp, 12 predicted proteins | sample AusTroGonzalo_MG_FD_203881 | JGI IMG/M metagenome (GOLD analysis project Ga0310786, IMG submission 203881) | Bovine rumen microbial communities from tropical cattle in Woodstock, Queensland, Australia - Gonzalo_03 (v2) (version 2) | ecosystem: Host-associated > Mammals > Digestive system >... | reverse complement strand
CCCAAACATCCGCCCACGCGGATTGAATTCCCAACAAGAAAACAAGCAGAGCGAGCACTCTGGCAAGAGAAATCTTACTTGTATCCATAGACACCCTCTTCACAGACATCTTTCCGTTCAACAAAAACAAGGAAAATCCTTGATATTCCTTCTTGACCTAAAACTAATTATTTTTTTTTACATAGTCTAAAATTTTTATTATTTTTTTGCAGAATAGCTATTTTTTACTTATTTTATATAACCGAAACCTTTTTATGGAAGCTAAAGCACGATTATGACTATCATTCGCAAAGTTTTAACGTTGTGCAGCGTATTCATGACTATCGGTTTTGCACAAGAATTCGTCGTTACAAGCGACTCTGCCGCAGCGGCAAATTCTAAGCAAGACAGCATCGCTACCGCCGTAACGGATTCTACCGACAAACCCGCCGTTGCAAACAATACTGCCGTTCAAGACACTCGCAAAGCCGCCCCCGTTGCAAAAGACTCGGCTGCACCTCAAAAGATGCGCAACAAGATTACCTACGCCGACTATCAGGAAAAGGTCAAGCGTAGCGCCAAGAAACGTTCCAAGACAATGCACCATGGTTTGAGCCTTGTAGGCGCCACCTACAACGACAAAAACTACTGGCACATGGACCACGATGCCACATGGGGTTCGGGTGTTGGTATGTACTACTTCTACAGGCGCTACTTCGGCAACTACTTTGGAATGCAAGGCCGACTGGGCGCACTTTACCGCTATTCTCGTTGGTCGTTTGATGCCGACGAACAAGAAGGCAAACTTTCTACCGGTGAAAAATACAAGCTCACCCACCGCATTGACCGCAAGTACCACAACATTGCAGCAGACTTGCCCTTGACCGGCAAGCTCGGCTACCACATCAAAGGTACAACGACATTCTTGTATACAGGTATAACTCTCGGACTGACCAAGCCGATTTACGAATTCGTTGACACCGAGAACAGCCTTTCGTTCAGTACGAAGGACAAGGGACTCAAAGAAGACCTCAACTTGATTAACGAAACAGGCAACAACCCCTTCCCGTTGCACGAAAGTCACCAGACCCACAAGTTCTTCTATATGGACGACTGGGAAACAAACAGTTGGATTGGTCTCGGTATCGAAAGCAGACTCGTTTCGTTTGAAATTCAGATGTTTGCCTTTGGCGGCGCCTCGCAGAATGCGAACCACAGGTTCCATAACATTGGACAAGGCAGCCCGACCTGGCGTATGTTCTTGGACTTTAGCATAAGGTAATCAGGTAATATCATGAATCAGAAAAGCTTTATGTTGAAACTCGTTACGCTTCCGTTGTTTGCCTTAACAGCGCTGCAGTTTACTGCATGCGGTGACAACCCTATTGAAGTCGAAGATAAAAAGCAAGCAGAATTTTCAGTTGACCTCGAAGCCCAAGCCGCAATTGAGCGCTTTGAAACCAAGCGCGAAAACATGGACTACTACACTTGCTACGACAGAGCCAAGCTCTACACACTCAACTACAAAAACCGTTGCGACAACTTTATCAACAAGTACCGTAGCGAAAGTGTAGACACGGTATTGAGCCTCGAGACAATCATCAAGATGGTCAGAGACGAAGACCGATACAATGATAAGGGCACGTTCATCGGAAGCAATGACGATCCGCAAATCAACTATCTGCAAGTTTCAAAAATGCTGAGCATCACGCTCACCAGCTACAAGCAGACAGCCACAAGAATCAGCGACGACGAAAGGATTGGCGACCCCGAAATTCGATTCCTGGTCAAGTCCTACATTGACGCCGAGCCTTCGGAATACGACCCGCTCTCTGCAACTACGCTGGATACAGTCGACGTTCAGGAATGGGAAGGCAAAAAGAAGGTCGCCATTCAGATTCCGCGCGGTATCGACGCCATCGAAATTTGCCCCGTTCTCAGAGACAAGAATTTGCATGACGACTATTACGACGATGAAGACTTGCTGAATGCATCGCACTGCATTTCGGTTAAGAACCTCGGCTGGGTCAAAGAAAAGAATTCCAAGTCGCAGACATCTGTAGGCGACAAGGCTACCATTACTTGGGAATGGTTCCTGTATTCGATTGACTAGGAATTCTGAGCGGCGCGGCGAGCTGCCTCTGCGGCTTCACGCATGCGCTTGCGGGCTCGCGAGCCGGGACGATTTTTCCCAATAGTGCGGTGCCCTTCCTGATTTTCACGTTGAACACCTTCGCCCTTTGGAGCGGGGCGTTTTTCGTTTTGCAGTTTATTCTGCGGGCGGTTTTGCTGCGGGCGATTCTTTTCGTTACCGTGCTTAGCCTGATTATTGTTTTCCGGCTTCTGACCGCCCTGACGGTTATCATGGCGATTACCGCGGTTGTTATCGCGATTCTTGCCACCGCGCGGGAATCCACGGCCGCGGGCATTGCGCATTTCGCTTTCGGGCGTTTCCTTTTGCTGAGGCGGGAGCTTTTCGTAAATTGCCTTGTCGCCTTCGGGAATGCTGATTCGAGTCAGCTTTTCAATGGCGCGTAAATCTTGTTCTTCGTCAGGGGCGCAGAACGAAATGGCGATGCCGTCTTTGCCCGCGCGGGCGGTACGGCCAATGCGGTGCACGAATGTTTCCGGGACATCGGGCAAGTCGTAATTGAATACGTGCGATACGTCATCCACATCAATTCCGCGGGCAGCGATATCGGTTGCCACCAGCACGCGAATCTGTTCGCACTTGAAGTTGCCTAAAGCCTGCTGCCTGCGGTTCTGGCTCTTGTTGCCATGAATGGCGGCACACTTGATGCCCGCCTTTTCGAGCACGCGAGTAATCTTGTCGGCGCCGTGCTTGGTGCGGCTAAAAACCAGCACCTTTTTCATTTCGGGGTGAGCGAGCAACAGTTCCTTGAGGAGTGCGCCTTTACGGCGTTTGTCAATGCGATAGAGCTCCTGATGAATGCGTTCAATCGGAGTGCTCTGCGGCGCCACCTCCACCCTCACTGGGTTCGGGCGCAGGATTGTCGCGGCAAGCTTCGTAATGTCTTCGGGCATGGTCGCGCTGAAGAACAGGTTCTGGCGGTTCTGCGGCAAGAGCGCCACCACCTTGCGAATATCATGTATAAAGCCCATGTCGAGCATGCGGTCCGCCTCGTCGAGCACAAAAAATTCAAGCGCCTTCAAGGACACCGCCTTTTGATTGATCAAATCGAGCAGACGGCCCGGAGTCGCGACCAGCACGTCTACGCCGCGAATCAGGTTACGCTTCTGGCTCACGTCGCTCACGCCGCCAAAAATGCAGGCGGTTGAAATTGCCGTGAACTGGGCGTATTGCTTAAAGCATTCTTCTACCTGAATGGCAAGTTCGCGAGTGGGCAAAAGAATCAATGCGCGGCAGGTCTTGGGCGCACGGAATTTGCCGGAATCCAGCAGGCGCTGTAATATCGGGAGCGCAAACGCGGCAGTCTTCCCCGTGCCCGTCTGGGCAATCCCTAAAAGATCCTTGCCTTCCAACAAGCTCGGAATCGATTTTTCTTGAATCGGAGTGGGTTGTTCATAGCCGACAGCGCGAATGGCGCGCTGCAAGGGATTTGCTAGGGGAAGTTCTGAAAAAAGCATATTGGAGCCAAAAATAGAAAAAAGGGATTCCCCAGCCGAGGAGTCCCTTTTAATCAAAGAGAGAAAATCTGATTATTAGAGTCTCACCTTCATGGTCTTGCCACCGACCTTCACGATGTACACGCCCTTAGCGCCGGTATAGACCTTCTGCACGGCACCGAGACCGCGAGTGGTACGCACCTGATGGCCGAGGCTATTGAACACGGTGATATTCATGCCCTGAGCACCACCAACCATGATGTAGTTGTCAGAGGACCTATAGACCGAGATACCGAGGTCATTCTGGGCAGCAATTTCATGGATTGCGGTCGTGTTCGAAGAAGAAGACTTCGGACCCCACGGATTGGTGGCAGAAGAAGAACTCTTGGCTTCGCTAGAAGAAGATGCAGGAGGTTCTGCGCTGCTGGAAGAAGCCGGAGCAGCACCTTCGCCTGCAATCACGATATCGCCTGCGTTCGGAACTGCGTCAAAGATAACGTAACCACCGTCAATCTTGGATTCAAGCGATGCACCGCCCTGCGTGACTGTGGCCTTGGAAAGGCTCGTCTTGACCTTCAAAGTCAGCGGGTAGTCGTACTTGGAAATATTATCTGCAATATTGTGAGTCAGCTTAACGGTAGTGGTGCTGCCGCTCGTAGAAACGTCAGCCTTAGAAGCCTTGCGTTCCTTGATGTACATGGCAACGTGACCCATCGGAGCCACCCAGATATCCTTGTCGTTCTGCTGGGCCCACTTGAGGCCGTCTTCAATGGCGCTGAGCGGCGTGGGCGAGTAGGTGGCGGATCCGTTATTCTTGTTTTCAAAACCGTGGGTGAGGAATGCGATCCAGCCGCCCTGCTGTACGGCCTTCTGCATGTTGCCCTTGAAGTCGTTCGTGCCGGTGGAACCAGTCATGATAGCGGATGCCATTGTCCAATCGCTAGGACCGTCCTTGCCCATCATGTCGGGCTGGCTCTGCCAGGAACCGTTACAGATACGGCCAATGACGTAGTTCTGCTGCACGGCGCTCTTGTTCGGGACGTTGCAGTTCGGATAAGCGACCGTGATGATGCCGTACTTCTGCTGGATTTTGCCTGCGATAGACTGCTTCGAGGAGGCTTCTTCGCCGCTCATGTTCTGTCCATGGGAATTACTGTGGCTAGCAATTTCGTGACCGTTCTTGGCCATGTTGCCGAAGCCGCTCCAGTCAGGGTTCCAATTCACTACCAGATTGAATGTTCCCTTGTAGCCGTACTTGTCGAACAGCGGAGCGCCATCGCTCACGTGGCTCGGCGCACCGTCATCGAACGTAAAGGAAGCTGCACCCTTGCGGAAGCCTGCCCAAGTGGCAATTTCAGCATCCTGAGCAAAAACCATGGAAGAACCCATGGCAATCAGCGCAGCAATAGAAATCTTTTTGTATTTCATACACTCACACCCTTTTTAGTGATTGATTTTAATGTTTTACCCCATTATAATATATATATGGGCTAAGACATTCGCAATAATCGCGCGAGAGTATCCGTTGTTAGCAAAAACAACAAATGTAAACGTTCGGAAACGTTTTTTAGTCGATTTTTTGGAAGAAATCCATCAGCAGGTAGAGGGCAGGGGCCGCGAGGTAGAAGGAATCGCAGCGGTCAAGCACTCCACCGTGACCGACAAATAAGTTGCCAGAATCCTTGGTACCGCTCCAACGTTTAAGGGCTGACATCAAAAGATCGCCCACCTGGCCAGCAACAGTCACCAAGACACCAAGGCCAATGGCCTTTGCAAGGTCAATTTCCACATTGAAGCATACGAGAGCGGCGCTGCACTTGGCCCAATAGGCCACCCATGCAATAGTCGCAACAGAACCGGCGACAGAGCCTTCCCAAGTTTTTTTCGGGCTAATGCTCGGCGCAAACGGATGGCGACCGAAGGGACCCTTGCCTGCCGCAAACTTGCCAAAGAAATAGGCCACCGTATCGCAAAGCCATACACCCGTCATCACAAGAATAAACGGATAGCAATGTTCAAAACCCTGGCCGTTGCCCATCATGAGCACGTTCATGCCGCCCCAAAGCCCTACATAAAGTGGAGCACCGAGTTGCATTACGAGCCATGGGAACAAGTGGTCAATTTCAACCTTGGCATACGCGACACCAATGTAAATTGCAAAAATCACGAGGAAGGTCATGCCTACCACATACGGCACGGCAGGCATTCCAAAATAGCCACCCTTGGAAAGAGCCCATGCGAGCGTCAGGGCCAAGGAAGAGGCAAAAGAAAGATAACGGGTATCGGGTCCCTTGTACATTTTGCAGGCCATACCAGCCCATTCCCAAGCACCGACACCAGCCATGAAACACATCAGTCCAATACGGCTGTAATCGCTGAACCACAGCAAAAAGAATACAACAGGAATGGCGATGAACGCCGTAATTAAACGCTGCGCAAGATTACTCATGCAACACCTTTCCAAAACGTCTTTCTCGAGTATTGAAGAACTCGACCGCCTTCAAGAATTCTTCCTTGGTAAAGTCGGGCCACAGCGTATCCGTTACGTAGAATTCACTGTAGGCCGCCTGCCAAAGCAGGTAATTCGAAAGCCTGAACTCTCCCCCGGTACGAATCACGAGATCCGGATCAGGAGCTCCTTTTAAATACAAATTCTTAGCGAAGAGCGTCTCGTCGATATCTTCGACCTTGAGAGCGCCCGATGCGACTTGGGCGGCAATGGAGCGAGCGGCCTCGACAATTTCTTGTCTGCCACCGTATGAGATAGCAAGGTTCAACTGCATGCCCGTATTGTTCGCGGTCTTGTCGATGGCGGACTGCAGGCTTGCGCGGGGCTTTTCAGGTAATCGGTTCATGTTTCCGATTACTGTAAGCTTTACATTTTTCTCCATAAGGTCAGGGATTTCCTTAACCACCATTTCAATCAGGAGGTTCATCAGGTAATCCACTTCCTTAGAAGGTCTGCCCCAGTTTTCAGAACTGAACACATACAATGTCATGTGTTCAAGTTTCAGGTTCACGCCCACTTCAACGGCATCAATCGTCGCCTGGGTTCCCTTGCGGTGGCCCAGGAAACGTTCAAGACCGCGGCTACGGGCCCAGCGCCCGTTGCCATCCATGATAATCGCTACATGTCTAAGCTGATTTGCCACGCAAACCCCGGACTACACCTTGAGGATGTCTGCTTCCTTTTCGGCCAGGAGGCTGTCAATCTGGGCAATAGCCTTGTCGGTAGCCTTCTGGATTTCGTCCTGTTGCTTTTTAACTTCGTCTTCAGGCAGTTCCTTGTTCTTCTTGAGGGCGTCGTTTGCATCGCGGCGGATGTTGCGGATAGCCACGCGGCCTTCTTCGGCATGCTTACGGGCAATCTTTGCGAGTTCCTGACGGCGTTCCGTGGTAAGAATCGGGAGGCTCACGCGAATGCAGTTGCCGTCCTTCATTGGGGTAAGGCCGATGTTTGCTGCAAGGATAGCCTTTTCAATCGGGTCGACCATGGTCTTTTCCCACGGGGACACAAGCAGCATACGCGGTTCAGGCACAGATACCTTTGCCACCTGGGAAATCGGAGTCGGCGTACCGTAGTAGTCGATGCGCACATCGTTCAGGATAGCGGGGCTAGCCTGACCAGCACGGATCTTCGAAAATTCACGTTCGGTGGCCTCGATGGCCTTGCTCATTTTATCAGAATAATCTGCCATAATTTTTTGCGTGTTAAAAGGTTTTACTTACCAGTTACTAGCTGCGAAATATAGATAAAAGCTTCACCCGATGCACAAATGAAAGCATTTTTTAATAACCGAAATCGCACCAAAACCCCAAAACATTCGTCGTTACTCCTAGGACTAGGCGTTTTTTCTAAATTTGGCAACATGCCTACTAAAAAGCCCAAAGTTTTCGTCGTTCATTTAGGATGTGCCAAGAACCAGGTCGATGCAGAAAACCTGGTCGGAGAAATGTTACACGCCGGCTTTGCCACCTGCGACACAGCTGCCAAGGCAGACTACATTCTGGTGAACACTTGCGGATTCATCGAAGCCGCCAAGGAAGAATCCATCAACGCGATTCTCGCACAAATTAACGGCAAGAAGCCCAAGCAGAAACTGATTGTTTCTGGCTGTCTTTCGGGCCGCTACGGCGACGAGCTGGTGAAGGAACTGCCCGAAGTCGATTACTGGGTAGGCACGTACAAACCGGGCGAACTTTTGAAGAAGATGGGCATTGTTGCTCCGCAAACTTGCGATGCAGAAAACTTGCCGCGCATGAACTTGGGCGGATTCAAGCACCATGCCTACTTAAAGATTGCCGAAGGCTGCAACCGCCGTTGCGCCTATTGCGCGATTCCCTTGATTCGTGGCAAACAAGTTTCCCGCAGTATCGAAGACATTGTTGCCGAAGCCAAGGAACTCGAAGCGCAGGGTGTTCAGGAAATCACGCTCATCGCCCAAGACACAACTTACTTTGGTCGCGAAAAGGGTAAGAAGGGCGGCACGCTCGCCCAGCTTTTGAAGGCGATTCTCGACAACACGAACATTCCGTGGATTCGCACGCTTTACTGGTACCCGATGTTTGTGGACGATGAACTTTTGGACCTGATGGCAAACGAACCGCGCCTTGTGAAGTACGTGGACATGCCGATTCAGCACGCCAGCGACAATGTGCTTAAGAACATGAAGCGCAACTACCGCAAAAAAGAACTCGTCGACATTCTACACAAGATTCGCGAACGTATTCCGGGGGTTACGCTGCGTACCACCGTGCTTGTCGGATTCCCCGGCGAAACGCACGAAGACTTTGAAGAACTGATGGAACTCTTGGACGACATTCAGTTCGATCACTTGGGCGGATTCGTGTTCAGCCCCGAAGAAGGCACGCCCGTGATGGAAATGGACTTGCCCGCTGTCGATGAAAGCGAAGCCCGTGCAAGGCTCGATGCCGTGAACGATTTGCAAGAAGAATTGGACGCAGAACACGCCGAGGCGATGATTGGAAAGACCGTTCGCATTATCATCGACCAAGTTGCCGAAGAAAGCGAATACCACTTCTACGGACGCACCGAAGGCAACTCCATGGAAAACGATGATATCGTGAAGGTACTCGAAGGCGATGCTGACGTAGGCGAATTCCGCGACGCGCTCGTGGTAGACGCCGAGCCGCATGAATTGATAGTTAAGTTGGTTTAATTTACTATCTTTGATTCGCTCGCCCTTGTAGCTCAGTTGGATAGAGTGTCAGCCTCCGAAGTTGAAGGTCATGCGTTCGAATCGCATCAAGGGTATAAAAACGAAGTTATCCCATTAGGGGGAACTTCGTTTTTTATTTCTTTATTTTGATGAAAACGCAAAGTTCGACAACCCTGCAAGGCGAGTGTCGCGAGAGTGCTTGCACTCTCATGACCGAGCCGATGGGTTGGCTCTCAAATCTTTGATTTGAGTGCAATCGCGCATCATATATAAAAAGGAGATGCCCGCTCGGAGGCGGGCATGACACATTAATAGCGATGAAAATCAGGACTTAGCGACCGGCAACGCCAGAGCGGGCTCTAGCCTTTTCACGTTCACGACGGCGCTTTTCGGTGTCATCCGGGAAGAGTTCCGGCAGAGCGTAACCGATAGCGATACCGAACACGATACCCGTCTTGCTCATGCCCTTCGGATCCACGACGCGGGAACCCCATTCACCATCACTCCAGTCGTAGTTGACAGAGCCTGCGTTATCCACCACTTCGATTTCAAGCTTGCGGAAACTCGGGTTGTCAGTAGTTTCATCACCCGTACGGTTCGTTGCATCCCAACGTTCCGGGGTCTTGGCCAGTTTCGGAGCATAGTACATACCGATAGAGAATTGCAAGTAGTACCATTCATTGGTCAAGTAAGTGATAAGAGCGTCAAACTGGAAACCGTCCACCTTGATCAAGGCACGAACGCCATCCTTATCCGGAATAATATCGTGGTCGAAATAGACTGTACCGTAAGAAACAGACACACCTAAATGGAGCGGGTTCTTGGGGAACAGGTAGTAGTTAACGCCCACCTTGTAGCCATAGCCGCCTTCGAGTTTCCATTCATCGAAGTCATTGTCAGTACCACCAGGCAAGAAGCCGAAGGAACCATACAAAGACGCATGGAACGGCAAAATGTATTCCATACCGGCACCGAAACCCATGCCCATACCGGTTTCACCCATAATCGGGTAGCGGGAACCCATACCAATCTGGAAAATCAAGCGGTTACGCAGCCAGTCACGACGACGTTCAGAGTTTGCATATTCGTCTTGACGCTGTTCTTCTTCAAACTTCTTGCGTTCGGCCATTTCACGGCGCTGGGCAGAGTTAATACCAACGTCATAGACTTCTTCCTCTTCTTCGTCTTCGGCTGTAGCCATCTTAGCACGCGGAGCAGCATCACCGTCTTCTTGAGCAGAGGCAGGGGCAGTAACGAAGCCTTCGTCGTCCTCGTCAAAGTCGTCTTGTGCCCAAGACATGAAGGCGGTCAAGCATAAAGACAAAAGTACTTTCTTAAACATGAAAAAGCCTCAGATTATATAATCGCATTTGCGAATATAACTTTTAAGTGCGCAAATCGCACAAAACTTAATGTAAAAAAAGCAAAAAACACGCTTTTCGAAGGTTTTTGGGGCATTATTTGGCCTCAAGCAACTTAGCCTTGATAGAGCCAAGCGCAATTTCGCACTCCATAAGCACCGGAATGCGGCGTTCATCATCGGTCAGCCAGATGAAAATGCGGCCTTTGGACACGAAAATGCCATCGCCATCGAGAACGGGTTCCACTTTAATGCAGGGAACTTCGCCAAAAATGCTCTTGATTTTTTCGCGACCATGCACAATGACCTTAAGTTCGTACCTTTTTTTGCCGCTCACCGCCGAGAAACGAGAAGTTTCGCCCACTTTGAGCGGAAGTGTACGTACCAAGTAAAACGCTGACATGATACTGTGTTCCGCACCCTGGATCGCAACTGCCGTATCGGCAGAGCGTTTGACCTTGCGGGTTTTCATGTCGGTGAACACCGTGTCCGAGAGCCAGGCCTTTTCGCCCTTGCGGTCAAAGCGAATCACGGAGGTGTTATGGAATGTGCCTTCGTGCAAGCGCTTACGGAAAACTTCGGTCATAAGGCCCTTGTTGCGCACGCGGGTGTAGACCGTATCGTTTACCGGGTAGATTTTGTTAATGGTCTTGTTGCCCGTGGCAAAAGTCAAGAATTCAGTCTTACCGTCTAAAGTCGGACGGACTTCGAGCGTCGCAGAACCAGCCGTAATAATGCCCCAACCAAGGCTAAAGGTCAACTTTTCGCCCTTCATCCAAGGAGCTTTGACCTCGGGCAAATCCGGTTCGCCAGCAAAACACATAGCCACAAGGATCATCGCAAGCGCGACGACCTTGAAGCTAAACTTGATGCACCCCCTGTACATCTAGGAATTAACCCTCGATATCGCCGAGGCTCTTGCGGTAGGCAACGAGCTTTTCACGGACGGCGGGGTCTGCGATGGCGACGATGTGGGCGGCGAGGTAACCGGCATTCTTGCCGTTGCCGATGCCAACCGTGGCCACCGGGATTCCCGGGGGCATCTGCACGATAGAGTGCAGGGCATCGACGCCGTTGAGCGGGCCGCCGGCGCAGGGCAGGCCAATGACCGGAAGAATCGTGTGCCCTGCGAGCACGCCCGGAAGGGCTGCAGCGAGGCCTGCGACACCGATGAGGACCTGGAGGCCTCGCCCGGCGGCTTCGCGAGCATACTTCGCGGTGGCGTTCGGGGTGCGGTGCGCGGAGAGGATGTTGTATTCCCACACGATGCCGAAGCTGTCGAGCACCGCGGTGATCTTGTCTACAGTTTCCTGGTCGGACTTGCTACCCGCAACGATACCGACCTTTGCATTTTCTTTCAAATCCATTTTGTTACCTCTTATTTCGCCATCTTGGCGAGACGGGCCAAACCCTTCTTGCCGATGTCCTTGCGGTAGAACTTGCCTTCGAACTGAACCTTCTCGGCGGCTTCGTAAGCGATGTCGAGAGCTGCCTGGAGCGTTTCGCCATGGCCCACCACACCGAATACGCGGCCACCGTTAGTCACCAGCTTGCCGTCCACCATCTTGGTACCGGCATGGAGCACCTGGGCGCCGTTCTTTTCGGCTTCCTCGATACCCGTCACGACCTTGCCCTTTTCGTAGGAGCCCGGATAGCCCGCGCTTGCAAGCACCACAATTGCGGAGCTACCCTTCGGAGCCTTCGGGGCACCGAGTTTGGCGAGTTCGCCCTTTTCAGCAGCGTCAAACAACGCGAGCACATCGCCGTCGTAGAGCGGGAGCACAATCTGGCATTCGGGGTCGCCGAGGCGGCAGTTGTATTCCACGACCTTCGGGCCCTTCGCAGTCACCATGATGCCCACGTAGAGCACGCCCGTGTAGGGCTTGCCTTCGGCGGCCATGCCCTTGAGGGTCGGTTCGATAATAGTCTTCTTGACTTCGTCGAGGAGAGCGTCCGTCACAACCGGAGCCGGGCTGTAAGCGCCCATGCCGCCCGTGTTCGGACCCTTGTCGTCGTCAAAGACGCGCTTGTGGTCCTGAGCAGAGGAGAGAATCACGTAGTCCTTGCCGTCGCAAACCACGAAGATGGAGGCTTCTTCGCCGTCCATGAATTCTTCAATCACGACCGTCTTGCCGGATTCGCCAAACACAGCCTTGTCGCCGAGCATTTCTTCGACAGCGTCGTTGGCTTCCTTATCGGTCATGCAGACGATAGCGCCCTTGCCCGCAGCGAGGCCCGACGCCTTCACCACGATCGGAGCCGGATGTTCGGCGAGGAACTTTTTGGCGGAGGCGAGATCGGTGAAGGTCTCGAAGGCTGCCGTCGGCACGTTGTACTTCTTCATGATATCCTTGCTGAAGGCCTTGGAGCCTTCGAGCGCGGCAGCAGCCGCAGTCGGGCCGAAAGCGCGCAGCCCGCGGCGGCGGAATTCATCCACCACGCCAGCGACCAGCGGAATTTCGGGGCCGATGACCGCGAGGTCAATCTTTTCGGCGACCGCGAGGTCGGCAATGGCCTTGGGGTCGGCAACGTCCACCGGCACGCACTTGCCGAGGTTTGCCATGCCCGGGTTACCCGGAGCGCACACGAGGGTATCGCACAGCGGCGATTTCTTCACAGCGAGGGCAATCGCATGTTCACGACCACCGCTACCAACAACGAGAATATTCATAAGCGAGTCCTTTACTGTTACGGGGGATAATTTAGAAAAATACAGTGTCCCCGAGTAATTAAAGCGGATAATATCCGCCATTCTTCGGGGTTCCACGGTGACCATGCAAATTTACACCACCACTATTTTTTAAGAGGCGGAGCAAATCTTCCTATCTATTTAGATTTTAAGTCAATCGTGGAGAACTAAACAACTTGTCATCCGAATTTCGGACACCAAACTTGAGATCGAAAAAATTGACCTCAAAATGATGCGAACGACAACAATCTAAAACCATTTTACTCGGCAACCGAAGAAAAGAATCATGTCATGATTCCAATAATTAGTATTGTACAATTTGCCGTCAGCTGCAGTTGTAAAGTAATTCTTTACTACTAAATTTCCACCTAAATTCTTATCCTATAAGACATAGGCGATATGCGCACCTATATTTTGATTAGAGGTGTCAAAAAGTTCTGCAAGCACATCCACTCTAATACTTTTATTTGACTCTAAAAGTTTCAATACATTCAAAAAGTAATTTTTTCAAATTTTCATTTTCCAAATATTCTTGAACAGCCTCGTATTTAATCCTATAACGCTCACAGCCAACAGCCTGACCAGAAGAACAAGGGAATCGAAAAGTCTTACAAAAAACAGGTTTACTTTCATCATCCCAATTATACATGTTATCTCCACTGTATTTGCAGAGGAAACAATTCTTCACCTCCAATTTTCTCAATTTAAAAATAGAAACCGCCGCTTTAAACAAATCTTTATCAGAAGGGAAGCCCAATTCCTGCTCCAGCTTTGAAATCGGAATAAGAAGGTACTCGCTAATAGCATGTTGTCGTTCTGAAATTACTCTCTTAATATCCGCAATTTTACGTTCACTCAATGGCACACAACGACCATTTTTATAAACGACTATAGCAATAAAAAATTCACGATTACAATCTAAAACTTTTTTCTTTTCAAAATTAAGGAGCCGAACTTTTGTTCCCTCTTGAATCACCGAGCATTCTTCCCAAGGAAAAACATTCGAATCCAAATTAATTGCAT
>Ga0310786_10007852_pt1 | contig 13821 bp, 9 predicted proteins | sample AusTroGonzalo_MG_FD_203881 | JGI IMG/M metagenome (GOLD analysis project Ga0310786, IMG submission 203881) | Bovine rumen microbial communities from tropical cattle in Woodstock, Queensland, Australia - Gonzalo_03 (v2) (version 2) | ecosystem: Host-associated > Mammals > Digestive system >... | reverse complement strand
GGCACGGGCCAGCTCGTGGTCGATGCCGTACGTCGCGGTTGTCGGAAGATGGTCGTGGGACTTGGCGGCAGCGCCACCAGCGATTGCGGCATCGGCATGATTCGTGCCGTCATCGACGGCCTGGCAAAGGGCGGTTCGTGGCGTGATGTCCGCGGGCTCGACGAGGTCCGCTTCACCATCGCTACCGACGTCGCCAATCCGCTCTGTGGCCCCAACGGTGCTGCCCATGTGTTTGCGCCGCAAAAGGGGGCTACTCAGGAGATGGTGCTCAGCCTCGACGCCCGTGCCCGACGGTTCGCAGCAGTCTCGGCCCGCCACTTCGGCTACGACCGTCAGGACGTGCCTGGCGCAGGAGCCGCCGGCGGTCTCGGCTATGCCTTCCTGCAATATATGAATGCCGACTGCCGCTCAGGCATTGACCTGCTGCTCGAGGCCGTTGGCTTCGACGACCTCCTCAGCGGTGCCTCCCTCGTCGTCACGGGCGAGGGCTCGGCCGACCGTCAGACGCTGATGGGGAAACTGCCTTACGGCATCCTCCAGTGTGCTAAGCGCCAGGATGTTCCCGTCCTACTGATAGCCGGCAGGACGGCCGACCGCCAGCTGCTGCTCGATGCCGGTTTCTCGCAGGTGCGCTGCATCAATCCTCCCGCCCTTCCCCTGGACGAAGCCCTGAAACCCTCAACCGCCAAAGCCCATATCCGCCAGACTTTATCGGACTGCCAAGACTTCCTGTAAGTCATGGTTCATCCTCTTTTTATACTCCTGCGGATAGATGCCGGTGGCTCGCTTGAAGTATCGGCAGAAATTAGCGGTTGTGGGGAACCCGAGCTGAAAAGCGGTTTCCTTCACCGTCTGCCTGGGATGCGCATCGATGATGAGCTTGGCCTGCGTCGCCACATACTGCTGAATCCATTCCAGGGGCGAGAGTCCGTTGCTGTACTGGCGGAACACCTTTGAGAAATAGCGCGCGTCATAGCCCAACAGCGCGGCATAGTACTGAACATTGCGATTCTCCCTGTAGTGCTCTACTACCAGGTCGCAGAACTGCGCGTAAAGCTCCGCCGGACGACTCTTCGTCCATTGCCTGTCCTGCTCACGACGGTAGTAATTGATGAACTCGTAGCCCACAGCCAGCTGCGACAGCAACATCTGACGACGCAGTTGAAGGTCATAAACGTCGTGCGAAGCGATTGCTCCCAACAGCTCGTTCAGCGCCATCATGCGCTTGGCTTGTACATCGGTCAGATGGCATTTCGGCACGGTTGCGAACTTATCATAGTCATGGCTGAAGATATGTGTCTTCAGTTCGTTGTACATATCCGCTGAGATGATGACGCATGAATAGGCGTAATCCTCTGAACACGCAGTGCGACGCAAGACATGTCCGGGCAAGAGTACGCCGAAATCGTTCTTTTCAATCGACAATTCCTGCATGTCGAACATGATGCGTGCAGTGCCGCGCATACACATAATGATAATGACGTGCGGGAACACTTCATCTACGCCAGTCACGAGGGAACCGTGTACCTCTTTTGCCACACACAATCCGTTCTGCTCAACGGACTGTAACAATTGGACTAATGTTGTGTCAATCTGTATCATTTCTGGTCATTTTACGGTTGCAAATTTTCAACTTTTCTTTCAAATAGCAACAACATATCACACATTTTGATAGCAGAAATGCAAAAACTGGTAGTATTTTATGCTAAAAAATGTTGAATATATCACAAAAAAGCAGTATCTTTGCAGCCAAAGGAGCTATAAACTAAATATAGACCGTGCTTATGAGAAAGAGGATTACCGTAATTACTTTGTTGCTATTACTGACAACACAGTTCTGTCATGCCCATGTAGTCACGCTGGCCACGGCCGAAGGCGTCATCGTGATACTTGTTGTCATCGTGATAGTGCTCCTCGTGCTGGGAGGTCTCGGTCTGCGTCAAAGCAGGATTATCCGTCAGCGAAATGAGCAGCTTCGCCGCATTCTAAATGCGCTGGATGACTATCGGGCTATAGTGGGCAACGGAGAACTGTCGCTGGACGATCAGGAGGAGATGGTGAAGAAAAAGCAATCGGCAGCGAAGACAAAGACAACCAAGGCGGCCCCAATGGATGAGGAACACGCCTTCTTTGTGAAGATGGATGCCCGTGTAAATAAGGAGAAGCCATTTACGGACCCTGATTTCGACTATTACGCATTGATAGAGTTTATGGGCGTCAGTCAGGATGAGTTCTGTAGGCTTATACCGCGTTACAAGGATCCCGAGAGAACGAAAGACTATATCAACTCCCTTCGGGCGGAGTACGCTGCAAAGTTGCTCATGGAACACTCGGACAGCTCAATGGAAAGCATTGTCAGCAAGTGTGGCTTCAAAGATGCTGCAGCCTTCAACAGTGCCTTCAAATTCTCGTTCGGCATCACGCCAATAGACTATCTGAATACCATCAGTCGGATGTTAAAGAATAAAGTATATCCCTAAGCGAGACGACCGCCAAAGCCCATATCCGCAGGACTTTATCCAACTGTCTCTTCGCGTCAGTCTGAATCTCCCTCTTCTAACGGCAATGCCCCTAAAAACTTGTCGAAGTCACTTTGGAACAGACGGTCTTGCACGATGCGGTATTTCTCGAACTCTGTCTCGGCATGAAGCACGGCTTCATTGTGGCTTACGCTGCCGGCATTGTCAAGCAAGGGGCGCTCGTCGCTGCTCAGATAAGCATCGATACGCTTGGCCCAGTCCTCCATCGTCATAGGGATATGGCGTTTGGCACGACTCTCGGCAAACTCCAGCACCGCCGTCACGATACGTCCCATGTCCTCCAGCTCCATCTGCTTCAAATAGTTTTTGGCAATCACAACATCGGTCTTCACAATCTTACCGTCAGGCGCATTCTCCCAGGTTGTCAGCCCCATATGCTCCTTATCGGCATCAGCCCTTTCCACTATCAGTTCTGCCGCCGTGCGTCCATGTACGGCATAGTGCATCTTATTCTGAATGCGCTTGAAGAACATCCGTGTGGTAGGAGCATCCTTATTATAGTCCATGCTCGTGGCATAGATGTCCGTCAGTTTTTGGTAAAAACGACGCTCGGAGAGACGTATCTCGCGAATCTCGGCAAGCAGGTGCTCGAAGTAGTCCTCACTCAAGAACGTTCCATTTTCCATGCGTTTTTTGTCGAGCACGTAGCCACGAATGGCAAACTGACGCAGCACACTCGTTGCCCATTGGCGGAACTGGGTAGCGCGGATACTGTTTACGCGATAGCCAACGGCAATGATGGCGTCAAGTTTATACATCACTACCGTACGTTTCACCTCACGATTGCCTTCTTGTTGAACTGTTTCCATTTTGGAAATAGTTGCCTCTTCTTTCAGTTCACCAGTCTCAAAGACATTTGCCAAGTGCTTGCTGATAGCGGGCACTCCCACATCGAAGAGTGTCGCCATCGCTTTTTGTGTACACCAGATGGTATCTTCGGCATACATCACCTCTATGCCCTGTTCTTTATTCTCCACCTGGAATATCAGGAACTCTGCCGTGCTGTTTCTTATTTCGTGTTTCTTTGCCATATCTCGTTACATTTGTATGCAAAGGTAAGCAATTTATGGCATAGATGCAAGTAAACGTGGAAATCTTTTATTTTTTCCTGCAAGCTATGTCCCCATATACTGCCCGATAAAGAAGATGGTGCCCGTTGTCCACTCCCTGATGAAGTAGAGGAACGGATGGGTGGCGTGGAAGCGAACGGTATCAGGTTGCACCAGATCCAGTCCTGTAATACGCCCCTGCAAGGCAGTGACGACCGTTGCCTCGGTACCCGTTTCGTCGACCTCTATGCGGCCCGTCTGCTTCACCTTGGCAATCCAGGATTTTATGTCGAAGAGGTTGGAGAAGTCAGCCTTCGCCATGCTGAAGGCATCGGGCATGCCGAGTGTCTTCATAACGTCAGTGAGCACCACTTCGGACGACGATTTAAAGCGCGGCAGCTTCACTTCCACCTGGACTCTTCTCATCTGGTCATGCATCTTCTCCCAGCTATCAGCCGTCAGCGACCGGACCACGTCGCCGACGGTCTTGCCCTCCTTCGGCAACAGGACCATCATCTGATAGGCGCCATTGCTATAGGGCAGGCAGAGCGCCTGGCAGAGGTCGTCCTCGGTATAGAAGAAGTTGCGTGTCTGGTTCATCATCGGCATCGTCTTCTCCTTGCCATTCTCACCTTTGAACACCTCGTCCCTTGTGTTAGCCTTGCGGAACTTGTCCGTCCAGATGCCCTTGAAGTAGATGGTGTTCACCAAGGCAAAGCCTTGCGACGGGCCTGACTCCGACTCTTTGAACTTCGTGTCATAATAGTCTATGGCCACCTCCTTGAAGGCTGACTTGGGCTTGTAAGTTTTGTGCGAGAAGAACTCGTTCGTGATATCCAGCTTGGTCAGCTTGTCGAGCTTCGACGACTCCGTAAGCATCTTGCGGCAGAAGTCGTTGATGTTGGCGGCCTTCGAGTCGTCGCAACCCAGCACCTTGTTGATCTGCGTCCTCGTCTTACCGCTGGCACCGTTGTTGATCAGTCCGAGGGCGTAGGTCATGCCTAAGGGCGACAGGAGGATACTCTCCTTGCTGCCGACTTTGCGGAGCATATTGAAACCGAGGTCGTTGACGGGCGTCACCATCGTCAGCTCTTCGTCAGACAGATGGAGGTTGCGCCGCGGGTTGTTCTCATTCGACACCCCTTCGTTATCATTCTCTATTCCGAGTGCCTCGTATTCCGACACATTGATTTCCCTCTTGGGGATAGGCAGGTTGGATTCTCCAGTCTTTCTTCGGAGAACTCGTACGTCACGTAACCTTGTTGCCGACTCCATCTTCATCTCGTATTTCTTAGTAGCGATGGGCATAGTGACGGTCTTCATTCCCACATAACTGAAACGGATGCGGTCTTCGGGATTTTTCACCTTCATGGTAAAGGCACCGTTTATATCTGTAATGACCGACTCGATAATGCGTCCATTAGCATCAATCTCACAGACGGTGGCACCAAACAGCGGACCGGCTTCATCGCTCACGGTACCACTAATCTTATCACCAGCCTTCACGGTTTTCCCCTTCTTCGTCTTTTTGGCCTTGGTTACCTCGCGTGTAGGTATCGGCAGGGTGTTTAACCCCTGCCGCTGCGGCATCTGTTCGACGGTAGGAACGGCAGGAATGTCGGCCCTTGATGCGACTCCCTTTGAATTGAGAATAGCATTTGGGAAATGCTCCCAAATGGCGGCTTCCTGTTCGTCGCTCATCTCACCTTCTATCGTCAGCTTATCAATCTGCAGATGGTAGAACCACTCGGGCAGTTCCACTTTGTCGGTAAAGCGGAGGGTCAAGCGCTTGATGTGTGGCAACAGGGAGAGGTGTTCGGGCACTTTGTTAACGCGCAACTCGATGCCGAAGAACGAAGACTCTGAGTCCATCTTCTCGAGCCTCTTCGCAATACTATCGTTGCTTTCCATCTGTCGTACCACCCACCCCATCTTGGGCTTGAGGGCATGTGTCAGGGGGTCCACTTCCGTTCCGATGAAGCCTGCAACGAGCTGCAGCGGGGTATCAATGATGACCGTACCGTCGACAGGGTTGATGACTTGGTATTTGAAGTCCACATACACCCGCTCCGACGGCATCTTGTGCGTGTGTGGCACTTGGTCGGGCGTCAGTCCGTTCTCGTCAGGAAAGAACTTGAGTATCCAGCCATCCAGTTCTGTCGGCTGGCGGAGGTCGCATCCGCCACCCGCAAACTTGTCAAGACGCCCCTTCTTCACCATCTTCTTCCAGAAAGCCTGATTGGGTTTCCCCTCAGAGGCTTTGACAAACTCCGTCAGGATAGGGACAAGGCTCTTTGGCCATTTGCCGATGCCGTACTTCTCCAGCTGCCGAGTCTTCTCCAGCACCTTCTGCCAGTCTTGGGGACTACCTGTAAGCGTAATGCTCGGGATGCCGCAGGCTATATAATGGACCACATAGTCGAAATAGCTCTTCATGGTCTCCATCAGCGTGATCTGAGAGGTGATGCGCTCGGTAGTGCCAGTGGTGGAGAAGTCGGCGGTGATGGTCTTGGCAATGTCGCCCTTGGCGTTTTCGTTGATCTGGGCTGTGAAGTCACCCATCATCTTCTCCCAGTCAGCATCCTCGGAAAGCAGGTCCTTGTCGGACTGCACCACCAGGTCCATTTTTCCTGTGTGGCTCACCAACCGGTCGCGCATCTCTTCGGAATGAGCGTTGACGTAGCGGGCGAACCCTTGACTGATAAGCACCCATATCATATCGGGCGAGAACACGAGTGGACGATGCTCGGCGTATGCCTGCACAATGGTCTTGAAGAACACATCCTTTCCCGTGAAGATGTAAAACTTCTCGTCGTCAGAAAAGTTCCAGGCAATCATGGCGTGGGTGTCACCGGGAACGCCTTCATCATGGAAGATACTTTTGGCAGCCTTAGAACCACTCTCTTGGAATCTTTCCATATTATTTTTTTCGACGGGCGAGAGATTCTCGTCGACTACAAAGGTAACGCTCTTCTGAGCCGTCACCTGACTGGCGATGAGTGCCAGCATGATGATGGTTAGTATCTGCTTCATAGGTCGGTTGGTGTTTAGTTATTCGATGTCCATTGTGCCGTCGAAACTGATGGGGTCGCGATTCATCGAGCGCACACGGATATACGCATGGCCATTACCGTAGATTTCAATCACATAGTGGTAGGAGTCCTCACGGGTCTTGACGTCGATGTCTATCTGCGTGTACTTGTTCGACTTGGGCTTGCTCTCCTTATAGGTCTGCACGGGCTCCTCGAAGTTCAGGCCTATCGACGGCGAAAGTGTCGGCGACGCATGGGCCTGCCCCAGATAGGGCAGATAGCTGCGCAACGTGTCGCCTCGCAGTTCCAGGTAGAAGTCGGAGGTCACCGTCCGGGAGCCATAACGCATGGTGCTCATCGAATTGATATCGATATGCCAGCGCTTCGCAGCAAGGGCGCCAACGACAGCCGCCTGTCTCTTTTCTTTCTTCGTCAGCTTGCGACGGACCTTCTGGTCATTGCTCCAGTTCCTTAACTCCGTCCATCCCTCGGGCATCCCGTCCTTGTCTTTGGCGGCATACAGACTCAGGGCGTCATCATCGCCGGCTTCAGGAGTATTTGTGCCGGCGAGACCGTCCCGGTGGCCCCTATGCGTGGCCATATAGGAGGTGGAGGCAAGGAAGAAAGGCTCGCCTTCGGACGATGTGATATCCAGGATGGGCTGGGAGCTGAAACGACGGGGAGCCTTGACATTTTCCGTCGATGTCGACTCTGTTGCCTGAGGCGCATCCTCGCTGGGTTCCGTTACAGGTTTTTCCACGGGCTGCTCGTCGGACACGACCTCTGGTTGCGGCTCCTCGACGATAGGCTGTGAGGGGACTGCCGACAGCTTCTCCGTCTGCTGCGCCACGACGGGTTCCTGCGGACTTCGCCGTTTTCCCAAGTTGAACACGATGAGCAGGGCGATGCAGGCGGCGGCAGCAAGAAAGAGGAGCCTCACCCCCCGCCCTCTCCCGGAAGCGGAGAGACGCTGTTGTAGCCGCTCGTTCAGGTCGGCAGGCATCGGTGGCAGATTCGCCTCTTCCTGCCGAAGGGCTTCACGCAAATTCTTGTCCTGATGTCGCCATTGTGCATTGTCCTCTTTCATGACTGTAACATTTTAATGATTCTACAAAGTTTTCGTCTCGTTCTGCTCAGTTTCGAGGCAACGGTCGTGGGTATCGACTCCGTGACGTAGGCAATCTCCTTCAGGCTCCGTTCCTCGTAATAGAACATGCTGATGATGGCTTTCTCCTCTGGCGGCAGATGTTTCAGGGCCGCCCTGATCAGCTGTACCGTTTCGGCATTGGGCTGTCCGAAGGTCTCTCCCACTTCCGCATCGGTCAGTGCTTGAGCTTCAATGCCATTATCCTCGAAATAGATGACCGCCGGGCTCCTTTTCCTCAGGAAACTGATCGTCTCGTGATAGGCTATTCGCGACACCCACGTCTTTAGCGACGATTTCTCCGCATCATACTTCCTGATGTTCTTGAAGACCTTGACGAAGACATCCTGATACACCTCCTCGGCATCCTCGATGGCTGGGATGAGCCGTGCTATCTGTGCGAAGACATCACGCCCATAGCTGTCGAGCATCTGTTTCTGGGCACCGCGATTCTGTTTCAGCAAGCCCTCTATCAGATTGACTTCGGTTTCGGTCATTGTCAATTCGGTCTTTATCTATATATACGCAGAAACATGAGGAAACATTGCAGTCACAAGGACATTTTTTTCATCGTCAGAAACAAAAAAGTGGAAATGCTTTGCGGGCATTTCCACCTTATTATAATGAGTAACCAATTAGCACTGAGCCAACTTGCCGTCAGAACCGAGCACATTCACAATCTTGTGGATGTACATCTTCTTCATGTTCTCGCGGGCGGGCTTCAGATACTGACGAGGATCGAAGTCTCCAGGATGCTCGGCCAGGTGCTTGCGGATAGCAGCGGTCATGGCCAGACGAGAGTCGGAGTCGATGTTGATCTTGCAGACGGCACTCTTAGAAGCCTTACGCAGCTGCTCCTCGGGGATACCGATAGCGGCGTCGAGCTTGCCACCGAACTGGTTGATGGTGTTCACCTCGTCCATGGGCACTGAAGAAGAGCCGTGGAGCACGATGGGGAATCCGGGGAGCTTCTTCTCGATCTCAGCGAGGATGTCGAATGCCAAGGGGGGCGGAACGAGCACACCGTTGACGAGCGTACACTGCTCGGGAGTGAACTTGTGGGCACCGTGAGAAGTACCGATAGAGATAGCCAGCGAGTCGCAGCCTGTGCGGGTAGCGAAGTCGATGACCTCCTCGGGCTTGGTGTAGTGAGACTCAGCAGCGCTGACCTCATCCTCGACGCCGGCGAGCACACCGAGCTCAGCCTCGACGGTGACGTCGAACTGATGAGCATACTCCACAACCTTCTTAGCCAGGGCAACATTCTCCTCGTAGGGGAGGTGTGAACCGTCGATCATGACGCTGGAGAAGCCCATGTCGATGCAGTCCTTGCAGAGCTCGAAGGTGTCACCGTGGTCGAGGTGGAGCACGATTTCAGGATGCTCACAGCCCAGTTCCTTAGCGTAAGCCACAGCACCTTCAGCCATGTAACGCAGGATGGTAGCGTTGGCATAGTTGCGGGCACCCTTAGACACCTGCATGATGACGGGCGACTTTGTCTCAACAGCGGCCATCACGATAGCCTGCATCTGCTCCATAGTGTTGAAATTGAAAGCGGGGATGGCATAGCCGCCGGCCACTGCTCTCTTGAACATCTCGCGGGTATTCACGAGACCTAAATCTTTGTAGTTTACCATAACAATTTTGTATTTTGAATATTGGGTTTTGAAATTTCGAGCGCAAAGGTACGAATTTCTTTTGGAATAGAGAAGAAAATCAAAATAAAAATGTAACTTTGCAGCGGATTTTTGATACTACTAAACGATAAAACGGAAAATATGCTAAAACTATTACGAAGGTTACTGACCATTTTCATACTGTTGGCCGCTGTTCAGGCTGCGGCAAAACCCGATTTGAGCAGCGAGAAACGCTACCATCTGGTCTGCCCGCTTTACCCCAACGGATGTGTGGTGGACGGCGGCAGTGCAGATGCGTCGACGCCGCTCTTCTACTATGAGACGGCCACGACTGCCGACTGTACCTACTGGATCATCACGGAGCAGCAGGAGGGCCAGTATACCATCCAGAATGCAGCTACGGGGAAGTACATCACCTACGACGGTCAGCGTTCAGACGCTGGCAGCGAAGGTGCCACACTCACTCGCCGCTATGTGGACATGACAGATGCCGTCGACGGCAACTACTCGCTCTGGACCTTCCAGCTGTACAGCGAGGGTGTCTACGCCATCCGTAATGTGGCACAGACGGATCATATATGGGATGTCCGTAAAGATTCTTACGTAGTGGGTACCTATTCCAATGGCGGAAGCCCCAACGACAACCAGCGGTTCTGCCTGTATGACGATGAAGGGACACTCGTCGTAGAGCCTTCTGTTACTCCGATAGATCCAACGACCGGCGTTGACGTCACGTCCTGGTTAGATGTCACCGAAGAATCTACAGATGGCTGGACAAACGAGGGAGGCTGGTGGGTCAACACCGGCGCAGGCGGCGATCACATCAATTACCAAACAGGCGCCTACCTTGTGCAGCCGTTCATCGAACTGTGGCGTGAATCAAGCAATGGCGAGCTCTGGGACAACGGCATCTCGAAAGTGGTGAGCAGTCTGCCCGCCGGCAAGTATACGCTGAAGGCCGACATGATGGCCTGTCGCCAGTCCTATTGGGGCGCTCCTAACACTCCGGCTGAAAACGTCGTGCTCTACGCAGGCGACAACTACGTCAACGTGGCTACGGGCAACGACCCGCCTGAGCACTTCGCGTTAGAATTCACGCTCGCCGTCACCAGCGATATAGAGATCGGTGTGAGGGCCGTGAATACGAATGCCAACTGGATTGCTCTCGACAACCTGCAACTCTACTACGACGGCAGCAAGGAAGACCTGTTGGAAGCCGAGCGCCTCAAGGTGCTGGCCGAGATTGCCAACCATCCGCAGGCGGAGGGGCTGGAAGAGCAGCTGGAGGCCATCAGCAATGACTTCGACCAGATGGAGGCACTCCGCAGGTCGATCATGACGCTGCCGACCATCGACCCCATAGAAGAAGCTGCCGCAGACCTGCGCATCGGCGGGCATCCCGTCGCCTATTCCAAATCGACGGGTATTTACCTCTGTTCGATACCGCTGAGTGCGTTCGACAAGGACATGACCGCTGCGGTCAGCTACTCGCTGAAAGCGGGCTACAACACCCTGACCATCGACGGACAGGAGACGCCCTCGGGCTCCACCCATACGTTTGAAGGCGTAGCGGGCGGCAAGAACTATATGCTGACCGTCACCGCTACGAACGGGACAACCATCAGCCTGCCGCTGACCTTCACCTCGCTGCCCGTGGTACAGCTGTACGGTTCGTTTGACTATAATTACAGCGAGGGCTACATCGCGGTGAACGAGCCTGACAAGGACGCCGCCAAGGAACTGCTGAACATGAAGGCCAAGTGGCGCGGAGGTATCACCAACGGCGGTGACAAGCACAAACGCAACTACCACGTGAAACTGAAGGACGCCAACGGCGAGAAATTGGAAAGACAGTTCTTCGGACTACGCGAAGACAACTCCTGGATTCTGGAGTCGTGCCAGGTGGATATGTCGCGCATCCGCAACCGTACGCTGACCGACCTGTGGAACGACTTCTCGACGCCACCTTATTACAAAGACAAGGAGCCAAAAGCCTTGACAGGTACCCGCGGACGCTTCGTCGAGCTGATACTCAACGATGAGTACCGAGGCATCTACTGTCTGACGGAGAACATGGACCGCAAGCAGATGAAACTGAAGAAATATGACGAGACGAATGGCGTGACCCGCGGACAGTTGTGGAAGTCGAAAGACTGGAGCTACGCTACGATGATGGGATACAGCCCTGACGGTGGATACTACCCCAAGGACTTCCTGTCAGACCCTGATATGCACAGCGAGATGTGGGACAGCTATGAGGTGAAATATCCCGACTTTGAGGACTACGGCTACCAGACTGATTGGTCGACGCTTTACGATGCTGTCGACTTCGTGGCCCACGCTACTGACGATGATTTCAAGGCACATATCGCCGAGTACCTTGACCTGCCGCTGGTGCTGGACTACTACATCCTGATGGAGACCATCCTGGCTACCGACAATCACGGCAAGAATATGTTCTTTGGTGTCTACAACAAGCAGAAGGACAAGAAGGTCACCTTTGGCGTATGGGACATGGACGCCACCTGCGGACAGCGCTGGAGCGACAGTTACTACCACCAGTGGTTCCTCGGCCCGGAACAGGACTACTCGCAGTTCATTACCCAATACGAGCACGGCGACTACAACATCTTCAAGCGACTGCGCGAAACCAATGCCAACGACTTCAACGAGAAAGTAAGGAAGCGCTACCGCGACTTGCGACAGGACGAGCTGGCAACAGAAAACATCCTGAAGCGATTCAAGACCTATCTCGATGAGTTCAAGAAGGCGGGTTCCGACCAGCGCGAGTATGCCAAGTGGAGCTACGACAGCGACGTGGCCGGACTCACATTGGACTTCGACGACGAGTATGAGTACCTGGCCGACTGGTTCACCCGCCGCATGAACTACCTCGACAACACCCGATTCGACATCGGTTCGCTGTCGAAGAAGGGCGACGTCAACGGTGACGACGAGACGGATATTGCCGATGCCGTAGCCATCGTCAACTACCTGCTGGGCAAGCCCTCGGCATCCTTTCTGCAGTCGGCAGCCGATGTCAACGACGACGATGTTATCAACGTGGACGACGCCATTGCCGTACTCAATATCATCGTGAAGAAGAATACCAATTCAAGAATGGCCCGAATGAACTCACATAACCCAGAGTAAACAATGAAGAAGAAAATCTACATACTACTGACCCTGATGCTGATGTGCATGGGTACAGCGACAGCAGCAGACCAACTGACCGTTGAAGACGTGACAATTACACAAGGCCAGCAGGCTACTGTGGCTGTCGGCTTCAAGTTCGACCAATCCGGCCTCTATGCAGGCTACCAGTTTGTGCTTAACCTCCCTGAGGGCATCAGCGTCGTCACCAACTCCACAGGCGGCATACAGGCCACCAATGGGGCAGGACTGAAAGACGCATCGCCAACGCAGGTGAGCAATAATGCCGAGGGTGCCTGGAACGTAGCCTGCTATTCCTACGGATCAACGCTGAAGGGAACGCAAAACGTGCTGTTCACGATGACGCTGAAGGCAGCTACCACACTAGCGGCGGGTGAAGTGCTGACCGCCACCCTGACGGACATCCGCCTGTCGACAACAGACAGCCGCAGCGTCCGTCTGGACGATGCCTCGTTCGACATTACCATTGCCCAGCCTGCCGACATCCGAATCACACTCGACGAAGCGTCGACTACACTCCCGTCGGCAGCCACCAATGCCAATGTGCGGGTGTTGCGCACCATCTCTGTCGGAAAGTGGAACACTATCGTGCTGCCCTTCTCCATGACGCAGGAACAGCAGCAGAAAGCCTTTGGCAACGATGTGGCATTGGCCGACTTCACAGATTACAAGACCGTCACGGCTGAGGATGAAATCAACTATATTGATGTGTACTTCCGTACCATCAGCGGTACGCTGCTGGCCAATCATCCCTACCTGATCAAGACAGGGAAGACTATTACGGAGTTCAACGTCGACGGTGTGGACATCGAGCCTGTCGATAAGCCTACCGTCAGTCGTGGGACAAAGACTATTAAGAAAGACTTCGTGGGTAGCTACGTGCCTATCATCGTGCCTGAAGACGGCTTGTTCGTCAGCGGCGGCCAGTTCTGGTATTCGGCCGGCGCGACTAAGATGAAGGGGTTCAGAGCCTATTTCGACTTCCAGGACAAAATAACGTCAGGACTCAGCAGCAGGGTCACGATGCTTCTCGACGACGAGGTGTCGACGGGCATTGCCACCTTGCATCATAATCAAGACACAGACAATGAATTCTATAACCTGCAGGGTCAGCGTGTCAACAAGCCTTCGAAGGGTGTCTTCATTCAGGGCAACAGGAAGGTGGTAAGGAACTAAAAGCTCAACACGGCGAAAATGACGAAACGCACCTATACCACACCCGTTATTGCGGAATGGAGTCTGGCA
>Ga0310786_10007851_pt1 | contig 13822 bp, 17 predicted proteins | sample AusTroGonzalo_MG_FD_203881 | JGI IMG/M metagenome (GOLD analysis project Ga0310786, IMG submission 203881) | Bovine rumen microbial communities from tropical cattle in Woodstock, Queensland, Australia - Gonzalo_03 (v2) (version 2) | ecosystem: Host-associated > Mammals > Digestive system >... | reverse complement strand
TTGACGACCTTGTTCTAGTTTTTTTCGACCCGCTGGCCGTTAAGATAGTGGAGATACACTGGATTCGACGACACGAGGAACTCGCCCACGCCATCGACAAACACGACTGCGACGTTGTGTCCCAGAAACAGCTCCAGGCACTCCTTGTCGTGCCTGAGCTTGCTCCAGTCGGTTATGTCCGCCGCGGCTGACTCGAGGAGCTTGTTCTTCGACTTCTCGAGTATGTCCATGAAGGTGGAGGCGTCCACGTCACCTCACCATCATGAACGAGCAGATGTCGACCGTGAAGAACGTCCCGTCCTTGCCGTTCTTTGTTGTCTCGGACACGAGGACCGGCCGCTCGTTCGCGACCATGACCTTTATTTCGTCGGCCGGGACCATGTTGAGGATATTGAGGCGGTTGAAGTCGAGGATAATCTTCCTGTCCGTACCGTCGCCCTCCTTCAGCGTCCCGCTGTTGATGAGCCCGAGCTCGAGCGTTATGGAATTCGCGAGCTCGTTCGACTCGTTGCCTATCGTGGCGAAGATTGTGTTGTTCTGCATGTCCTTCTCGGTGGTGAGGTATATCCTCGCGTCCGCCGAGTTCTGGAAGATGAACGAATGGCTGTTTATCGCCTTGATAAAGGCTGAACTCGTCGTGAACTCAAGCTTCGGCGTCAGCTCCGTCTTGAGCTTCGTCGCGACGAACTTCGATATCCTCGTCTCGTCGCAGGCTGCCACCTTGGTCTTGAACTTGCCGGACTCTATCTTCACGAACGGCTGCTCGTATCTGAGCTTCACCAGGTCGTAGTCGTCCTTGTACATGTCCTTGACCGTCGTCAGGATTCGGAGGAACGTCGCGAGCTCCGCGATGCAGAACTCCACGGGGTTCTTCGACGACGCCGCGTTCGACTTGAGGTTGCACTTCGAGTAATCATTCTTCGCATACACCACAAGCCCGTTGGAGTCGAACATGAACTTGACTCCGTCGGCCATCCTGGTAAGCGACTTCACGATTTCGTAGAAGAGCTCGAAGTCCTTTATGTCTATTGTCTCTTTTGCCATGACGAAGATATTATACGGCTGCCGCCGCCCTGCGGTTCAGAAAATTCTCGATTTTAGACCCCTTGGGAATGTCGAATCCGAACCTCTTCCTCAAGACGAGCTCGTCCTCGAGGAACGCGTCCGTAAATATCGACTTTCCAATGGAGTAGTGCCTGAGCTCCCTCTCCACCAGGACGCCGACTCTGAGGTTGTGCTTGAGTATGGCGTCGAGCGACAGCTGCGTATCGTAGCAGTTAAACCTCAGCTTATCGTCGAACCTGAGCCCCGACTCCATCGCCTTCCTCGAGAGTATCATGCACAGTCCGTCTATGCAGGAGACGGCGTGGTCCGTCGTCTCGGGGTGCATTCCGCTGAAGAACGACACCGTGTTGCCTATCTCCCCGTGGCAGACGCACCCCCATCTGTACTGGGGATATTTCCTGGAGCCGACGAACCAGTTGAGCGGCGATGTGCCTACGGAAATCTTCTCGCAGCCGCAGAGCCCCATGAGGTCGTATTTGTCGGCGCATTCCTCGATGTGCTGGACGAGTCCGTTCAGGTCGAGCTCGACGTCCGCATGCATCGTCACAAGGAAGTCAAACCCCTCCTTGAGCGCCTTCTCAATCATCCTGTTATTGACGACGGTAAGGTACTCGGAGTTGTTCTTCACGAGCTCTATTGCCGAATCCGGGTGCTTTTCCCGGAAATCAGACATGTGGAGGACCGGGACAGCGAACTTCTCGTCCTTCGAGATTATTGAAACGAGGAATTTCACGCCGGTGCCTCGTCTTCGGAAATGGCCCACTTGAGCACCTCTAGGTGCTTTCCGGTCATCGGGAGAATCTTGTTGTTCTTGTCCGAGATGAGCCTGTAGTTGGCCATTTCGGTTTCGCTCACGCGCATCCACTGCTTCTGGTAGACCTTCCCGTTCTCCATCTTGCACTCGATGCTGCCAATCTTGAAGTACGTGGACTGTGCGGACGGGGGTGGTGTTGCTGGGGTCTGCTGTTGCTGAACCGGAGCCTGCTGAGCCGGAGCCTGCGTTGGCTGCTGTGGAGCCGTCGGCTGGGGATTGTTCCCGTGCATTGCCTCGAGTGCCTTCAGCTGGTCCTCGTTCACTGGACCATCTATCATCTTCCCTGACCCAAGGCCTCCTTTAGCCTGCCATCCCTGGGTCTGGTTGGCGCCTGCCATCTTCGCGATGTCAATCTTGCCGTAGTTCCGCGTCTCCCCGTCCGGTGGAAGCTCCTCCAGAATCTGGATTTTGTCTCCGCTCGCGGCGTAGAGGTTCACGAGGTACTGCGGCGACGGTGCTATTGCTATTTGGGGCTGCTCCCTCATGCTCATGCCGCCGTTTTCGCCGTTGTTCGTTACTATGAACCTGAACTTGCGCATCCTGGCATTCAGGTTGGGTGCTACTGGAATCTGGGTCATGCCTAGTGTCCTTCTTATGAAATTGTAAATTTTTCTCCACACATCAATCCACCTATATTATACAGGTTGACTGGCCTTCGTGGTCTCTTCGACGACGAAGCTCCTCGAGTTCTCGATGTTCACGACGAGGATGTTGTCGAACACCTTGCTGTCGATTTCGTTCAGCTTGTTCGAGATGAGGAACACGTTCTGGTCAGTGAGCTTCGAGAAGTCCTTGAGGATGGAAATCGTGCAGTTCATGCCCAGGTTGTCCGCGTCCTTCTCAAAGAACTCGTCCAGGAAGCGTATGTTCGAGGAAATGTTCCGCCTGCTCTCGAGGAAGTCCTTGAACGCAAAGCTCGTCGCTATGACGATGCGCAGGCTCTCGCCGCCGGAGAGCGAGTTGAACTCTGGATGCGCCCCGTCGCCCCTCGTGAACTCGTAGTGGAAGTCGTTGTCGAACTCCACGCCGAGGTTGAGGCCCAGCTTCTGGAGGTAGTAGCGGATGCGCTCGTTGAGCTGCTTGATGAACTTCGACGTCAGGAGGTTCGTTATCGTGTCCTGGGAGACGATTCTCGACTGCACAAAGTCTAGGTGGCGGATTTTCGAGAGGTTTTCCTCGACTTTTTCCTCCAATGCCTTCTTGTCGGCTTCGAGGGCCTCGATTATCCTTGTGTTCGGGTTCTCCTGCTTCTCGATGAACTCCATGGTCGACTTCTTAGACTTTATCTTCGCCTCGATGTTGGCTATCTCCCCGGAATTCGACTTCGCCTCTGAGAGCTTGTGGCCGATTGACACCGACTCGCGGACGAGTTCGTCGCGTTTTTTCTCCAAATCTGCCAGTTTCTCGTTGTTTTCCTTGCATTTTACCTCGTTTTCCTTGAGATTTGCCTTGGCCGTCTTGATGGTCTTCGCATATTCGGACAGGTTATACCCCTCCGCGACAACCTTCTTGCAGCTCTCACAAAGCTTCGGAACGACGTCCTTGTGCTTCATGAGCTCGTTGCTCATCAGCTTTATCGTCGTGTTGTCCTTCTGGACCGCGGAGCTGGCCGTATATGCGTCCCTGCGCAGATTCGACATCTCGTTGTTGAGCGCAGCTATCTTTTCGTTCACTTCTTTCAGCTCAGCATTAAGCTTCTTCGCCTCTTCGCTGTCCTTCGTCTGCTCCAGTTCCTTCAGCTCGGCAATCTGGAGCTCGAACTGCGACATTTCAGCCTTCAGTGAGTCGATGTTCCGCTTCCTGTTCTCCTCGAACCTGTCGCTCGCCGTCTTGTTGAGCCCTATGTCGTGCTCCTTGCTCTCCAGAAGGCGACATTCCTCCATGTACTCGGCCCTGTTCCCCTTGAGGTACGTCTTTATCTGCTCGCGGACCTCGTTCAGGGTCTTCGTCCCGAATATCGTGTTGAGGTAGTCGTCCTTGTCCTCCTTCTTCATGCAGTAGAAGTTGAATATCTCGGACGACGTGAGCACCGTCGTCTTCATGAACATGTCGAATCCGCAGTGCAGAATCTCGTTTTCGATGAACTTCCTCGTCTCCGCGAGCTGCTTCTTCGTCAAATCCTCGTTCTTGTCGAGGTTTGTCACCCTGTGGTACGCCTCCCTAGACTTCTTCGTCATCCCGGACTCTATCTTGTAGTTGACTCCGTTGGACTCGAGGTAAATCGTCACGTCCACGTCCGCAGTGGGTTTCTCCCACGGGCTCATGTTCTCCTTCTTGACCTTCTTGGGGAACCTCCCGAAGAGGGCGTAGACTATCGCCTTTATTATGTTCGACTTGCCGCAGGCGTTCGTCGCCCCCGGGTTGTCGAGGTTCTTCCCGTAGACGAGCGTAAGTCCCTTGTATTTCTCAAAGTCGAATTCCAACGTCTCATATGAGAGGAAGTTCGTCGCGACCATCTTCTTGAACCTGATGTTCGCGCCTCCGTCCGACTCTGCGGCTCCGGTCTTGCGGTCTATGAGGTCGTAGAACTTGTCGAATACCTCCTTGACGCGCTTCCTCGACACCTTTTCCTTCTCGAATACGTCGTCTGGGAGATTCTTTATGTACATGTCGACGCACTTCTTCGGCGACGACGAGAACGCCTTCTCGTACTTCTCGGCGTTCTTCACATCTTCCTTCTCCATCACGAGGTTGGAGTAGTCGGTCTCGGATATCTCATACGGCTTTTCGTCTATCACCCGGCGCTTGAGCCTTGCCTCCAGCTCCACGGATATGACGTCGTCTCCGTCGAACTGCACGATGTTGTTGTGGACCTTTGAGAAGTCGTAGTTCTCGACGCCCTCGGCTTTCACGTCGCTAAACCTTATCTTAACATACTCCGGAGCCGTTATCTCGACGAACCTCTCACCGGAATTGTCCACGACGTAGTAGCCGCTCTTCGTGTTCATTTCTTCGGCTGTAGTCTGGTACGGCGAGCCGACGAAGTGGAACTTCCGGCCCATTATCATGGACTCGCTGTGCTTGTGGATGTGCCCGGCGTATATCGTGCCGCCTTTCTTGGCAAGGGAAATCACTTTCCTCACCGACTCCAGGTTGGAGACCGCCTTGTCGTTTTCCGTACCGTCGGACGAATCGAGGTCTGCCAAGCCAGAGGATATGAGCGCGTCTTCTTCGATGAGCTTCTGGTTCTTTTCCGTCGCGGACATCCTCCGGCTGTTCTCGAGGACGTAGAGCCCCGAGAAGAACTCCCTGGGGACGTCCGGGTGGCAGAACACGCGGTCATACGTCCCGTCCTTGTACTTGAAAGCGTTTTCGTTGTTGTCAGACCACGGAAGGAAGAGCCATTTCTCGTCGTTGACGTCCATCTCCCCGGAATATCTGACGACATTCACGAGTCCGTCGAAGAGCTCCACTGATGTGACATCTGTTGTATCATTAAAGCAGTCATGGTTCCCGGCGAGAAGTATAACATTTGCCTTCTTGGAGCATTTTTCGAGGAACGAGCGAGCCTCCTTGTAAATGTCTGTACGCACGGAGACCATCTCGTGGAACAGGTCTCCACATATCACGAGCGTGGTCCCCGGGACCAGCTCCTTGAGTATTTCCGGCTCGACGTAGTTCTTGAGGATGTCGAGCCTGGTCTTCGAGTTTTTTCCGAGTCCGTAGTGGAAGTCTGTCGCTACTACGAGTTTGTGTGTGGATATGGACATAACGCTTATATTATACAGACAGGCCGGTCCACCCGGACCGGCCTGTTCCAACCTAATAACGGAGGACATTAGGTTAAATCATTGGCTGTTGCTTCGGAGGCTCTGGCTTGCGCACAACACAAGCTGAAGAAGTAAGGAGCAGTCCGGCGACGGAAGCTGCGTTCGTCACCGCCGAGCATTCAACGAGGCACGGGTCGATGACTCCGTCCGCGACCATGTCGGCGAGCTTCTTTGTGACGACGTTGTATCCCGTATTTGTGCCATCGGACTCCATAATCTTCGAGACGATGTACGACGGGTCAAGTCCCGCGTTCTCGAGGATTCTACGACACGGTGCCTCAAGGGAGGCGAGCAAGATGTTGATTCCAATGGTCTCGTCTTCGGTTACGTCGCCGAATAGCTTGCTTTCCTTCCAGTCGTTAAGTTCCCTCTTTGCGAGAAGAAGCGAGGAACCGCCTCCCGGAACAATGCCGTCCACCAGCGCAGCCCTCGCCGCACAAGTCGCGTCCTCGAGTCTGTCGCGAGTCTCCTTTATCTGGAGTTCGCTCGGGGCGCCGACGGAAATCTTCGCAACGCCGGAAGTCAGCCTCGCGTAGCGCTCATTCATCTTCTTAAGCTCGAAGTCGTCGTGGCAGGCGTCAATCTGGGCCTTGAGACCCTTGATGTAGGCGTCGAGCTCGTCCTTGTTGTCGCCGCAGCCGACAAGCGTAGTGGTATCCTTTGTCACGGAGACCATTTTCGCAACACCCAGGACGGGGTTGTCGTCCCTCGGGACCGCGTCGTCGAACGAGACGCCCGTCTCCTCGGAAATCACCTTTCCGTTTACGAGCGCCGCGATGTCGCGGTATATCGCCTTGCGGTACTCCCCGTAGCTCGGGGACTTGATGCAGCAGACCTGGAAACCGCGTTGGAGGCGGTTCATCACGAGGGTCGACATGACCTCGGACTCGATGCTGTCTGCGATGATGAGCAGTGGTGCCTTCTCCTGCATGACCGCCTGGAGCGCCGGAAGAAGGGGCTGTACGCTCGTCACCTTGCCGTCAACAATCATGACGTATGCGTTCGTGAAGTTGCAGGTCATGTCCTCGGACGTGCAGAAGAACGGGGAAAGATAGCCTGTGTTCTGGAGTTGGAAGCCGTCCACGATGTTGTATCCGATTTCAGAGCCGGACTCCTCAATCTGGATGGTTGCGTCGGGTCCGAGCTTCGCGAAGACGTCGGAAACGACCTCAGACACCTTTTCGTCGCCGTTGGACGAAATGAGGCACACCTTTTTTATGTCTTCTTTCGTGGAAATAGGCGTCGCCTTGGACTTGATTACTTCGACGACCTTCTTGGCCGCCTTGTCTATGCCGCTTTTTATCTGTACGGGGTTTGCGTTGAGAGACGTGTACTTGAGTCCGTTCCTGTATATCGCGGCGCCGAGGGCCGTGACGGTCGTCGTGCCGTCGCCCGCTTCCTTCGCCACCTTCGCGGAGGCCTCCCTAAGGGCCATCACCGCCGAGTTCTCCACCGGGTCCTCGAGCTCTATCGCGCTGAATACCGTGATTCCGTCCTTCGTGAGCCGGGTCTGGCGGCCTTCGTTCATGAGGACCGGACGGCCGGACGGGCCGAGCGTTGAGCAGACACACCTCTCGGCCTTGTCGATGCCGTCGAGGATTTTGTTGTGGAATTCCGTATTGTAGTTGATTATCTTTGCCATGTTAGTCCTGGTTGTTTCGTTCAGGAATATTATACAGAAAAACCGCATAGGAACACAGTAAATATCATAAATCCATCTTATGAGCGCATTAATCCAGAAAATAGTCTCTTTCGTGGGCCCCCTCCTCGGGAAGGTCCTGCTCGGGCTGTTCTCGTGCTTGAAGGAGGTATTCAAGTATCTCAACTTCCTCAAGCAGGAAGCAAAGGACGAGAAGGAGGAAAAGGAGATAAAGGAGCACAACGACCACGTCAAGGACGTTTGCGACAACGGGAATGTGGAGGACTTGTTGAATTTATGAAAACTATAGCGATAATACTCGCACTGGCACTTCTCGCCGGGTGCACGACGACCTACGAAATCCCGACGGTCGAGCCGTGGGAGGGGAGATACCCCACCGTCGATGAGTTCCAGGCCAAAACCTCCGACATCCAACTCAAGGACGGCCAACAGATATGGGTTCTCTCCAACGGAACGATGTACAGGCTACTCAAAAAGGTTAAAAAGTAATGGAAAACACAGACAAAACAGCAAAAAACACACAGAAAATCCTCAACAAGCTCATTTCCGAGGAAACGGTCGCGTTTACACTCTACGAAGGCGCGATGTCCGCGGTGAACCCCGAGTTCTTCCCCTTCATTGCGAAGAAGTTCCAGGAAATAGCCGACGACGAGAGGAACGACCACTGGGCGTCGCTCAGGAAGTTCGCGATGGAGAACGGGTACGAAGTCCCATACAAGTTCAAGGATATCGAAAAACACGCCTCGGACAAGATGGTCAAGCTCCTCAACTCACTCAAGGACGGCGAAAACGCGGTGTACTACATCGGAAAGGCCATCGAGAGCGAAGTCGAGGCCATAGCTTCCTTCGAGGAGGCGATGAACAGCGAGTACGTGTTCGAGCTGCAGCCGCTCCTCCTAAGGTGCTACTACGACGAAATCCAGCACCTGGAGGACCTCCAGCTACTTCTCGAGTGTGCGAGCATCGGAGTGGTCATGAAATGATGAAATTCACCAAAATCCTGTCTATTTTGACGTTTTCGGCGACTTTGCTTGCCGGATGCATACACTCGGGATGCGACAACGAGCCGAAGGGGAACTTCTACCAGTCCCCGACGAACACCCCCGCCGGGACGGCGTTCAACGATGAGGTCTACGTCTGGGAGACCTTTATCTTCTCCACGAACCGGGTCGAAAAGACGAGGTGATTTATGTCGAACGTGAACGAAGAGCTCATAAAGAAGTACAAGAACGACAAGGTCATCATCAAAACCTACTACACCGACTCACAGGGCGTCAACATCGATGGAGTGGTCAATCCCCTCAAGATAGACAACCGCCACAAAATCGCCCCGACCGACGACCAGAGGGAGTATCCCGCCTGCGCCGGGTACTCCGCGTGCACGCTCATCGAATCGATTAACTGGAAGCAGACCGGAAAGCTCATCTAGCTCGACTCGAAGCAGGTCTACGCGAGGGCAAAGGAGCTCGACGGGGAGAGGGACATGGAGGGGACGTACCTCGAGACGGCGCTTCAGGCCGCGCTCCAGCTCTGCGACTTCGACTTCCTGAAGAACGCGAAGGTCCAGACGTTCACGAACGGGCGGAACCTCGATACAATCGAGAAGACGAAGTTCCTCGTCCACAAGTACGACTTCATCCAGGTGGGTTTCCAGATTGACGAGGCGTGGTACAGGTGCGACAGCAAGAACTACGTCCTGACTAGCGGCGGAGCGCCTCAGGGGGGGCATGCCGTCGGCATATGCGGATTTGATTCCACTGGTTTCTACATATTCAACCAATGGGGGAACTGGGGTGCAAAAGGCTTTGCAATCATGCCCTACGACTTGTTCCTGAAGGAACTCATGTACGGTGCGTTTCTGACTGGCATCACGTACTGAAAGACGAGGGCGACCGGTTTCCCGGCCGCCCTCGCTACCCACACAACCAACTTTGGACACAAATCTTACTTGGACCCCTTCATGAGGTAGTCGTAGGCCTCCTTGTCGTAGTTCGCAGGGGCCTTGGCTGCGACGGCGGCGTTTGCCGGTGTGAACACAGCGAGGAATCCGCCGGTGAAGCCTTCGACTCCGGCCGACACGAGGTTCTCGTACTTCTTGACCTTGGGGAAGCGGACCGTCACGAGGTAGTCGAGACCGCGACACGCGACGTTGATGGCGCCATTGATGAGAATCGACTGACCCGCGTCAATCTTGCCCTCGGCGACGAGCTTGTCGGTGATTTCCTTGGCGATTGGACTCCAGGCGTCCACAAAGGACTGGTCTTCCTTGGGTACGACTTCCGACGCCTTGGTCATGATTTCAATCACGACCTCGCGCGACTTGTCGTCAATCTTGGTCTGGTTTGCCACATAGCCCGCCGCGCGGCCGACTGCGTCGGCGACCGTCTTCATCTTTTCGGGGGTAGGCTCCTTGTCGCAGCCGACGAACGCGAGCGTCAGGGCTGCCATTAGCGTTGCAATGATTTTCTTCATGTTTTGTTACTCCTTGGTTTCGTGAGCTGTGAATATTATACAGAAATCCCTCGGGGTAAATATTTTTAATGGCACTTTATCAGGACAACAACCGGGAAATCCGATACCTCAACAACACCGAGAGGGAGCAGAAGGTAATAGGAAACTACTACCGGGACATAATCCGCCAGTACGGAATCGACGTCAACTACTACAAGCTGAAGATTCCGTACATGGAGCAATTCAAGACGACGGTGGACGAAAACACCGTCCTCCTGCACGCCTATGGATACACCGAGGAGCCGGACTACTCCGTCTCGGCGGACATGATTGCCTACATGGAGGTCCAGGACGACCTTCTCCAGCTCGACAAATACGGGATAATCCCCAACACGACCGTCAACTTCTGGTTCGACCGGAATGATTTCGCATGCTCTTTGGCTTAGAAAATGGGCCAATTGAAGGAGTACAAGGTCAAGGAGACGGAATTCGTGATGGAAGTGCCGTCATGCAGCCAAGACGCTGTCGTATACAACTTCGACGGCGAGGACTGGACGTATTCCCTCTCAGACAACATCTTTCCGTACGCCATCGGCTACCACGTCCCGGAGACATTCGAGACCGAAATCCTCACCGGAAAGTACGCCGTGGTCATCGGGCCGTACGAAATAGACGAACAGACCGGCGAATCGAAGGAATACACCGTCGTCTGCGATGTCCTCGAGCACGACGACGTCAAACTTGAGTTCCCGACGAACGAATACACGGCGAACTCCTTCAAGCGGAAGATAAATAACGAGGACTTCGTGGAGACGATGCTTCTTTTGACATATAAGGTCTCGAGGGTCGTAGACGCGAACAAAAACGTCAAGTTCGTCCTCCACGGCAGGCTCCACGGTGGAGTCCTCTTCAACGACACGTTCAAGGTCGGAAAGTACATGGACAAGATTCACCCCGACGTGGGGGACGTTGTGACCATTGGCTTCCCGAACAAGCTCGCAAGACAGCAGTACGAAATAACAGAGTGTACCGACAAGAGGCTCACCAACGACGGGATAAACCCACTTCTCGGGAAGTACGTCTGGCTGTGCAAGGCGAAGAGGCGCGTGGAGAACGACGAGGGCCTCCCCGAGAAGAACCTCGACAACGAGCGCATCAAGGAGGGGCTCGACTTCCTGGACAACGCGGACGAGGTCATCGCCAAGCAGATAGCCGACTACGACGACTACGACGACGATGCGGTCTACGGCGGATACGAGCGCGAGCTCAAGAACTACGACAAACAGGCGCCAAACCCGGCGACCTACCCGAAGCTGCACTTCGTGGACGACGGCTCGTGGATTGAGGTGTTCACGTTCCAGGACAGGTCTATGCTCGTCACGGACGGATACGAGCTCTACTTTGTCGACAAGAAGCACGAGAATTCCATAAAGCTTACAACGGTCGAAGACGAGAGGATTATCCCACAAAACCTTGTCGTTTCGGGGCTTCAGTACCTCAAATCCACCGATAATGCCCTTTATTTCATCAATTTCGACAACAAAGCGTGCAAACTGTGTGAAGACACAAGCGTCACAAGAGGTGAAATCGAGATGTGCCTCAACACATTGGAATATGCAACTGTGGACGGCCCATCGAAGAACGAAAGCGGACAGTGCTTCTACAAGTTCAGAGAGTCGAAAACCGTTTTGATTTCAATGGACGACAACCTGTACTGCCGCCTGGGGAACAAGAATCGAGAGATAATAAAGCTCACTTGAGGAAAACACGCGGATTTCCTGTAAATAGGAACAAATAGAGCAAACCACTCAAAAGGAATACACCATGAAGTATCTGAACGTACTCAAGGAATACAACAAACAGCTCGACGGCATCTACAAAAAGCTGCTGAAGGAGAGCTGCTGTGACGAGGGCAAGACCTGCGACTGCGGCAAGGAAGACTGCCCGATTTGCGGAAAGAAGGTCGACGAGGACGACATGCTCAAGGGCGGCCTCCACAACGGCCACAAGAAGGTCGACGAGGAAGAGGACCCCGACAAGAAGCAGATGACTGAATTTGACGAGGGTGAGGACCCGGAGGGCAAGACCGCGAAGAAAATGCTCACCGCGGACGAGTTCCTGAAGCAGAGCGAGGAGGAGCCCAAGGAAGAGCCTAAGGAAGAACCGAAGGCTGAGGAGCCCAAGGAGGAACCCAAGGAGGAGCCCAAGGAGGAACCTAAGAAAGACGACGTCGACGAATCGGCCGAGTTCGAGAAGGAAGTCAAGGAGTTTTTCGGGCTCAACGAAGACGACCCGCTGAAGGGTGGTCAGCACAATGGTCACCAGGAAGTTGAAGAGGGTGTCGAGGACAACTACAAGATGGACGCGTCCGACATCTTCACCGAGGGTGAAAAGAAGGAATAGCCCAAGGCCGAGGAACCGAAGGAGGAACCGAAGGAGGAAGTCACTGAAAACAAAGGTGGCAAGACTATTCGCGAACTGATGGGCAAGTCCGACGAACTCGACGAAGCCAAGGGTGAAAAGAAGGAAGAACCCAAGGAAGAACCCAAGGCCGAGGAACCGAAGGAGGAGCCGAAGGAGGAACCGAAGGCCGAAGAACCGAAGGAAGAGCCCAAGGAAGAGCCCAAGGAAGAGCCCAAGGAAGAGCCGGTTGACGACGAGGATGAGGAGGAGAAGAACCTCAACGAGTCCATCCAAGCGATAACGAAGTTCGTGAAGGCGAACAAGAGGTTCTTCGGTTAAGCTGGACTGAGAGAGTGTTTGCTCAGCGAGAAGGAGGTCCAGAAGGGCCTCCTTCCTCTTTTCAGACGTCGAACGTCGACCTGGAGTCCGGTGTCTTGTGGTACATCGTCTTGTAAATCCTGAGCCTCTCCCCCAGGTGCTTCTGCGAGTACTTGAAGTTGAACGACACGTCGAAGAGCCGCGCCGTGTCCTTGTCCTTGTGGAGGCGGAGCGTGCGGCCTATGCTTTGGAGGACCCTCGAGAACGACTTCGTCGACACCATCATGACGAGGTTCGTCAGGTTCTTTATGTTTATGCCCGTCGAAAGGATTGAGCACTGCCCGAAGACTATGCTGTCGTTCGACTTCTCGAGCCCAGCCCTCATCTCCTCGCGCTCGGCGACCGGAGTCTGCCCGTCGATGTAGTATACGTTTCGCCCTTTCGCGAACTCCTTCGTGAGCGCATGCATGTTCCCGCCGAACTCCAGCCTGTCAAACAAAACGAGGGTGTTCCCCTCGAGCTGGATGAGCTTGTCCACCACCGGCGCGTACAGCTTCTGGTAGTTGTCGTTGATATACGCGATTTCCGCGTCGTAGGCTTCGTTGTACTTCTGTCCGTCCGGGTCGTTCACGTTGAACTTCTTCGTCGTGTTCTCGTTGAACAGTATCGTCCTGTCGGCGGCGACGTGGCGGTCATTCACTTTAATGAGGTTTATCTCGAGCTTGGAGATGTAGCCCTTCTCCTGGAGGCTCGTTATGTCCTCGACGAACAGCACCCGGCCGAACGACCCGATGAGCGAAAGGCGTTCGTACATTCCCCTCGGAAGGGTCCCCGAGAACCCGAGCTTCATCCTGCAGTCCACGGCGTCGACAAACTCCAAAGTCGCGGACTTCGGCTTGCTCTGGTGGACCTCGTCGTTTATGAGGACGTCTATCTTCGGGAGCTTGTCCCGGTTCTTGAAGAGGTACTGCCTGTTCGAGATGATTATCTGTGCGCCGGGATTGTACTTCGGGGCGCCCTTCGTCTTGGCCCCGAGCTGGGTGACGTCGTTCGGGGAAAATCCGTAGTTCAGGAGGTCCTTGTGGAACTGCGCGACGAGCTGTGCGTTCGGGACGAAAATGAGGTATCTGAGCCCTCGGAGGACTTTCTTCTCGACCGTGTATATGAAATTCGCGATGACAAAGCTCTTCCCCGCTGAGGTGGGCAGCTCTACCAATCCCCTGCCGAAACCCTCGAAGATGGCCTTCCTGATGGCTTCGTCCTGGTATTCCCTCAGGTACATCCGCTCTTTTTCCGGGACCCGTGCGTTGCGGCCCGTCTCCTCGCAGACGTTTAATACTT
>Ga0310786_10007849_pt1 | contig 13824 bp, 10 predicted proteins | sample AusTroGonzalo_MG_FD_203881 | JGI IMG/M metagenome (GOLD analysis project Ga0310786, IMG submission 203881) | Bovine rumen microbial communities from tropical cattle in Woodstock, Queensland, Australia - Gonzalo_03 (v2) (version 2) | ecosystem: Host-associated > Mammals > Digestive system >... | reverse complement strand
ATTTTGTGATTCGTTTAGCCAATACTGTCCTTGGATGTCGTAACATTCCTGCTCTTTGGTTTTGAAGGCCGACCAAAGGAGTTTTATATGAGTGGAATCGCCCAAATGACGAGTGATGGCTGCAGTAGCAAACAGCGTGCGGAAGATATCTTTTTCTTGTCCGTCGAAATACACTTTAAACGACTTGGTATCTTCCATTGTACCAAAAGATGTTTCGCGATCCTTTGGCTTAAAATTATAGTGATTCTCAGAGATGTTTCCCAATAACTCCAATGTCCAACGCTTATTGGGCTCATAGGTGATGTAGGTTTGATAATCCAACTGGTTAGGGCGATATTCGCCTGTTGTCTCTAAAGAACCTAACAGATAGCGATTGGTCTTATAGCGCAGACCGTGACTCATCGAGAATTTCTTGTTTGATGTTCCTACAAAGGCGCTAGCACCTAATAATGATGCTGTGGCTGAAGCCTCGAAGGATTTGGGACGACGATAGGTGATGTCAAGTGCACTCGACATCTTGTCGCCATAACGGGCGGCAAAACCACCGCTGGAAAAGCCTACCTTCTCAACCATATCGGGGTTGATGATGGACAATCCCTCTTGCTGTCCGCTTCGGATGAGCAGTGGACGATATACCTCTACATTATTTATATAAACGAAGTTCTCGTCGAACGAACCACCACGCACATTATATTGACTTGACAACTCATTGTGCGTTGACACACCAGCTTGCTGTTGAATCAGTTCTTCAACAGCGTTGCCCGTGGCTGATGGCGTTCCCTTGATATTCTTGATGTCCAGTTGCTCCATCTGTTCTGTCTGGCGACGCTTCTGGGTGATGGTGACACCTTGCAGTTCCATATTGTGCAACTGGATCTGAATGGTCTGTGTATTCTTGGGATTACGAAGTACACGGGTACGCGAGTTATAGCCAACCATTGAGAACTTGACAACTACCGAGTCGGCCGACTGCAATGTCATCTTGAATTCACCTTTTAGGTTTGTCATCGTTACGGCAGCCTGCTCGACGCATGATACGGTGGCAAGCTCCAGAGCATTACCTTCATCGTCGATGACCTTTCCTTTCAGTGTAAATGTCTGGGCAAAAGACATAATGCTTGTCAGGAGTATGACAAGCGTGAATATATATCGTTTGGTGCGTTGTTTCATCAATAGTAATAACGCAGTGTGCTGCGTTTTATTATATCTAATCGCGATAATACCACGAAAACAGGTTGTTTATCCATCCAATGGAGCAATGGAACCAGCGATAGGCGCTGGCCTGCTTTCCTCCAAAACGTAGGATGAAGTCGCGAAATGCATTCTTGCGGAAGGGAAGACCAACATCCATGAAGAATACGTGCTGATAGCCTCGCTGGTGTGAATCCTTAAGAACATTCCATATGGTGAGAATGTCGGGATGTACGAAAGCAAACGACTTACGCCTGTAGGCGGCATACCAAAGATAAGCTTGTCCCTGGCTGTAAACTACTGCCGAACAGCCGATGGTGTGACCGTTATAACGTGTGAGGAATAACCGTCCGTTGGGACTGTCTTGCAAGCCACGGAAGAACTCGTCGGCAGGAATATATCGCTTGGGCTTCAACCAGTTGTGTGTACGCAGCAGTCGCATAAAAGCCTGAAAGTCGGCTTCTGTCTTCACCTCGTCTGTTATCACACCACGGGCGTAGGCTGTATTGATGCGTTTCTGCATGCGTTCGTTGATGCGCTCTTCTGGCGTGTGAGAGTGCAGGGAGTTATGAATATGAACCCACTTTACTGGAAAATAGTGCGCTTTGCGTAGTTGTCTATAGGCAAACATCTTTCCTGAGAGGTTGCTTACCTCCAGATAGAGCGTCCATCGGCCTACTTTTGCTGTGAGATGCTTCAGCATCATGCTGAATAGCTCGGCCTTGTCGTAGCCTTCGGCATAGACACCTTCTCCCAGAATGCGACAATGACGATAAAGATAGGGGGGGAACCACGACGAATGGTAGCGAATTAATGCCAGCATTTGGGCTATCACCACACCATCTAGCGTCTCGACGGTCACCATGTATGGCTTTTGTCGTGGCGTCTTCTTGGCCAATAGGAACAACTGCGGGCTATGGAAGATGTTATCGTCTTTCAGTCCCTTCGGCAATTGATTGCTATTGGTGTATATGTTTATGGTCCAATCACTCATCGGGGGACAAAAATACTAAATCTTTCTTAAATTTCACCTGTTTTTGCCGAAAATTATTACCTTTGCATGAAAAATTAATTGTAAACGACTATGACAGACTTCAAAACACTGGTGCAAGTGCGCCGTTCACATCGTAAGTTTACTGATCAGGAAATTGATGCCGAAGATGTAAAAATGATACTTCGCGCAGCCTTGATGTCGCCCACGTCGAAAGGGCAACGCGCCTGGCAGTTTGTGGTGGTTGACGATAAGATGGACTTGGAGAAACTTTCTGATGCCAAAGAGATGGGTGGTCAGCTTATCAAGGGTGCATCGCTCGCTATCGTTGTACTGGGTGATCCTCTGCAGAATGATTGCTGGGTAGAGGATGGAAGTATTGCTGCCATCTCAATGCAGTATCAGGCCGAGGAACTGGGCTTGGGTTCTTGCTGGGTTCAGATGCGTGGCCGAGGTCTGAATGATGGTACGAGTGCCGACACTGTGATTCGAGGTATTCTTGATATTCCCGAGAACTTGAACGTTCTTTGTGTTGTTGCTTTCGGTCACAAGGCCGATGAACGTCAGCCTCAGAACGAGGAGAAGTTGAAGTGGGAGAATATTCACGTAGATAAGTTCTGATGAGAATCGTTGTTATCGGTACTGGACGTTTGGCTTCTAATCTTGTGCCTGCCTTACAGAAGGTGGGTCACGAAGTGCGTATGGTGAATAGTAGAACGCTCGACGGTCTTCCCAATGAGGCCGATGCTTTCGTTATTGCCGTGAAGGACGATGCACTTGAATCGGTTGCCCGGCGTGTTGTGCCGGGTAGGGAAGAACTGGTGTTTTTCCATACGGCTGGTTCAATGCCGTTGTCGGTCTTCGAAGGTTTTGCTCATCATTACGGTGTTTTCTATCCCATGCAGAGTTTTTCAAAGGAGCGACAAGTGGATTTCACCGATGTGCCCCTATTCCTTGAGGGTAGTGATAGTGTGACGATGCAGACAGCCCATGCGATGGCCGAGAGCATCAGCCGAAAGGTTTACGAGCTTACAACGGCAGAACGACGCTATCTGCACTTGGCAGCTGTCTTTGCATGTAACTTCGCCAACCATTGCTATGCATTGTCGGCAAAGGTGCTTGAGCAGCATGGCCTGCCTTTCGACGTGATGCTTCCTTTGATTGACGAGACTGCCCGAAAAGTGCATAGCATGCATCCCGTACCAGCACAAACAGGACCGGCCATTCGTTGGGACGAAAATGTGATGTCGGCCCAGAAGGCTTTGCTGGACGATGAGCCTGAGATGCAAAAGATATATGAATTAATGAGTAATAGCATACACAATCTTGCCCATGATTAATTACGATTTAAAGAAGATTAAAGCCATTATTTTTGATATTGATGGTGTGCTTTCTGCCGAGACTATTACGCTGGCTCCCGATGGACTTCCTATGCGAACGGTGAACATCAAGGATGGCTATGCCATTCAGTTGGCTGTGAAGATGGGGCTCCATATTGCCATTATGACGGGCGCTAATGTCGATTCTATTCGTGTGCGCTACGAAGGACTTGGTGTGAAGGATATCTTTGTGGGATGTGCCGTAAAGATTAAAACCTATGAGGCCTTCCTCGAAAAGTATGGACTAAAAGCAGACGAAGTGATGTATATGGGCGATGATATCCCCGACTTGCAGGTGATGCAGCGCGTGGGGTGCCCCGTTTGTCCACAGGATGCGTGCAGCGAAGTTCGTGAGGCCAGCATTTATGTGAGTGACCGTCGAGGCGGTTATGGCTGTGGGCGTGATGTTGTTGAGCAGGTGCTGCGTGCTCAAGGTAAGTGGCTGATGAACGAGAAGGCCTTTGGCTGGTAAATACAATAATAACAATGTTTGAGAATTTAGAGAAGTATCATATTATTCTGGCTAGCAATTCACCGCGTCGCCGCGAACTGTTGGGTGGACTTGGAATTAAATATGAGGTGAAGGTGTTGCCCGATATTGAGGAGAATTATCCTGCAGACCTGCCAGTGGCTCAGATTGCTGAGTATATTGCGAAGGAGAAAGCCGATGCTTATCGGCAACTGATGGAGCAGAACGATTTGATTATTACGGCCGACACCATTGTTGTGGCTGGCGATGAGGTGATGGGAAAGCCTGTTGATGCTGACGATGCTCGGCGTATGCTCCACAAATTAAGCGGCAGAGCTCATCAGGTTATTACGGGTGTTTGTCTGACTACCACAGACAAGCAGCGGGCATTCTCGGTGACCACCGACGTTACCTTTAAGCAGCTCACCGATGAAGAGATTGACTATTACATACAGACCTATCGTCCCTTTGACAAGGCAGGTGCCTATGGTATTCAGGAATGGATTGGCTATGTGGGTGTCACCGGACTCAATGGCAGTTATTTTAATGTGATGGGTTTGCCCGTTCAGCGTATCTATAACGAGCTGACTACCGCTTCCTAAAAAATAAATATGGCATTTACATGTCGTAAATACCATATTAATATATTAAAAGTGCCATACTTACGACTTGTAAATATGGCACTTTCTGTTACTCTTCTCCGTAGTCGGCCAATCCTTCGGCCTCTTCGTCGGGATCTCCGCTACCCAAGTCCATCATCGTTGAGTAGTTGTCCTCGTTGATATCGTCGTCATCGGGATCCTCAATCTCTACATCGTCCTCGTCGGGCTTGTTGTAGTTGTCCTCAATCTCTACGTCGGCATCCTCGTCCTCTTCGTCGTTCATGGCCGAAGCAAACTTCATACGGGGCTTCTCTGCCTCGGGCTTCACCTTGGCAAAGATGGCTTCCACCCAGCTGCCTTTGGCTACTTCGAGAACCTCAAAACCGTCTTCCACCTTCTTTTCGTACAGGCCGCCCTTCTTGTGCAAACGATCTTGGGGCAGAGTAGTGGTAGAAATGTCGAAGCCACTCTCGATGATATCCTTGATACTTTGCGACAATGAGTCCCAGCCTCCACCAAAGTTGCGGTCGAGCACCTCAATGAGTTTGGCAGCACTGATATGGCGAATGTTCTCGTAAGTCAGGTCTGTCACTCGCATGATGGGGCGCTTCTTGATGGCCCAAGTGATGTGCTTGTTCTCGTCCAACTTCACTTGTCCTACCTTGTAGCCCTGCTTCTCGTATTTCGTAATGATAATAGGCTGGTCGCTGGTTACCTCCTCAATCATGAAAGCCGAGCGAATAATATCGACATAGCGACGCACATTGTCTTTGATGTCTGCATCCTTGTCTGCGCCTTCCCACATACGGAAGATATCGTTCTCCTGAACGTCCCATACACTACTCTTAGTAAGGGTTTTGAGTGTAAGTGCTTTTTTTTCAGACTGTTTCTCCATAAATATTTGATTCTTTTGTAGTTTATGGTTGCAAAGATATAAAATTATTGTGAAAGTTGAATTATGAATTCCGATTTTTTTTGTACCTTTGCGACAAAATTATGGCTGAACCGTTAGCAGAAAGACTTAGACCTCGCACGCTGGATGACTATATTGGTCAGCAGCATTTGGTAGGCGAGGGGGCTGTGCTCCGTAGGATGATTGACTCGGGGCGCATCTCTTCTTTTATTCTTTGGGGGCCTCCGGGTGTTGGGAAAACAACGCTGGCTCAGATTATTGCTCACAAACTTGAGACGCCTTTCTATACACTCTCTGCTGTAACCAGTGGCGTAAAGGATGTGCGCGATGTCATAGAGAAGGCTCAGAAAGGAAGGTTTTTCAATGAGGCTTCGCCTATCTTGTTTATCGACGAGATTCATCGCTTCTCGAAATCGCAGCAGGATTCTTTGCTGGGTGCTGTAGAGCGTGGCATTGTGACGCTGATTGGTGCTACAACCGAAAATCCTTCGTTCGAAGTTATCAGGCCTTTGCTCTCGCGATGCCAACTCTATGTATTGAAGTCGCTAGAGAAAGCCGATCTGCTGAAGTTGCTTGAACGCGCTATCACGAAAGATGTGGCGCTGCGTGAAAGACATATTGAACTGAAAGAGACGGATGCCCTGCTGCGCTATAGTGGTGGTGATGCTCGCAAGTTGCTGAATATCCTGGAACTGGTAGTTGAGTCGGAGAGTGGTGATGTGGTCATTACTGACGAATTGGTGGTGGCTCGTCTGCAGCAAAATCCTTTGGCCTACGATAAAGATGGTGAGATGCATTATGATATCATCTCGGCCTTTATCAAGAGTATTCGTGGCTCTGATCCCGATGCGGCTCTTTATTGGATGGCTCGCATGATTGAGGGAGGAGAGGATCCGCAGTTCATTGCGCGCCGTATGGTTATCTCGGCTTCGGAGGACATAGGACTGGCTAATCCGAATGCCTTGCTATTGGCAAACGCTGCCTTTGATACGGTGATGAAGATTGGCTGGCCTGAGGCTCGCATCGCTTTGGCCGAATGTGCTGTGTATCTGGCTACTTCGCCGAAGAGTAATTCTGCCTATTTGGGCATTGATGCTGCTCTTGCCTTAGTTCGTGAGACGGGCAATCAGCCTGTGCCGCTGCCTATACGTAATGCACCGACGCAATTGATGAAGGAGCTGGGTTATCACGACGGCTATTTGTATCCGCACGACTATCCGGGACATTTCACGCCTCAGCAATATATGCCCGATGAACTCCAAGACAAACGCTTGTGGCATGGACAGCACAATCCACAGGAGGAGAAGTTATGGCAGCGCATGGTGAACTACTGGGGGAAACGCTTCGAGGAGTAGTTGGCAGATGGTAATGTCGCGACATAAAACTAATAAACGAGAATGAATCAAGAAATCATTATAAAAATAATTGAGCTGCTGGGTACTTTTGCCTTTGCCATCTCGGGCATACGTCATGCTGCTGCCAAGCATTTCGACTGGTTTGGTGGTTATGTCTGTGGTATTGCTGTGGCTATTGGTGGCGGTACTATTCGTGATGTTATCCTTGATGTACCTATCTTTTGGATGACTACACCTATTTATATGATATGTACGGCTGTGGCTTTATTGACGGTTGTTTTCTTAAGACGCTGGCTGGAACCATTGAAGAATGCGTGGTTTGTGTTCGATACTTTCGGTTTGGCTCTTTTCACTATCGCAGGTATCCAGCGCAGTCTTGATGCCGGTCAGGCTTTCTGGGTGGCTATCATTATGGGTTGTATCACGGGTGCCGCCGGTGGCGTTATTCGTGACGTGTTGCTTAATAACGAACCTGTGATATTCCATAAGGAGATTTATGCAATGGCTTGTGTGCTTGGCGGTTTGGCTTATTGGGTAGGCATAGAATTAGGCATGTCGGTGGGTGTCACGGCTATTCTGAGTTTTGTGGTGACGTGTGTCATCCGATTGTTGGCAGTGCGATACCATATTGCTTTACCTATATTAAAAAGCGAAAACGAGGAAGACTGATTGCTTCCTCGTTTTCGCTTTTCCTAGTGTGTTTCCTTTTATTGCATTCTGTTTAGCCCTTCCCATCGTACATTCCAGGTGCCGTCTTGTGGGAAACCTGGATTGCTCACATTTGGACATCCCTCCCATCCGGCACACATCATTGCCACGGCTGTAAGCAGGGCTCCGTTGCCTGGGAGATAGAGTCTTAGTCGGTCGGCTGTTTGAAAGTTGTGCCCGTTCTTCAGGTATGTGTTTTTCTGTACATCCATCAGTAGGGCATTAATGGCTGTTTCGGGTTCTCCTTGTCGTGCAGCCGCCATAGCGGTCATGCCGAAATCCCAGCCCCATGCTGAAGGCCAGTTCCAATTGTTCATGACCCATGCAAGGGTTTGTCGTGCGGTGATGGTGTCGTTGGTTAAATATGAAGAAGGAAGGATGCCGAATGGACCCAAAACGGCGGGATGGTCGCTTTGGCTTTTCTCTTTATCGAGGGTGGAGCCGAATGGTATGCCTGCGGTATAGATGTTATCGCATTTTGGGAGTGGTGATAGATGGGTGGCAATGTCGTCCCATAGCTTGTTGCGTTCTTTCCCTAAACGCTCGCGCCATTCATTGGCTTTGGTGAGGCCGTAGTGCCAGTAGGCTAGCTCGAAGGGTTGGTTATAGGCGATGTCCTTCGAAATGCTTTCTTGCATAGCTGTGACACCTTTTAGATTGTAGGTGTTCTTGTCGGCATCATAGCTCACGAAGTCGGCCATAAACTGCGCTGTTTCTTCAATTAGTGCGGCATATTTGTTGAGAGTTTCTTGTGTAGGGGTGGCTCGATAGAGTTCTTCTGCCATATAAATATAATGCGGTTGTTGCCAGATAAGGAAGCTACCCACATTTGATGGCGCTTCACCAGCCCGTGGATCTGTCATCTTCATCCAGCGCAGACCTTTGAATCCCTGACGTTGGGCAATGTTTCTTGCCTCGTGAGCGGCTGATATGTTGTACCATTGCATCACCGTTTTCAATACCTCGGGCCTGTTCCATAATGCGAAATCAACCATATGCCACCACGTCATCTCTAAGTGTGGACGACCAAACCATGAGTTGTACGTAAGACCTGTTTCTTGCGGGGGCAATGCATTGGCGCAGTTCACCTGTGTGAGGTATTGCGATAGTACCACGCGTCGTTCCAGTTCCATAGCCCTTGGATCGGTGCAAGCCGAGAAATCAACAAAGCCTCCGTGGTTCCACCATATGTTCCATGCTTTTCGTATGCTCGCTAAATCTTGTTCGAAGACAAAGTCTGACGTTTCCATAGGACGTTGGGGCATGTATTCGGCCTTTATTGTTAGGATGTCGTTCGAAGAGGTAAGCAAATATTCATGTGGTTTCGTGTTGCTGATAGTGGCTGGTCCTGTCCACGATATTTGTAGGTAATAGCGTGTTGTGTCTAATTCGTGCTCGATAATTGCAGTATTCGTTGTCTGGCTAACGATGCGTGAAGTATGTAATGATGAATTGTTCCAATCGGCTGCGCCATCGGAATGTTTGCCTGTAGGGTAGGGAAGTCGGATACTAACCTTTGCGCGTCCGTCTTTCAGTAGAGGCGTCTTGATTCGATAGATTACTGCATCTTTGTTTTGTAGTGCAGCAGTAGTAACTTCTACAGACATGCCATCGACCTTATATTTCGACTCAATGATTCCATCGTATAACTTCAATTCCTGACGGATATCCGATAATTTGTCTGAGGTAATCTGATGACCGCTTTTGTCTTTCAAGTTAAGTCCGATAACTCCGAGGTTCAGACGATGTGGGTTTGTGCGATAATAGGCTGTAGCTGATTTCTTGCGTCCATCCTCTTCGTGTTTGTATTCTACGGCATATACCTCATCGTGCCCATGTCCCAAGTTGATTGTCTTTTCGCTTTCCTCGCGTTTTAACCCTAATGAGTTTGGAAATGAATGCCAGCCCCAGTCGCTCATTGTGGTCAAAGGAATGCCATTCTCGTAGTCGTCATAGAATGATTGCATGCCTGTTACGTCAACTGTTGTTGCTATATGACCATTGCCTATGGTGAGTGATGATAAGGGATTAACTTGGGTAATGACAGGGTTGTGGCGTTCCGTTACTGTTTGTCGATTAATGGGTACCATCACGTTGTCAGTGGTATAGCCCATTTGTTCTATTTCTAGTGATGCCCATATGAAAGGTCCTATACCTTTTGCGTCGTTATCTCGTTGTGACTCAGATATATAATACTCGAAGCTTCCATCACGTCTGCGGTTGTTGTCTGGTCCTAGTCCAGCAACGGAACAGCAATGAGTCAGCGATAAGTTCTTGTCATTATCGATGCGAAGAAAGTTGTTAATGATGCCGCGGTAGGCTTTAATGCCTGCCTCTCGATATGGCGTGCCCACATACCCCATGCGATATGCCTTAAGCAGTGCATAGGAAAACATGCAGGAACATGTGCTTTCGAGATAGTTGCCCTCGCTGTTGGGCGAATCCATTACCTGATACCATAAGCCCGACTGCTTGTCTTGCCATTTAACTATTGCGGACAAATCCTTTTTAAGGAGTACTACCACCTCTTGACGTCGGGCGTAGTCCTTGGGAAGTGCATCGAGAATCTCAATCAAGGCCATTGTGTACCAGCCTTGCGCACGCCCCCAACAGTGCTGACTTTGTCCTGTTTTGGCATCTGCCCAAAACATCTTCTTCGTTTCGTCGTAAGCATGACGATTAAGACCTGTCTGTCTATCCAGTGTGCGTTCATATGTTTTGAGAAGTTGGTCTACTGCATCATCGAATATTTTTGTGGCTTTCTTCTTGTTTTTGATGGTTTGTGCCATCAGACAGCGAAAGGGCAACCCCATGAAGATACCATCGAGCCATACTTGATATGCATAGATGGCTTTATGCCAATAGACATTGTCGGTCTTGGTGCGTGGTTGTTGCTCTAGTTGTCTCATTAGCATGCGTAATGCCTTGTGGTTTTTCGCTTCTGGCGTCTGAGCATAGAGACGGGCCACGAAATGGCCCGTACGAATATTGTCTAAGTTGTAATCTTTTAGATTATATCCCTTGATGCCTCCCTTTTGGTCAATCATCGTGTCGGTGTATTGCCGACAGTAGTCCATGATATCATGTCCGCCATATCGTAGATAGGTGTCGAGCATCGCCTCCAACTCGATGCCCATTACATACGACCACTTAGGTCGCTTTGAGAAATCAAGTAGAAACGATTTGGGCGTGCGAGTCATTTCGGAATGTGTCATCCATTCAGAATAGTGCTTGTAGGGCATCTGAGTCAACGCAAGACTGCCGTTGATATAGAGTCGGTCGAAGAAGATGTTGGATGTCTTGCCAGTAATAGTATTGCCTTGTTTCACACCGTTGAAGTGGCAGTCTCTTACGGTAATGTCGTTTACAAAAGTATCCTCATTGAGTCCAATAATTTGTACACCATAGCGTGACTTCTGGCAAGTCACTCGTTCCATTAGTATGTTTCTTACCGTGGGATAAAAGCCTCGACAGCATACCTCGTGAGGTTCGTAATTCAGATTGATTTTCATCACAGACTCGTCGCATTGGCCTACTCTGATGTCGCGAATATAAATGTTCTCAATGATGCCTCCGCGACAAGAGTTTGTCTTTATTCTCAGCACGCGCTCGAGGTTGGGGGAGTCCATCACGCAGTTGTGAGCAAAGACGTTCCGAGCACCGCCGCTAATCTCCGAACCGATGACTACGCCACCATGGCCGTTCTTCATCTCGCAGTTTCTTATGATAATGTTCTGTGATGCCATAGCTCGCTCACGTCCGTCGCGGTTTCGTCCGCTCTTGATGGCGATACAATCGTCTCCGGTATTGAAATAGCAGTTTTCAATCAGCACTCTATTGCATGACTCTGGATCGCAGCCATCACCATTAGGTCCGTCATTATTGATACGTACGCTGCGCACAGTTATGTCTTCCGACTTCAAAGGATGGATTACCCAAAAAGGCGAGTCGAGCAGTGTAACGCTCTCAATCAGTATGCGTTTACACTGGTTTAATCCAATGAGTTGTGGGCGCAGTCCATCATTCGGTCCGAATATGCGACTCTTAGTGCGCTGGCCTTCGTTGTCAATCATTGGTACGCCGTCCTCTCCGTTTTTCAGCAGTCGAGGTCTTGCTTCTGTCTTTTGATTTATCATTCCATCTTTCCATCCGTACTTGCTGGCACCGCACCATGGCCACCATGTCTGCCGTGATCCATTTCCGTCGATTATTCCCTCGCCCGTAATAGCAATATCTGTTTGCTGGAAGGCATAAATGCATGGTGATAGATTGTAGCAATCAATTCCTTCCCAAGATGTCTCAACAATGGGGTATAGTTGTGGTTCGAAAGCGAATCTTAGTATGGCTCCTTTCTCAATAACTAGATTGACATGACTCTTCAGATGGATGGCTCCTGTGATTAGTGTTACTCCGGCGGGAATAACTACGCGTCCACCGCCTTTCATTGAGCATTGGTCTATGGCACTTTGAATGGCTTTTTGATTTGCTTTAGGTGTAGCGGAGAACTTAGCACCAAATGTTGTTACATCGTAGGCGTTGCTGCCAAACTGCGGCAGTTGTATGCTCAGTTCTATTTCGTGATACTTACGCTCGTTCCATTCAATAGCTGTGCAAATATGAGGACACAGCATGAGAAGAAGTGGGATAAGGGCTTTTAGGCGCATATTTCCAGTTTTTTGTTTTAGTCTCAGTATTTCTATATGTGGCGCAAAGGTACGAAAAAAGTCTGAAACAACAAAAGAGTAATGGTGCATTATGTTCTATGCAATACTAAAAAAAGAAAAAACACTTGTGTGTATGAATTATTTTTTTTATCTTTGTACTCGATAATAAACATGTTTAGTTTTACTAATAATACCAATAATGAATGCCTATGGATCAACTCGTAAATATTGCGTTGGTGGTGGCTATCATCGTTGTACAGGTACTACTGATAAAGTTCACTCTATGGCTTTATAAGCGTTGGAAGTTCTGTTTGACACGTTTCACGCTACGTAAAGCTATCCCATTGAAAATTAAGGACTATGAGGTTCTGAATGTACATAAGCAGGGTGTCCTGTTTTTGATTATCTATCGGTTACTTCGTATTGTAGTAATCTTGATGCAGTTATTGATCAGTGTGCCGCTGATGTTTTATGTCTTTCCAGAGACTGAGAAGTACGCATTTACCATTCTAGGATATATTTGGAATCCCTTGAAGGATTTATTCTGGGCTGTGGTGGCCTATCTTCCTAACATCTTTAAGATTATTGTTATCGTGGTTCTTATTCACTATTTAGTGAAGATTCTGCGTTATTTCTCCAACGAGGTGGCGTCAGGTCGACTCAGGATAAATGGTTTCTATCCAGATTGGGCTCGTCCCACGTTCTTCATTCTACGTTTTTTGTGCTACTCGTTTATGCTTGTGATGATATGGCCTCTACTTCCCAGTAGCAACTCACAGGTATTTCAAGGCGTGTCGGTATTTATAGGTGTCATCGTGTCGCTGGGCTCAATGTCTATTTTTGGCAACCTGATGGCTGGACTGGTAATGACCTATATGCGTCCTTTCCGTGTGGGCGACTTCATCCGTTTTGGTGATGTAGAAGGTTTTGTTGTTGAGAAAACCGGCTTGGTGACGCGTTTGAGGACGAGGAAGAATGAACTGGTGACCATTCCAAATTCAAATCTGATGAGTGCACAGACCTCGAACTATACAGTTTCGGCTGAAAATTACGGCGTTATTGTTCATACGAAGGTGACTATAGGTTATGATATGAGTCACACTCTGATAGAAAATCTGTTATTGCAAGCAGCCCGTTCAACTAAATATGTTGAAAAGAAGCCACTTCCATTTGTCCGTGTAACAGCTTTGGATGATTTTTATGTAGAGTATGAAATCAATGCTTATACCAGACGTGCTGATCATCTATCAGACATTTATTCTGAACTTCATCAACATATTCTTGATGCTTTTCATACTGCAGGAGTTGAAATTATGTCACCCCATATCTTTGCTCATCGTAACAATTTGGAACTGCAAATTCCTAAAGCAAATAGACCTATTGAGGATGTTGTGACGAAACCAACTTTTGATTAGTAGAAAGTATTCATACAATAGTGAAAAATATTGAATTAATTTTGTGGTATGACAGAAATAGTTTATCTTTGCAAAAGAATTGAAAACTAACTAATTATGACTATATGAAAAAACTAACTACTTTATGGATGCTCATC
>Ga0310786_10007848_pt1 | contig 13824 bp, 4 predicted proteins | sample AusTroGonzalo_MG_FD_203881 | JGI IMG/M metagenome (GOLD analysis project Ga0310786, IMG submission 203881) | Bovine rumen microbial communities from tropical cattle in Woodstock, Queensland, Australia - Gonzalo_03 (v2) (version 2) | ecosystem: Host-associated > Mammals > Digestive system >... | reverse complement strand
TGAAGTACAGATTTTCACGAACGAGTTTCTTGATTTTGTTTCAGTATTTTCTTCTACAGCAATTGTGATTGTCTCGGACCCTTTACCTGCTTGTGGCGTTGCCTGAATCCATTGTCCTGGTATCTCCACATACCATGATTCTTGAGTGGTAACATCAACCGTTGCTGTTTCGGCAGATTTGGTAAACGCTAAATTTGTTGTGGAAACTGTTAGTTGTTCGTCAATAGTTTCCGTTTGTTTTTGGCAACTTATACAAAATATTGAAAATATGCCAAGTATAGTTATTGTATGAAAAAAATGATTCATCTTTATATCTAATTTATTTAACATCTTGTATAAGACGGACTGAAGCACCGAGAGAAAGACGCATCCAGCCTGTATCATCAAAGGAACAATGGGATATAAGCCATATTTTTGCAGTATGATCATCAATAGTAGTTGACCAATAATATCCAAACGGCACTCTGTCGTCGTCCCCCCATTTCGCATCTACGTAATCTACATAAACACTATCGCGGCTACCAGCCACAGGGAAGAAAACTGCTCCATTTGATTCCATAGCGTTCCATTCTTTTTCGTTGAAATCAGCGTCAAAATCCCAAAGATTCAGTGTACAATCGTCAGGTAATACAACTACTCCCATTACTCCAGCCACAACTGATAGTCTAAATTTGTTTTCCGCATCTTTTCGCTTGCTGAGAAGGTAAGTCCATTCGTCTTCTGTTGGCGTTCTCCACATATTTGCCGCGTTTCCACCGTTTGATATTTTGTTGTAAACTCCCCAATCTGAATTCCTGTCTTCTCCTGTTAGATCTAATGGTTCTTCAGGAGTAACCGCATAATCCCAAAATGTTCTGCTGGTGCTATATGGTTGGTATGATTCTGATCTGCCTTTGTAGCCTGATGTCCCAAAGCAAAATAAATCTATCCATCCGCTATATGTCGGTGAAACCAGTGCGTTGTCGCATTTCACACCATTTTCGTACACCTCGCCAAATTGATCGTCACCAACTCTGTACCATTGTTTTTCGGCAAAACGCCAAATACCTGTGCTTGCTTGATATTGCAGGTTTCCTTGTGAAAAATATGCTTTCTTGTTTTCTCCAATTGAAAATGCCGCTTTGATAGCACCATCTTCTATGGTTACATTGCCAGGCTCAATTTGTGTGTCGTTGGGAACGTAGTCGTCGCCAGATGGCGAGAACTGCGTGACAGTTATCGTTTGCGATGCCGTTTTGGTATAAACTTTTACTTGTGTGGAGCGGGCGTAATCCTCTGTGTTTTTTTCTGCTACAAAAGTGACGGTTTCGTTTCCTTTACCTTTTGTTTGTGAAACCGATAGCCAATTAGCTCCTATTGCGATTTTCCACGATGCATCTGTCGTGATTGACACTTCATCGTAAAACGCTTTCGCAGGGAATAGCAACTCTGAGTTTGAAACTTCAATCTCCCCGTTTCCAACACCTTCGGGTTCTAAATTGCACGCTACAATAAGCAAGCACAACGATATACAAAACAGTATTTTCTTCATCTGTATGTTATTTATTTCAAACAATATTGAACACACAAATATAGACGTTTTTTCTGTTACACAATGTCAATAAAAGAGAGTCTTTGTTAGCACGACATTCCGACTGAGTTGGCTGGCGTGAAAAAAATCAACGGAGTGCAGCGTGAAATGAGTTGGTGCCTTAAAACGAAAATCTTTATTATACGATAATGTGGCACTTCAACTCATTTAGCGGAACGCAGTTGATTTTTAGCCAGACAAGTCCGTCGGCGGCCTTTCTTTGGGTTCTGTTTCTTTCGCCGCCGAAAGAAATGGAACAAATAAAAGATATAGGCGTTTTTGCAAGACCGAAGATGATAATTCTATAAAAAAATGTACATTTGAACGATTTGTTATGAGATGATAAACAAGTATAGATTTATGAAAAAAACAATATGTATCGCGTCATTTTTTCTGTTGGCAATTGGTTCGCTGACAGCGCAGGAAATCATTGACAGTGTCCTTTACATTGCCGAGGGCACAACCCAAATAAAAAATAGCGCCTACTATGGAAGAACGGATTTCAACAAAGTAGTGATACCGTCATCGGTGACGGTAATCAACGGACTCGCATTCCATAATTGCACAAAACTCAAGGAAATTGAGATTCCGGCTTCTGTTGACTCGATTGGCAATGCAGTGTTCCAAAATGATTCGTCGCTCACAAAAGTAACCTTGCACGAAGGTCTTACCAATTTGAGTTACAGGCTTTTCAAAAGCTGTGTGAGCCTTACGGAAATCACCATTCCGTCAACCGTCACCAAATTTGGCGACTATTCGTTGTCCGAGTGTACCAATCTGACAACTATCAAAGTTGACAAATACAGCGAAGCCCATGCATATTTTTGTACCGATTCGCGGCTCGAACTAACTGATAACGAGCCTATTCAATCTAAAGAGCAATGGATTGCATCGTCCAAATTCAACATTATTGACGAGGGCATTTTGTATGTCGGCAAAGACGTATCGAAAATAAATGACTATCAATATAAAAACAATCAGGACATCACCGAAATACGGTTTTCCGAGACATTGGAAAGAATCGGTTCCTATGCGTTTCAAGGCGTTAAAGGGCTGAAAAAAGTTGTTATCCCAGGAAGCGTCAAAGTTATCAACGAGGGAGCGTTTGCAGGCTGTACCAATCTTGAGGAAGTTGTCATAGAAGAAGGCGTGCAGGATATTAAAGGCTACACTTTTTATGGCTGCAAAAAACTGAAATCGGTATCTTTCCCAAAATCAATGCAGAAAATCTTTACCGAAGGTCTGTTTTGGGAAACCAATTCTTCGATTTTATTTCATTGCTACGCTGGGTGTGACGCTTACAATATTGCGCAAAAATCCAATTATCTGATTGATATTATTGATGTTGACGAGCAATATGCCGATAGTATTACGGAACTGAATTTTTCAGGTAATACAGTCATAAATCAAATGAGTGTCGAGTGCCCGAACGTTCGGACAATAAAACTTGGGGTTGATGTGAAGAAAATTGCGGCGGAAGTTTTCCGAAATTATCCTGTCGCCAGCATCGATTTGGACAGCAACCTTGAGGAAATTGGTGAAAACGCATTCAACGACCAAACAACGCTTCGCATGAAAAACGGCACGTATGCCGACTCCTGGGCAAAAGCGAACGGCTACTATCTCTGCGCCGTTCTTGCCGACCTGAATGTTTACACAAAAGATAAATCGAAGCAGATTGAAGAGGATTTCACTCGGATTTTGGGCGCCGACGACCCATATGCCGATTGGTCATATTACAAGTTTAATACTCATCAGCCGCTGAAACTTGAAGAAGTTGACGGAAAACTCGTCCTCACTTCGTTCATGCTCTATCCGTGTGAAAATGTGACCGTTACCGACAAGGATGGCAAGGCGTTAATCAGCAATAAGACCATTCAGCCGCTCACACGAACTGTTCTGTGCGACTTCGACTTTGAAAGCGATAATGTTGATAATTATACACTTACAACTGACGATGATTTCTACAAACGATTGGTTTCCATTCCAACAAACTGGAACGTTTCGTTCAACGGCTTCGTTCGCCGTCCTTCAACCAACACAGCCAATCTTTGTGAGACAGCGAACCAAGTGCACGCGCGGGAATGGATTGCGCTTGTTTACAACATGGCTTATGTGGTTGGACTGCCTGAATATGCGAAACGTTGCTATCAAGCCGTTGAAAATAAAGAACTTGTAACCGATGAGGACCTTTCTGTTTTTCTGACAAAGGAAGATATGGATGCGCTGTTGAATAAGACTCTAAACTATTCACTCGTGTTGGGACGGTGCCAAGCTGGCTACGGATTGGGAGGCGGAAATATGCTCTATTTGGAGAATGGATGGCTTACGGGAATTTCCACATCTACCTCATGGAAAAACACCCACGCATTCTGGCATGAATTCTCGCATTGTATGGGTTGGGGCCACCAGCATGGAAATATGTGCAACCTGGAGCGTCCTGCGCCGTGGGGCGAGCAGTGCTGGCCGTCAATTGCTTCAAAACTCTATGTTGAGGAACTTGAAAAAGGAAATCCTCCGTACATTGATGGTAAAGATTTCTTCAATTCGAAATTTTTCTCAAAAGATAAACTGTCTCCGGCCATCCCCGACGATGACAGTATCATGAACGATACGCTCTTTATCGCCGAGGGTATGCCGTGTGTTGATTCGCACAAAAACCAATATGGTTTTTCGCACGTTGTGATTCCGTCGTCAGTGGAAGTGATAAAAAACTCTGCTCTGTATGGTACTGCAATTCAGGATGTTACCATTCCTGAAAGTGTAAGTAAGATTGAAAAACTTGCGTTTCATTCTTGTTCGAATTTGCAATCGGTAACCATTCCTAACAGCGTGAAAGAAATTGGCGATGCGGCATTCCAGAACTGCCCGTTGCTCACTTCGGCAACTATCGGCAGCGGATTGCGCGAACTGAATTATAGGCTTTTCAAAGGTTCGGGACTTAAGGAAATTTCCATTCCGTCGAATGTGAAAATCATTGGAAAAGAGGCATTTCAGGATTGCAAGAATTTGAAAAAGGTTGTGATTGAGGATGGCGTTCACGAAATTGGCAACAATGCGTTTGCTAATACAGCCATCACGGAGATTGAAATTCCTGCGAGCGTGACAAAAATCGGCTCAAACATCACGTCGAAAAACGTGGTGTGGATGGTGGAAGAGGGTAGTTACGCGTATGAGTTCGCTCTTGCCAACAAGTATACTATCAAGCTGGATAGTGGAACCATGGACGAGAACGCCGAACGGATTTTGGCGGAAAGCGATAATGCAGTTCTGGCATCGAGTGATGGCTGGAAATCTGGCGATTTCACTACTAAATATGTCCGCCGTCGCTGGGATTTGTCTGCCGATTTAAGCAATAGCAGTGGGTACGATGTCACATTCACCTATACTGGCGGACAATACAAATTGAGCTTGTCCGACGTGTTGTTCGTTGCTGACGGTAAGGCTGTGGCATTCTTCCCCGAAGAGCGGTCGGCAGGCTCGAATCCACGGCAGATTATGTATTCGATATCTGTCCCGAAGGAAACCGAGAAATTAGAGATGTTCGCGCTCGCAAAGACAAGCGGCGGCACCGACTCCAGAGGAACAGTGAGCATGTTTGCAACGGACGATGGAACGTTAGGATGGAAGATAGCGAAGATTATGGCAGAAGGCCAGAGTGCTGCTGACGCACCAATCGACAAATGGGATAATCCCACCTTCACTTCAAGCGATGTCCGTCGCCGATGGGACTTTTCTTCATCGCTGAACGGCGGTGGCCGATATGCTGTAACATTCAGATACACAAGCGGTGACAACATTCTTTACCTGTCCGAGGCGCTTTTCTCCGCCGATAGCAATGCTATTGCCTATTTCCCCGAGATGCGGTCGGTGGGAGCAAGCAACAGGGAAATTGTGTATCTAATCACCGTTCCTGATGGAACTGAAAAATTGGAACTTTTGGCTCTTGCCCGCAAATCGGCCAGCGATGCGTTTAACGGAACAATAAGCGTGGAATTGCTTGACAGTAAGGTCGCTGATATTTTGGATGACAGCGCAAACATTGAGCCCGCCACATCTGATAGTTGGAAGTCAAAAGACTTTACGTCGAAAGATGTCCGACGCCGTTGGGATTTCTCGGCCTATTTGGTCGGTGGCGGTGCTTACTCCGTGACATTTAGAGGCGAAAGTGGCGAAAGCGTGCTCAACTTGTATGATGTTCTTTTTGTCGCCGACGGCAAACTTGTTTCGTTCTACCCCGAATCGCGCACAACAACCGCGAATCCAAATCGGATAGTGTACACTTTCAATGTTCCAGCGGAAACCAAGAAACTGGAAATGTACGGCTTTGTTCGCGGCTCGGATACAAAAGGAACAATAACAGTTGATTATTTGGGCGAAATTGAGATTAGCACAAACGAGAACCAAGGCGAAATAAATCAAGATGAAGTGAACCAATGGTTTGAAAGCCATGTCAAGAAAAATCAAAGCGGCGAGAACCAAGGTGGCGAAGGACAAACCTCTGTTACAGAACAAATTACCAATATAAACATATACACCTATGGCAAAACCATTATCGTTGAAAATGCCACCGATGAAATCCGCGTTTATGACATTATGGGGCAATTGATTTGTAGGGACGCAACGCCTTGCGTCCGTGCCGAATTGCGTATGGATGGTGTAGGCGTGTATATTGTGAAAGTTGGTAATTTGGCAAAGAAAGTGATTGTGGAATAATTGATTGAAAATGAAAAAGATAGTTGTTTTAATATCGATTTTTTTGTTGGCAATTTGTTCGTTGTCGGCGCAAAACCAAATCATCGACAGCGTTTTGTATATTGCCGAAGGCACAACAAAAATTGCCGACAAAGCCTACAAAGGAAACTGTGATTTCAACACGGTGGTGATTCCTTCATCGGTTAAGACAATTGGCGTTTCAACGTTTCAAAACAGCTCAAATCTGAAAAAAATTGTCATTCCAGGAAATGTCAAAAAGATAGGCGACAATGCTTTTGCTGGCTGTGCTAATCTTGAGGAAGTTGTTATGGAAGAGGGCGTTGAAACCATTTGCTTGTATGCTTTCTATAATTGCCCGAAACTGAATTCGGTTACAATGCCGCTGTCGCTTCAGAAAATTGTTCCTGACGGGTTGTACTGGGAAAACAAATCTACAAGAGTTTTTCATTGTTACGCAGGAAGTGCTGCCTACAATCTTGCGCAGAAAAACAACTATCAGACTGATATTATTGATGTTGACAAGCAATGTGCCGACAGTATTACAGAACTGAACTTTTCTGGCAATACGGTTATAAATCAGTTGAGCGCTGAATGTGCGAATGTTCAGACTATAAAACTTGGTCTTAACGTAGAGAAAATTGCGGCGGAAGTTTTCCGAAAATACCCAGTCGCAAGAATTGATTTGAACAACGACCTTGCGGAAATTGGCGAAAACGCTTTCAACGACGAAACAATGTTGCGCGTGAAACGCAACACCTACGCCGACACATGGGCAAAAGAGAACGGTTACTATCTGTGCGGCGTGCTTGCCGATTTGAACATTTACACCAAAGACGCTTCGAAACAAATCGAGGAAGACTTCACCCGAATTTTGTGCGATGATTCTCCTTATTCAGAATGGACAAAGAGCTCATTCAACACGCAGCAACCTTTGAAATTGGAAGAAATTGATGGCAAACTTGTTCTGACTTCATATATGCTCTATCCTTGTGAGAATGTTACGGTTACCGATAAAGACGGGAATAGTCTTATCAACGACAAGACAATTTATCCGCTTACTCGTACAATGCTGTGCGACTTTAATTATCGTACTGATAGTGTTGAGAAATACACCCTCACATGTACCGACACTTTTTACAACAGACTTGTTTCCATTCCTATAAATTGGAATATTTCATTTAATCGTATTATCCGCAGAATATCATCGGATAATTCTTATGAAACCATGCGTCCTGTCTATGTTCGTGAGTATATTGCAGGCATTTACAACGTAGCAGACATAATTGGTTCAGTCGAATACGAAAGACGCTGTTTCGAAGCCGTTGAGAATAAAACTCTTGTAACCGACAGTGCGCTTACTGTTCCTCTAACGAAAGAACAAATGGAAAATCTTTTGAAAAAAACCAAAGAGTGGACACTTGTTTTGGGTAGGGATAATCTTGGTGGACTTGGGGGTGGAAGCATTCTTACATTGGCAAGAGATTTTATAATAGGGCTTTCGCAGGGAAAGCCAAATGCTTTTTGGCACGAGTTCTCTCACTGTATGGGCTGGGCGCATGAGCAGGGAAATATGTGCAACGAAGGCCGTCCAAAGCCGTACAATGTTGATTGGCCAAGTATTGGCAGCCTTTTATATCAAGAAGAGTATAAAAAAGGAAATTCACCATACATGATAGATAATACCTTCTTTAATTCATATTTCTTCTCACGAGCAGAACTTCTCCCTGAAGACATGCCAGATGATATTATTCAAAACGACACTCTTTATATAGCCGAAGAGCTGCCCCGTACAGGAAGTCATGAAAAACAGACGAACTTTACAAAAGTTATAATACCCTCGTCAGTTGAAATAGTTGACGAAAAAGCATTTTACAGCACAAAAATAGATTCGGTAAATTTGTCGTCAAACGTAAAAACTATATGCAAAAACGCATTTTCTTCATGCGAAGAATTGAACTCGGTAACCATTCCCAACAGCGTAAAGGAAATCGGCGATGCCGCTTTCCAAAACTGCACCTCGCTTACTTCGGTGGAAATACCCAATAGCTTACGGGAAATAAGTTACAGACTATTCAAAGGCTCTGGACTAACCGAAATCGTTATTCCAGGAACTATTGATGTTATTGGGAATGAAGCGTTTGCCGATTGCCAGAATTTGAAAACCGTGGTTATTGAAGACGGTGTGCGAAAAATCGACAACAATGCCTTTTACAACACAGAAATCGACACGATTGAAGTTCCAGAAAGTGTTACAATTCTTGGCAAAAACATAACGTCGAAAGGTGTTGTTTGGAAAGTGAAATACGGCAGTGCGGCTTACTATGCGGCGCTGGAAAACAATTATCCGATAGCGCTTTTGCCAGAGCCAATGGAGAATATAGCTACACAAATCATTGCCGACAGCGAAAACGCTGAAGCGGCATCAACCGAAGGTTGGCAAACAGACGATTTCACTTCGAGTTACGAACGCCGCACGTGGGATTTCTCAAACGAACTGAAAGGCGCAGGAACGTACACCATAACGTTCAAATACACAGGCGGTTCGAATATGCTCTGCCTTGCCGACGCACTCTTCACAGCAGACGGAAATCCTGTGGGTTTCGTTGCCGAAAGACGAACTGCTGGTATAAATCCAAAACAGATTGTGTATGAAATCACTGTTCCCGACGGAACCGAAAACCTGATGTTTTACGCACTTGCCAAAACCGATGGAGGCACCAATTCAAAAGGCACAATCTCAATTAGTTACCAACCGAGCAACAATGGCGAAAATGGAAACAACAACGGTGATGACAATGGAAATGGCAACGGCGATGACAACGGCGACACCGAAACATCTGTAAATGAATTACATACAGAGATAAACATCTATGCAATTAACCGCACCATTGTGGTTGAAAACGCCACCGACGAAATTCTCGTTTATGATGTCATGGGACGATTGGTTTGTAGGGACGCAACGCCTTGCGTCCGCACGGAAATCCCATTGGAAAAATCAGGTGTTTATATCGTGAAAATTGGCAATTTGTCGAAGAAGGTGATTATTGAATAATTTTATTGATTATGAAAAAGATACAGGTTCTGATTGCGGCGTTTATGCTGACGGCGGGCTCGCTGACGGCGCAAACCATTGTTGACAGCGTGCTTTACATTGCCGACGGCACAATCGAAATCAAAAATAGCGCCTACTATGGAAGGAAGGATTTCTACAAGGTTGTGATACCAGAGTCGGTGACGAAAATCAATGGTCTGGCGTTTCATAGTTGCGCAAACCTTAGGGAAATCGAGATTCCAGCGTCGGTAACGAGCATTGGCAATTCGGTGTTCGAAAACTGCACGTCGCTTGCGAAAGTTACTCTTCATAATGGTTTTACCAAGTTGAATTACAGAGTGTTCTATGGCACGGCAATCGATGAAATATACATTCCTGCAAGCGTTACCGATTTTGGCACCGAGGTGTTCGGCAAGTGCGACAACCTCACCACAATCCGCGTTGACCGATATTCAGAGGCGCATGCCTATTACAACACCGACGCACGGCTTGCACTCACTGACAACGAACCCGCGCAAACCAAAGAACAGTGGATTGCCGCGTCGAAGTACAATATTATCGACGAAGGTATTCTGTATGTCGGCCTTGGTGTGACGAAAATCAATAACAATCAATATAAAGACAATCAGAATATTACGGAAATCCAGTTCAAGGATACAGTTACAGAAATCTCTTCAATCGGAACTTCGGCGTTCCGCAATTGCACGGGCTTGAAACGAGTTGTGATTCCTGGAAATGTAAAATCAATTGGCGACTGGGCGTTTGCTGGTTGCTCCAACCTTGAGGAGATTGTATTTGAAGAAGGCGTGCAGAAACTTGTTGTGTATGCGTTTGTCGATTGTCCGAAATTGCAGTCGGTAACACTGCCAAAATCGATTCAATCAATCAAGAAAGAGAACATTCTGACGGAAAATAAATCTACAAGAGTTTTCCATTGCTGGCTGGGAAGTGAGGCTTGCCGCATTGTAATGGATAACAACAACAAGGTTGATATTATCGGTATTGACGCGGAACATGCCGATAGTATTGATTTGAAACATTTTGCCGTTCCCGACAATAAAACAATTAAGGCTGGCTTGTTCCAGAATTTGGCTTTTGAGCGAGTTGACCTAAACAACGACATAACCGAGATAGGGGAAAATGCCTTCCATCCAAATTCAATACTACGCGTAAAGCGCGGCACCTATGCTGATGAGTGGGCAAAGGAGAACGGATATTACCTTTGTGGTGTTCTTGCAGATTTGAATTTCTATTCAAAAGACGCCTCAAAGCAGATTGAAGAGGATTTCACCCGTATTTTGTGCGACGATGATTCGTATCTGAACCTAAATTCTTACAAATTCAAAATACAGGAGCCTTTGAAGTTGGAGGAAATCGATGACAAACTCGTGCTTACCTCGTTTATGCTCTATCCGTGTGAGAATGTGACCGTTACCACAAAAGACGGCAAAACTCTTATCAGTAATAAAACAATCTATCCGCTGACACGAACCGTGCTCTGCGACTACGATTTTCTTACTGATAAGCTTGAGGATTTCACGCTTACGACGGACGATGCGTTTTACCAGCGGCTTGTTTCAATTCCTACTCAATGGACTATCTTTTATAATAGTAGCCCACATCCTCCAGTGAACTTGAAACCTGTTCATGCACGTGAGTATATTGCAGGTATCTACAATGTGGCCTATATATTTGGTTCGCCTGAATATGCGGCCCGATGCTATGATGCTGTTGAAAATAAAACACTTGCGACAAACGAAGAACTGACAGAATTCTTGACAAAGGAACAAATGGATGAATTGTTGGAAAAATCGTTGAATTGTTCGATTGTGCTTATGAAATGTAAAGATGGATTCGGAGTGGCAGGAGGAGCCACATTATATCTTGATAATAATTGGATTTTAGGCCTTTCGCAAGGAACACCCAACGGTTTTTGGCATGAGTTTTCACATAACATGGGTTGGGGGCATGAGGATGGAAATATGTGTAACGATGGCCGTCCCGAGCCATTCAATGTGGACTGGCCGAGCATAGGCAGTGTTTTATATCAGGAAGAATTTAAGAAAGGCGCCACACCATATACTGAGGGAAAAGCATTTTTCAATTCGAATCTTTTCTCGAGCGAATATCTCAATGCTCCCGAACCCGAAGCGGATACGGTTATAAACAACGTTCTCTATATCGGAGAGGGAATGCCTCGTGTGGAATCTTACAAAAATCAAACAAATTTCACAACTGTCGTGATACCGTCATCTGTTGAGGTAATCCATGGTTCTGCGTTATATGGTACTGCAATTCAAGAAATTACAATTCCGTCAAGTGTCAGGAAAATTGAGAATCAAGCATTCTATTCAAGCACTCTGCAATCGGTAACCATTCCTAACAGTGTGAAAGAAATTGGCGATGCGGCGTTCCAAAACTGCACGTCGCTCGCTTCAGCGAAAATAGGCAGTGGATTACGAGAACTGAATTACAGATTGTTCAAAGGTTCGGGACTTACAGAGATAACTATTCCCGCAAATGTGAAAGTCATTGGGAAAGAGTGCTTTCAAGACTGCGCGAATCTGAAGAAAGTCACAATTGCCGACGGCGTGCGGAAGATTGACAACAGCGCCTTCAAAAACACTGCCATTGAGGAGATTGAGATTCCCGCCACTGTCACCGAAATAGGGACAGGCATTACCCCGAAAAACACCGTTTGGATTGTTGAAAAAGACAGTTACGCGCACCAATATGCCGTGGAAAATAATCTGATTTTTAAAATTAAAAGCGAAAATGGCAACCAAACGTCTGTCACAGAACAAATTACAAACATAAACATATACACCTACGGCAAAACCATTATCGTTGAAAACGCCACCGACGAAATCCTCGTTTATGATGTCATGGGGCGGTTAGTTTGTAGGGACGCAACGCCTTGCGTCCGTGCAGAATTGCGTATGAATGATGTTGGTGTGTATGTGGTAAAAGTTGGTAATTTTGCGAAAAAGGTGATTGTTGAATAATAAATTGATAATGAAAAAGATATTGCTCTTAATATCGGTTCTTCTACTATCTTCTGTTGGAATCTTTGCGCAAAGTGTAATGGATTGGAAAACAGGCGATTTTACAACCGAATGGTCGGAGCATACCTGGGATTTTTCTGATTATATCGACAGTGGCGTCCGTGAATACGCTGTTTTGTTCCGATATTCAAGTGGTGGTTGTAAATTCGTTGCTCGAAATGCGATAATTAAAGTTGATGGTCAAATAATTGCGTCGTTCAGTGATGAGGTCAGCACTTCGGGAAGCGGTTCGTTATCGTGGACATGGAAATGGACTGTTGATTCTGCGCCAAAAACAATGACAATCACGGCGGAAGTCCGTACCGATGGCGGCACAAAATCAAACGGACAGATATATCTTATAAAAGATGGCATTCTAACGGTCGGCGGGCAGGAAGCAATATCGACAAGTTGGTATAAAAACAGCACAGGTTTTCGCACGGCAATTATTAGTGGCGATGTTAAAATGATTGGAAATCAGGCATTTTATGGTTGCGGCGAATTGGAAAACATTATCATTGAAAACGGCGTTGAACAAATTGGCGAACGAGCATTCCAAAGCTGTACAAACCTGAAAAACATTGAGATACCAGGCTCAGTTAAAACCATAGGCAAGTATGCCTTTTCAAATATTGATAATTTGCAGAATGTGCTGATTGGCGATGGTGTTCAGAAAATCCGCGATAATGCTTTCCAGCATGCCGCCGCTGGCGCACGCATACACATTCCAAATTCCGTTGATAGCATTGGCGTAGGGTTGTCAAAAAATTTCATTGTGTGCTGTGATGCAGGAAGTGCCGCCCATACGTATTGCGCTGACGTCAACCGCGGTGTTGCGAACTTTGTGTTTACGGGCATAACGGCGGAATACGCCCAACTTGTCACCAATTTAGACCTCTCGAGTTCTGATACTATACGTGCGCGTCAGTTTGCCGATTGCCCAAAGTTGCAGAATGTTACGTTGGGGAAGAATCTGAAAGTCATTGAGTCGCAAGCATTTGTCGGTAGCCCAATTCAAAAGTTGACAATCTTTCCGAGTGTTGACAATATTGGAGAACAAGCCTTTGATGAACGGGCGATAATTCGCGTTCTTTCAGACTCTTATGCCGAAAAATGGTGCAAAAGTAATAATTACGTGTTAAGTGGTGCATTGGGCGATTTCAACGAATACACATTTCGTTCCACATTCGACAAAAACAATGCTGAAAAAAGAGAATCGTTTAACGAAATGGAACAAGAATACTCTGATTGTCAGTATATTATATTTTCAGAGTTGCCAAATATCCAACACATTCTTACCAAAGATGATACTCGTGAGAATATGGCGACATATAGTTTTTGGACAAACGAGCAAATTATTGTCAAACGACTGTCGGACAGTGAAATAGAGGTGACTTCTTATTTCCTTGAACCAATCAGAAATGTGGCAATCCGCTACACTG
>Ga0310786_10007847_pt1 | contig 13827 bp, 15 predicted proteins | sample AusTroGonzalo_MG_FD_203881 | JGI IMG/M metagenome (GOLD analysis project Ga0310786, IMG submission 203881) | Bovine rumen microbial communities from tropical cattle in Woodstock, Queensland, Australia - Gonzalo_03 (v2) (version 2) | ecosystem: Host-associated > Mammals > Digestive system >... | reverse complement strand
GTAAATACGGGAACGCATGCCGGCCTTGGATTAAGACTACAGATATACTTGTTCATGCCGTACATTTCTGAAAATGACATCGTCGTAGTGATACCTGAATATGCTCAATTCAAGGGAGATTATTATTTGGGGGAATCTACCGTACTACGCATTCTCTCATCAAGTTATCAGGATGGATATAAATATCTGAATGTTAAGCAGCAACTTCATCTGTTCAAATATGTCCCTTCCGCATACAAATCTGCCAGATTTGCTCGTTCTTTGAAGACATTAGCCCCCGATAGTCCCTATTCGGCAGAAGCCTTGAATGAATTTGGCGATATCGAAAGATATGAATTCCGGAATCATAAAACGATTAATAACGCGGGGGGAGATTTGGATAAGAATACGATTATACAAGAAAAAGTAGTGGACTTGCTTAGTGACTTTAACCGAGTTTGTAAAGAAAAAGGTGCTACAATGTTGCTATTTCCACCTACATATAGAGATGTAGCATTTAAGAAAAATGCAAATCAAATAACGGAAATATGGGAAGCTCTTTCTGACAAGAATCTTCCTATTATCTCATCTCCCGAGAATTATCAGTTCCCGGATTCTCTCTTTTTTGACTCCGACTATCATTTGACATATGAAGGAGTTATGCTTCGAACCGACAAAATAATTTCAGATTTAGAATCTTTACTTCTAATCCCTTAGCATTTACCCGAAGCAGCAAGATATTCACATGTACCCGCTAACCGTTTTCACGCCAACCTACAATAGAGCCCACACGCTCACGCGTACCTACCAGAGTCTGTGCCGACAAACCTGTCGTGACTTTGAGTGGCTTGTCATTGATGATGGCTCTACTGATAATACCGCCGATATTGTCCAACAATGGAAAAGCGAAAACAAAATCCCAATTCGCTATATTTACCAAGAGAACGGAGGACTATATACAGGTTACAACACCGCCTACCTCAATATAGATTCTGAATTATGCGTCTGCATCGATTCAGATGACTTTATGCCCGAGGATGCTGTCGAGAAAATCCTTTGCCATTGGAACGAAAAAGGTGGCACACAATACGCTGGCCTGATGGGATTGGATTTCAAACTGGACAACACTCCTATCGGTGGTTTCTTTCCCAACAACCTTCATGAAGCATGGTTCTTGGATCTCTATACGCATAGAATCCACATTGGAGACACCAAACCTGTCCTTCGTACTTCCCTTATGCGCCAAGTGGCACCGATGGTCGGCTTTCCAGGTGAAAAAAACTTCAATCCTGTCTATATGATGATGCAGGTGTGTGACCAATATCCTCTTCTCTTACTCAACGAGAATCTCTGTTTTGTGGACTATCAAACCACGGATAGTATGTCTGCAGGTATTTGGCGGCAATACATGAATAGCCCACGAAGTTTTCAGAAAAATCGCATTCTGGAAATGCAATTGGTTCACAACACTTGGCTCAATCGCGTACGAGTGGCGATCCATTACGTCGCATCAAGCATCATAGCCCGTGACCGACAATGGATCCAACACTCGCCACGCAAACTGCTTACACTCCTCGTTGCTCCCTTAGGACTGCTTCTGTACTGCCTCATCCGATATAAAGCTAGACAATAGTAATAGTATTCTCGAGGTTTCATCGAGGTTTTACCGAGGTTTCTTCATATTCATTTTTTGCTAACATGTTCACCTACTCCATCGCTATACGAACCTTAGGCACAGCAGGCGAGAAATATTTCAATGAACTACGCTCTATCGCCCGGCAAACCGTCCAACCGGAGAAAGTGGTGGTATATATTGCCGAGGGATACGACCGACCGAAAGAGCAAATAGCCAACGAGCAATATGTATGGGTACCCAAGGGCATGATGGCGCAACGCGCACTACCCTACAATGAGATTACAAGCGAGTGTATCCTGCTCTTAGACGATGACATCCTGCTCGCACCGGATATCGCCGAACGCATGCTCACCGCTTTAGAAACAAACCACGCCGATTGTGTCGGTGTGGATATCTTCTGCAATCAAGACCTTTCCTTCGGCGGCAAACTCTATGCGGCCGTCACCAATCTGGTCTTTCCGAGACCCGATGACGGCTGGGCATTCAAAATCCATCGCAACGGCTCATTTTCCTATAACAATCAACCCCGATCTCAATTCTACCTCTCACAGAGTTGCGCAGGAGCATGTTCCATTTGGCGAAAGGATGCTTTCTTACGCACGCATTTAGAGCACGAACTATGGACAGAACGCGAAGGATTCTGGTATGGTGAAGATGTGCTACTCTTCTACAAACTGCATCTCAACGGCGGACGATTAGGCATCTTGTACAATTCCGGAGTTAGCCATTTGGACGGAGGCGCGGCCAGCCGTTCACAGCGTAACGACCTGAAGAAATTCTACATCCGTGCCAAAGCCAGCGCACTTATTTGGCATCGCACTATATATAGTGTACATCGTGACGGGATGGCACTTCTGGCTTTCTCTCTCAAACAAGTCTGGCTGTTGTTGGTCAACTGCATAGCAGGCATTGTTCTCCTCAAACCGCAGATACCATTTCTTTTCATCAAAGGACTGCGTGATGCATATCGTTTCACCCGAACTGAATACTACCGCACGCTTACTCCTTTCAGAATAAACACTCCCGTACGATGAAAATCTTGCATGTCATCACATCGCTACGTTTGGGCGGAGCAGAACGACTGCTAACTGAACTATTGCCTCGTCTTCAACAGATGGGACATAAGGTCGCTGTCTACTCCTTCCTTGGCATTAACACACCTTTTGCCGATCAGCTCCGTAGAGCAGGGATAGAAGTTATCATGGGTCCCGAGAACAGGAGCGTGTACAATCCGGGGCACATCCGTATTCTTCGCCAATTGATGCCTCTTTACGACATTGTACATACCCACAATTCTTCGTCGCAACTATTCGCTGCTCTCGCCAATATAGGTTGCGACACCCCTCTTGTCACCACCGAACACAACACCACCAACCGAAAACGCAACCATTGGTTCTTACACCAGATAGACCGCTGGATGTACCGCCAATACAGACAAATCATCTGTATCTCACCAGCTGTCAAACAGCAACTTAATGCGGATATCCCTTGCACTATAAATCGGAGCATCGTTGTGTACAATGGCATTGACATGTCGCGTTTCGAACAAGCTCAACCTGCTGATTTGAGAGAAATCATTGGCGCCGACATCCCATCTCAAACTTTTTTCGTGATTATGGTTGCAGCTTTTCGCTGGGAGAAGGATCATGCCACGCTTATAAAAGCCATGACATACCTACCGGATAACCTCCATCTTTTACTCGTTGGAACAGACCATTATGGTTTGCAGGCTAAGAGCCAACAACTCGTAGAATCCCTTCATCTAACTAAGCGGGTTCATTTTCTTGGAGAGCGAACGGATGTGCCATCTTTGCTTAAAGCAGCAGACGTTGTAGTACAATCAACTCACGTGGATGGTTTTTGCTTAGCGGCTGTAGAAGGTATGGCCTCAAGCAAACCGGTTGTTGTATCCGACGTGCCGGGCATTAGAGAAGTTGTCCAAGACTACGGTTTGATTTTCCCGCATCAAAACGCAAAGGCACTATCAGAACACATTCTACAATTGTACCAAAATGATAACTACTCATCTTTAACTGCCTCTCGATGTAAACAACATGCGTTGGAGTTTGATATCAATCGAATGGTCTCGAACTACAATACTGTTTATCAAAACATTATAGCACAAGCCCAATGAAAAAACTCTTCTATTGCTCCACGATTCCCACCTCACTTAATATCTTCTGCCGGGGATTGTTGCGTCAACTGTCCGACTACTACGAAATAGTGGCAGTTACATCGCCTGGAGAAGAGTTAGACGAGATAGCCGAGCGTGAACAAGTACGATGTGTTCCGGTGCAGATGCGTCGTGAGATAGCACCTGTAGCCGACTTGCGTTCCCTCTTCCAATTGATTCGCTTTTTCCGCCACGAACGTCCCGATGCCGTACATTCGTTCACACCAAAGGCCGGACTATTATGTATGATGGCGGCACGCATAGCACGAGTTCCAGTACGTATTCATACCTTTACCGGACTTGTTTGGCCGACAGCCAAAGGCCTCAAACGACGTATCATTCGTACCACTGACCGGTTGACTTGCACCTGTGCTACACATATTATCGCCGAAGGACAAGGCGTTCGAAACGATCTCACCAACGGTCATATCACACGCAAAACCATCGAAGTATTGGGCTACGGCAACGTGCGAGGTATAAACCTCGGTTACTGGCAACCTGTGCCTAAAAAAGAACCTACAGACACGAAGTCTTTGCGTTTTATCTTTGTCGGTCGCTTGGTACCCGACAAAGGAATCAACGAACTCATAGAGGCCTTCCTGCAACTACTCGCACGCTATCCGTCTTCCACCTTGACGCTCGTAGGATGGTATGAAGACGAGACGCCGCTGCCGGAACAGACACTACGGGCTATCCGCCAGACTCCGGCCATCCGTTTTGTAGGAAGGCATGATGACGTACGACCATTCTATCAGGATGCAGACTGTCTCGTGTTCCCGAGTTACCGGGAAGGTTTTCCGAATGTAGTGCTCGAAGCGGGAGCGATGTGCCTGCCGGCGATCGTGACCGATATCAACGGATCACGCGAAATCATCACATCCGGCCATAACGGTCTCATCGTACCGCCGCATGATTCGGAGAAACTACTGCAAGCTATGCTCTTTATGGTAGATAATCCCGACGCACGATTACGCATGGCCCGATGTGCAAGAGAACTGATTGAGAGCCATTTTGACCAGAAATTCGTTAGAAAATGCCAAATAAATTACTATAAACGCATTTTTTAGCCTAATTATTTGTATATATTCATTTTTTTGTGTAACTTTGCACGATTTTTTATACTCCAAGATGAAACGACCACTGATTCTCCTCGCTTTATTGGCCACGCTAACTACCGGTTTTGCGGCTACTTCTGCTAAAGCACTGGCTGATTCTATCCGTCCGAATTGGACGATAGGTTTCAAAGCCGGTTTGACCTATTTTGTGCTTCAGTCGGCACAAACTGGCAGTTTCGGTTCTAATCTTTCGCATGAGTTTTCGGTCTTCTCGGAATATGCTTTCAGACCGGACGTAGCTCTTGGTGCATATTTTGGCAACTATAGTTTCAACCGTTCGAAAGCCTTGGGTTCGTGTATTGAGTTAGGTTTTTATACTCATCTTGAATTATTAAAATTATTATCGTGGAATCGTCCTCCTGCCATTTCTCGTCGTTTCCATCTATTCTGGGATACGGGTTTAGGAGCAGCGGCCGTATGGAATAATAACCAAATCTGGAACGATCCTTCTTCTGAAAAAGTATTTTGGCATCCATATGCAGTCATTCGCACCGCCCTTCAATTTGAATTTATGGTCAAACCCCAATGGGGACTCTTCCTCGAAGGCGAATACCATGGATACGGTCGTCCACGCTATAACTCGGATTTCTATAGACACATGGGGCAGTGGATTAGTGCAGGAGTAGTGAGCCTCGGCTTCCGCTTCTATTTCGACGATCGTCCAAAGCCGGATGATCCGCGACTGGATAAGAACGATCTCCCTATTCGCAAACCGAGAACCAAAGAGACGCAAGCCAACGAGACGCTAACCAATGTATATTACATCAATGTGGATGTTACGCCTGAGATGTTAGCCGAAGGAGGATTTAATACGAGTACTGTTCATGACACAGTATATGTTCAGACCGAAGTATCTGCTCCTCCTATCGCCGTTCCAAGATCGCAGGAAGTAGAAAGTGCGCTTAGAGTTCTTCAAGAGCAGGGCGAGGGTACGGTGCTTATCAATTCCATTCAGTTTGACAGCGAAGCCCAACTCACCGAGGAGGCGATGGAGATATTGGATAGAGTGGCTGGCAGTCTGACCAGTAACACACAATGGAAGAAAATCAACATGTTGTACTCGAGTGAACGCCAAGCCACGTCTCGTGCCGTGGTCATCTCTGCTTATCTGCGTGCCAAAGGAGTCAACAATCTCACTATCAAGGGTTTTGAAGCTCCTACCAGCACGCCGACCAGCGACTTGATTATCACCATCAAGTAATCTATTCGCCACGCATTGATTCTCTTCTTTTTATGTCAATCTCTCATTACTCAATTGCACATTGGCTACGCGACAGCATGCCGTTTGTGTGGAAATCCACGGAGCGTTGTAATGCCTGGTGGTTTCACTATCGCTACGCATGCCGACATAAACAGATTGAGCAAGAAGCGTTTCAAATGGCTGTTCCGTATCGAATGGAACGGATTACGAATATACCTGCAGAAGAACTAGTTGCATTTTTCCAGGCCCAACCGGATGACATTTATCGGTGGTTCACTCCTCATGGCTTTGAATCCCATGATATTATCAGCCTGCAACACAACCCATCATTTTTGGCCTACGTACTCAAGCAGGAGGAACAGATAGTCGCTTATTTTTTTCTCCGCTGTTTTTGCAACGGCACGTGCTATTTCGGACGCATGGTTGATTATCGCCACAGAAATCATGGCATTGGCAAACTCATCAACAGAGTGTCATTCTACATGTCAGAAGCCATGCACTTGAAATCCTACCAGACCATCTCCAACAACAATATCGCTTCTATCAAGAGTTGTACGGGTGCGTATCGTCTGCAACCTATCGGCACCGCTTCCAACGGCGATATTCTGTATAAGAACAGCAAGTTATAAACCACAAAACGCATCCGTATATATCAAAATTGCTCAATTTGCAAACAAATCTTACATTAAATTTGCATATGTCGGATTTTTTTCGTAATTTAGCAGCCGATTTTTGCAAGAACATAAAAATACGCTATAAAGAAGATGCCGAAACGCTTAATAGGGAGTAGGCAAAAACGTTAATATCGTTACTATGGTAAAACATTTTGTACAACAATTGATGCTACTGACAGATAGTGGCAAACTGCTGAAAAGCCCGTTCAAATGGATCTATGTCATCATGGGGGCTTTATGCTTCATTCCGCTTATTATCTGCACAGCCGCTTTGATCTGGCAATGGGATACTTTCTTCAGCCTGATTGAGTTTGTAGGTTCCAGTTTCTGGACGGATTTCGTTACATCGCTCATCCTGGTGCTGGCATTCTATTCGCTGATCATGTATGCGCTGTTAGGCTGGTATTTCTGGAAGAACAGAAACGACAACCTGAATCATGTGGTTCGCAGCGGTTCGCGCATTGTGGCCATTCCTTTGATTGCAGACGTGATCAAAAGCAAAGGCGAGTTGAACAGCCTTTTCATGGTATTCTTTACTATTTGCGTGTGCGTACTGGCTTATCTGGGCTGTATGCTGACCAACAGCTTCGAGTTCTGGACCAACTGGGGAGGATTGATATATCTGGCAGCAGCCATCGTGCTCATCCTCGTAGTGGCTTTTGTTGCATACCTGAACGTACTGTTCGTTCACTTCCTCAGCGAGCGTCTCCGTATCTATGCGCAGATTGGCGATGACGTACACCACATTGCCACCAGCGACAAGCGTGAGCCTGTGGATGCCAAGATCGGTGAGTACACCGGTCTCTTCGACCTGGACCGTCGCCAGAAACGCAGTATTCTCTACGCTTTCTGTGCTGCTATCCTGATTGCACTCGCAGGCGCCGTGACCGTGATCATCCTCAACGTAGCCGCATTGCGCACTTCTGTATATGAGCCGCTGTCCGACCACCGTGTACACAAAGTGGCAGAGCGCTATCCTGGTTTCATGTCGGCTTACGACCTGGCTCGCGAAAAAGCCGAGCAGGCTCGCTACAGCGAGTTCAAGGAGCTGACCTACGTACGCGTATATGAGTTCAAGCAGAACTATATGAACAACGAAGCGTTTGAAGAGAGAATCCGTCAACGCGCCGACGAGGAATACACCCGCAAATACCTGAACCCGAACCAGTTGCGTATCGATGAGACCTTGCGTCGTTGGAAACAGTTCACCGAGGAGCATGACCCCAACCGCTACCTGCAGATCACCGTTCATACCAACTACTTCAAAGAGGAGTCGTGGTACTCGTATTACGACCGTCCGCAGTGGTGGTTCAGCTATTCAGAGCCGCACGGCAAGGTAAGCAAGGCGAATATCTTCATCGTTCCGCGTGACAAGAACGGCAAGAAACATGAGGCTGTCAACGGCTGGACCTACTCGTTATACGAAATCAAGCGTGCCAGCTCGAAGAACCGTGCCGAGCACATGGAGCGTATCGACGATGCCGCTTTCTGGGACCGTTACACAATGCAGGTGACCATAAACAGCGTCACGCTGGCTAACGGCCGTGAAATCAAAGCTTCGGACCTCAAGCAGGTGCCGGCATCCGTACGCACGTACCTCGCCAACAAGACCGAGGACAATCTCGTGGCAATGGTGAAAGACCAGATTGACCCGGAATTCATGAGCCGCGAAGAGTATATCGCAACGGCTATCGAGGAGGCACTCAAGGAGCGGGACGAACTCTGCTACCGTTTCCTGATGCAGCAATAAGTTCCGCTTTCCCTATCCACACAAAACGCAGCACTTTCGGGTGCTGCGTTTGTTGTCTATCGTAAGCGGTGGTCATTTCTTCCTGAACCGTCTTGCCGTCCGGGTAGCGAGAGGTATGGTGAAAAACGAATGAGCGGCATAACGGGGGAAGAGTTTGGCGAGCTGGAGCGCATCGTATATGAGGCGGCAGAGGGTGTAAGTCTTCTGGCACAGGCGTCCGTGCTCCGGGCGCTTGAAGGGGAAGGCATAAAGCGTGGGCGAGAAAAGGCGGAAACCGCGCTTACGTCCGGCATGACCGTCACGCAGCAGTTGGTGGTAGAGCCGTTCGCCGCGACTCGCACAGAGGACACTATCCTTATAGAGCGGGAACTCGTCCTGAGGCAGTCCCAGCCTATTCACCAAGACCCATCCGAATGTCTGCCACACCTCCAGCATATGCATCTGACGAAGCACCGGCAGGAGCACATCAGCCAGTTGCCTTTCCTCGCGGGCGAAATGGAGCACCAACGCCCAGTCAGCCAACTGGCGCATTCCCACTCCGAAGCCTGCGAAATGGTGCCAGGCATGGAGAAAGACATACAGGGCATTGTAGGTGGGGTTAGGCACGGATATCGACACGCCGTCCAACGTCAGGGTCTGCGTGCGGGTCATCTGCTCGAGGGTGAAACGCTGGAACGCACCATTGGCACGCGGCATCCGGTGGAACTCCATCGTGACGCGGTGCATCTCGGCAATGAGGTCGCACTGCTCATCCAGCACCATCGTAAAATGCAGTCCGCCATGCTCCTCGGAGAACCAGTAAGCGGAGGGAAACGCCTCACGGATAACAGGTATCATCCGTTCGTAGTCGCGCTCGCCTATATACAGGTCCACATCGCAGTAGTCGCGCATGTCGGGATTTGGGTATAGGAGCGAGAGGGCATAACCCTTGAGCAGTACGGGTTCTATCGCATGGGCGCGCAGGAGCGTGACCAGCTGAACGAGGAAACGGTTCTGTCGTTCGCGACGCTGAAGCGTCAGGAAAACACGTTCCTTGAGGGCCGCCCTGTCCGGCAGCTCATAGCCGCTGTTGAGCGCCCACACCGCCAGCATATGCGCCAACTGATGCCGCCGCGCCTGTTTCCACAGTTCGGGCGCGAGAAACGCAGTAGGATACACCGAGAGCGGTTCGCCCCAGAGCATCGTGCGCAGAATGGCTGCTATGGATTTATCGTATCGTGGCATAAGCGGGCAGCATCGGTATCGGGCAGACAATCGAGCAGATAGACAGGCACGGCGTCCAGCACCCGGACAATCGTAGTATAGAGGGCATCCATCATCTCGGGCCGGGTCTTCAGTCCGCTGGATGAGGAGAGCATATATGCATAGGCTTCGGGCAGACGCAGACGCTGCATGGCGTTGGCAGGCGCCTGACGCAGTTGGACGATACCCCGTACGGGCGCAGAGAGCGGACGGTAGCAGGGTGTCTTGCCGCTCCACGGCGAGCCATAGACCCGCACTTCGCCATCCGGTAGGACACGCAGCACGGGATTGTCGTCATTGAGCAGCCATGCATCGGGAAACGCTTCCTGCCACAAGCGGGCGTGCGTCGATTTACCGGTGCCGGACGTACCGAGGAAGAGATACGCGTGATCGTTGCGCACCACCGCCGCCGCGTGCAACTCAAGCGTGCATAGCGGAGCAGAAGCGAGGGCAAAGAGCAGCATAGTCGCGTTGTCGATGGCGAAACGCGCGTGCGCGGGTTGCGCGATATATAGTGTAGCCTGCCGGAAATCGGGGGAAACCAGAAGCGCCGCACACTCTTCGGCATCCCGTACGGGTGCCATCCGAAAGAGCCATCCGCCCGTAGAGGGGACGCGCCATACTTCGATGCGCGGCATAAGGTCTTCGGCAGAATCGGTAAAAAGATGCGTGGCGTCAGCCGGTTGGGCGAATGTGCCTACGGAAAGGTCAAAGAGGTGTTCATCGGCGTCCGCTTCCGAAACGCCAAAAGGCGCATAGTTGGTGAGCAGTGTCCACTGCCCGGCTTCGGCAAAGAGGGAAAAGGTCAGGCCGGCTACTCTATAATACCTGCGCTCAGCCATGCCTGAAGGGTAGTTTGCGCATCATCAAGGGCCTGCGCCTCGCTGACGGCATATTCGCGGGTCAGCAGCGCAGCCAGACGTTGCGCATCGAACAACGAACCGTCTGCCACCTGTTGCCACAGATAGGCAGCGGAATCGTTCATCGTGATCATCTTATTGAAATTGATTTGCTCCAAACCCTCGCCTATCAGGATATATTCCCCTCCTAACGGGCGCAGTTTGAAGCCTTGCCTGATTCGCATATCGTATAGAGTTTGAGTAGTCCGCGGCGGAAGGGGAGCAGGCATTGCCATAAACGTGCCTTGCCAGGTTTGCGTGAGCGGCCGTCGGGACGTGTGATGGCGATCACCTTGCCGATGACGTCACGCCGCATACAGGTCTCAGTGTTGCGGAGGTTGCCGTCGCCCATAAGGGTGAACTTGTCGCCTTGCATGGCGATGAGGCGGTGGAGCACATAACATTGAGGTGTCACCTCGCACAGGAGAATATCTCCTATCTCCACGCGATCGGGGCGTACCAGCGTGACGCTGTCACGTCCGCCATGGATGAACGGCCGCATGCTTTGTCCCTCCGGAGTAAAGACTACCTGATGCCCTTCGCGCAGCAGACGGTCCATTTCCGGAAAGACTATGGCATTGGCGACAACCATCGGGGGCGTCCGCGTTATTTCTGCTCCACCCACTGAGGAATGAACGGCGCACCCGGAGTACCCAGTTGGGTGTCGTTCTTGAAATCGAAGGCGTTGACAGCCTCGAAGATATTCTTGTAGTGCGCCGAGTAGTAACGCAGGGTGACAGCACCTTCCGTGCCGACCACATACAAGTAGTACAAGCCATCTTTGAGTTCAGCCACGCCCAGGCATGAATCACCGGAAAAAGCGGCAAACACGTCTTCGTCCTTAACCACGAAGTCAGCTGCTTTCTGCGGATACTGAGCCTTGAGGTCCATGCGGATGACAGCCGTCATAGAGGCGGTGTAGTCGTACTTCTCGGGAGCCGTCCATGTAGGACGCTCTTTGTCGGACATGAAGGTCTCCGGTTCCGGTTCCGGCTGCTTTTGTTGGCAGGAACTAAGCACTACGGCGCCCAACACGAACGCAGCGAAAAGTCCGAACAATTTGGAATGTGTCATAATTGTATTGATTTTTAGATGTTTATACTGCTTCTGTCTGAGGTCCGCCTCCAATACTCAGGGCTTGGAGACATTTTTCTACACGTACAGCCAGCACTTCCGTACGGGGTGTAATATATTGTTTCTTATTCATATTCATAGTCGCTATTTACTTATTTTTTGATGATTTGACCACTAATAGAGTATTCTACATTGTTGCGGATAATAATCAATTGTCCGTCGCGCATCATTTTGGTAGGGATGGGGGATGCAGTGTCGGTGTCCTCCAGCCCGGTAGCCGTGTTCTCTCTGTTCACGATGCGGAACTGAACAGGCATGCCTTTGTATATGCCATTTGACTGAGGCGCTCTGCGTCGCATACCTGCACCACCACCGGCTAACGTAACCTCGAAATACGCACGGAAGCCTAACATCTTGGCACTCGGGTCATCGCCATCCGTAGGCCAATTGATTACGTTGTTTGCGGCAAGAAAGAGGTTTGAGTGTGAGACACCTGAAATACTTACATCATTGATGTGCTTTTTACCATAGAAGCCTTGGAACGTCACATGACCTCCGGGAACATTTTCCGCATTGTTGTCATCATCCCATGTAACATCCTCAAAATGCAACAGTTTGAGTACTTCACCGGTGTTATCCCATCTAATCAAATAAGGAACTCCGGCTTCGAGAGAGCTTGCAGCCCGTTTCGTAATATCTAACGTCAGGACATCTCCTATTACGGACGCATCCACGAACTCATATACCTCAACACCGTCGCCCTTGAGCGGAGAGTCGTTGATATCCGGCACACGGAACGGCAGGGTAAGCGTATTGAAGTAACCGGCCTTGCGCAATGTACGTAGAACATAGACGCTTGATACGCCCTCCAAGGCAGCTTTCTTTGCTGCAAAAACCTCTGGTTCGTCGTTCTCACTCAAGTAGTAGGTGGGAGCTAATTTAAGAGAACGAACGGATTGATATCTGTTTTTCCACCATCCTTCAAAATCATAGAAGTATCCTCCAGGAGACTTTTCTCCATCAAATTGAATACGGAAAGCTTTATTAGTAACATCTTCTGGATCTTCAGTGCTAGTCCAATAAACACCATGTGTATCAAAATCTTCCACTACGTACTCTGAATAATAATCAGAATACCCCATATAACCACCAACGGGTAAGAACACAGCGCCGGCTGCTTCCATACGAGCCCAGTCCTCCAGTGAAAATGTGTTTTTTGCATAGCCTGCTCCCGTCTCTGTGTAGTTCCAGTTCAAGCCTTCCGGCCATGCCCACATCTCCTCATCCGGCAGAATTGTCAAGCCGTTAACGTACACACCCGGACTCTTCTCGATTCGCGACAAGGCAAATAAACTATACGCATTCGTACGACCGCCATCATAGCCAAACAAATATTGCCACTCATCTTTACTCAGCACATCAATAAAACCCGGCATATCATCTCTTTCATCCCAATTAAAAAGGTCGCGCACACCGGTAGAGGTATTCATGGCCGTAGCATTTCCTGCACCAATAATTTCGTACTGCTCCGAGGCAAAGCCGTAAGTACTTGTGGAATAGTCGTACTGCATGTTTCCCTTGGCGAACTGCACTTTTTTAGACGGGCCAACCGAGAAAAAGCCCTGCACAAGCTCCTGCGCAAACAGGGTGGTAGCAGCACTAATGAGCAGGGCGGCAAGCAGGAATCGTTTATTATTTTTACTACGTAACATCCGATTTTTGTTGTTTAGGATTAACATCTTGTAAGTAGTTCGAACGTGTACCGACACAATTCGGCGACAAAGGTACAACTTTTTTTTGACATATGCAAGAAAAAATATTATTTTTTTGTCAGACAGAGCATTTAATGACATTTCGTATATTTAATGTTCCATTTTAAGGCACATAGGATAGACACGTCACAGACCGCACTACGACGGTACTATGACGTCCGTAATGCGAACGTAATGCGAACGAGAACGACATCATGATACCTGCGTGAACATTTCTGAACAGCCAAATGGCAGCACTCAAGCAGCACCCAAGCAGCACCCAAGCAGCACCCAAGCAGCACCCAAGCAGCAGACACGGTTCAAAGGACACTA
>Ga0310786_10007846_pt1 | contig 13828 bp, 13 predicted proteins | sample AusTroGonzalo_MG_FD_203881 | JGI IMG/M metagenome (GOLD analysis project Ga0310786, IMG submission 203881) | Bovine rumen microbial communities from tropical cattle in Woodstock, Queensland, Australia - Gonzalo_03 (v2) (version 2) | ecosystem: Host-associated > Mammals > Digestive system >... | reverse complement strand
AGTCATTCGGCCTCGTCGATGGTCTTTTGATCCGCTTCATCAGCCCAGATGAAGCGGTCGTCCAGCGAATGCTTTAAACTGCGAAATTGAATTTCGAATGAATCGCACCTTTTCGTCAATAGAAAAGATAGGTTCTGGAACGACCTTTGTTCTCGTACATGACCGCCTTATTATGCAGGAAATCCTGCAGGTCGATATCCTTGGAACACCTGAACTTCTCCAGATACCTGTTGACATCCTCTTTCCCGTTGTTGGCGATGATGTCGGATAATCTTACAGCGATGATCCTCATCCTTTCAAGCCCTTCTTGGCGAATTCCTCGCCCAAACGGAGCTCTTCGGAGAAATCCTCCGGCACGAAGGACCCTCTGGCATCCGCTTCATCTATCGCTCTCAAGAAATTCTTCGCGCCTTCCTCTGTCTTGATCTCGAGCGCCATATCGAACGATTCAGTTGCCATGATCGGACCTCCTTACTGTTATGACAGTCTCCTTGTAGTTAAAGCCTTTGTTTGTTTGCATATATTCCATTAAAATCCGCATCAATGCGCCGAACAATAAGATGATGCCGATAAGCGCACCGATCGCAATCTCTACAGCATAGCCTGCCCAAGGGCGAAGGCTCCTGGGGGAAGCCCAGGACCGCTCCAATCGATCCGAGGGCCTACGAGCCTCTCAGAAGGTATTTCCTGGCCCGTAGAAGGTAGTCTCCCATCGGGAGATGTCCACAAGGGCCTTGGTCCCCGGAGGGGACTGCGAGGGCTATTTCGCGAGCAATACCCTCATGGACTATGTCAAGGATGTATCGAAGGAGATCGGATACGACTTCAACCTCCGCGACTGCAGGAGGACATACGGTCAGCATCTGATCGACCTCGGTGCAGATATTGAAACTGTCAGCAAGCTTCTGGGACACGGTTCCACCATAACCGCCGAAGGATACTACTGCAGCCTGAAGCAGACGAAAGCCATAGAGAGGGCCAAGGAGGTCTATGCCTTCCAGCCCGTCAACGGTGCCGCCGTCGACTTCAGCCAGCTGCCGAAAGGGTTCGAAATCACTATGATCTCGAACGACACAGAGACCAGAAATTGAGGTGATCCGCAGGGTAATCTGAGGTAAATCGTCGATGTTTCTACGAATCTCGTTTCCGAATAGCACAACGCGGTTCCCGAAAGGCGAATCATTGGCGTATCGCTTCTGAAGTGTCTGGATAAGAAGTAATGGCGAACAGGGAGGGATTCGAACCCTCGGCTTGCAGCTTAGGAGGCTGCCGCCATATCCAAGCTAGGCCACCTGTCCGTTGGATGCCACTATATGGGAGGTGCATAAAAGCGTTTTGGTGAACTGGATTTCAAGGAGTCCGATAGAAAAAGGCGCCTCCGGTTTCCCAGAGGCAGGATGGGGTGATGCACGCCCGATCCGAAAGGATCGAGCTAAGTCGTTTGGGATGTTACGTTGCGCCCTTTCAGGCAGAATAATGATGGCCCAGACCCTAATTAAACATTAAACTGTAACTCTTGTTATTTCTGTATGGATTGTAAATTACGTTTTAATAGTTATTATATACCGCGCAAGTATTGTCAATGCCGGGGATGCGCTCTGCAGTCTGGTCGGAAAAAGAGGATTATGATCGCCTGTGTGACTTTTGAAACAACAAAGGTCACGGATCCTGTCCTTTTCTATGAAATAAACCGCGCTCACATAATCCACTATGTGAGGGACCCCACCAGCCAGAGCAACAATGTATATCAGGAGTTTTACGACCGCGTCAAGGAGATTATCGAAGAACAGTCTCCCAGACCGGTGGACATCGTTGAACACATAGAGAAGGTCACAGACTTCTCGATAATGCTGAGGACTGTGCTCGACATCATCCAAAGCGAGCACGACTCGACATCCTCATCCGGTGAGGAATGCGAGATCTATGTGAACATCTCTTCCGGAGGATCAGAATACGCTGCGGCGGCCGCCATAGCGTCCATGATGGTCCCTGGAACCATCCCGTTCTCCGTTGGTACGAAAGAATACACTGTAGATACCGAAGGTATCAGAAGAAACTATTTCGTTGATGACAAGCCTGTCGGCCTGACGAAATCCACCTACGATCCTCGGCAACTTCCCAGCTATTCCATCCAAATCCCAGAAGAACGCCTTGTTCGTGGGTTAAGAATATTGGATCAACGTAATGCCGACAGGCTTTCTGTCACCAGCGGAAAGATGATCGCCGCCTTGAAAGAAGCAGGTCTTTGGTACAGGGATACCGAAACCAGCGATCCCAACCGTAAGTCCACACAACGCCAGACCGAGGCCGTGTATTATCAGAGGGATTTCATCTGGAAATGGCTGGATAACGGCTGGGTGAAGAAGGACGATCTCAATTCCAAGTACATCCTCACGAACGAGGGGCACAACATCATTTCCACATTCTACACCCGCTGATCCGGTCTGACATTTGTTTTTCCACTGTGGATACAGCTTGCTTTCCCAGCGGATGCTTTTTCTATCCGGACCTCTAGTTTACAAAAATAACATAAATTACAACAATTACAATTTGATGTTATTATATTTCATCCTCGATATAGTAATTGCAGCCCCCAAGACTGCAGGTGAAAAAGATGTCTAACTACAAACAGACCCTACTCTCCCCTCTTCCTGCCAGCAAGATCAGGGAACAGAACTACATGAAGTACGACAAATACGGCTGCCGTATCGACCGTGATAGGAACAGAGAGATGAACACCATACTGGCGTTCTTCGACTGATGATGGATGGATCAAACGTGTTAGAATCGGGCCCGAAAGGGTCGTAAAGAGTTTTGGGGGGTTGGGGTGAAAACCCCAACATCACTCCTTTTTCTCGTCCTGAGACTTCTTCTTTCCAGAATCCCAGATCTGGAGGAAGTCGACGCGCTCGACATCGAAGGCCTTCCTCATGTCAGCGACGATCTTGTACTTGGCGACGGCCCAGTTGTTGTCGAACTTGCAGGTCTCGGCCTCGATAACGACGACCTTCTCCTCGCTGATCTCGACCTCGAATCCCTCGGACGAACCGGCGGTGAGCTCAATGATTGCCTTTGCCTTGTCCGCGGGCTCGGTGATCTCCTCGGTGACGGTGAAGACGTACTTCAGGTCGTGTCCGGCGAGCTGGTTGTTGAAGTCGACCTTGACACGGCCGGCGGCAACGGACATGACGATACCGTTCCTGTTTCCGAGGGAGACGGGCATGCCGGGGTAGGGGTTGATCTCCTGCTTGTAGAATTCCTTGATGGGGTGGAGCTCGATGAGTTTGGGGTTCCTGGCGCCTGCGGCCTTCTCACAAGGGATGACGACGGAGGTCTCCTTTCCGATCTCGGCAGACTCGATTGCCGCCTCGAGGTCAGGGAAGAGGGACTGGGATCCGAAAAGGTAGACCATAGGTGCGTAAGTGACCTTCTCGTTGAAGATGCCAGCCTCTTTGGCTGCTTCTGCGTCTGTAGTGTCATACAATCTCTCGTCTGCATCGGCGAGGTAAGCCTTGTAGGTAAGGCGAACGAGCTTCTTTGCGTCTGCCATGATATTCACCGTGAATGGTAATTGACTACTGCGCCCATAACATCCCCTATTAAAAAGGTATCGTACAGGCCCGATATGCGCGATAGAGCTGGATTTCCGATGCTGGGAATGGGGCTTCAGAGGTACTTGGCATGCCTCCAAACGACCTCTGAAAACCCGTGCAAACACATATAAACGAGAGGTTTATTCGGAGCAATACCAACGCCGCCTTTGCATAGCCCGGTAGTGCGGCTGACTTGTAATCAGCAGGTCCTGAGTTCGAATCTCAGAGGCGGCTCCACTTCACTACCATTCTTCACCTGTTCCTTCGGCCGTTCTCCTTATCCCAGTATCCCTGCATGCGGTGCCAAGTGCCAGGATAGGACACGTCCTTGATAGGACGACGGAGATGCAGGCCGATAGGCGATCCGCCATACCCTCAAGAATGTCATCTGACCTCCCGAACAGGACCGTCTCGGGCATCGATGCTGACGGAAAAATCAAAGACCGCAGGCACTGCTGAGGACGCGAACGCAGAATAGCTGACCTGACAGAAGGTGGAAAGATATTCAACTGGACTCCAACGTCCAGAGGAAGCCCTTGAAGTACTCGGGGTTAAAAGGACAGCCGCTGCTCATGACATATATCCAGACGGCCATGGAACTCCAGCCGACAAGTGGGGCGCAGACCTTATGGTCATCCTTCTCCAAGAGTATACCGACTTCCTGAACGCCCTTCGGAGCGGCCGTGTTCCCGGAAATGGCCAGATATTTGTTGGGAACGAAACCTTTGAAAAGAACATCGGACCATATGTTCCAATCCTTTCCCCTGTTGGCCACTATGGATGACCTGTCATCTATGGTGATGTCCAGACGGCCTGACAGGAAACCTATGAAATCGTCATCGCCGCTCTCTCTGGGGGCGAAGGTGACCGGCATGATCGCCACCTTCGCACCGGTATCATGGGCCATGATCAGGGCCGCCTCCGAGCAGATGCTCCCGTCCAGAAGGACCGCTGTGGGCATGCTGGGGTACATGATCCTGGACTTCAGATCCCTCATGAGATTTGTGAGCATAGGTGCCATGGCAGACCTGTTCACCGCGACGGTCTCATCCCATTTCTTGAAACTGCCGCTGTGGGAATAACTGTCGCAGACGGTATCCTTGATCTTGACCACCGGCTTCTTAGGGTCTGAAAGATCCTTGAGAGAACATTTCGCGATACCACAGGCTATCACCTTCGACTTATCGAGGATGCATATGTACTCGCCAACGAGGATATCATCGTCGACATCTAAGACTCCCCCGGCCATCAGATCGCGATGCCTCTTGACGAAATAAGCGGAATCGTGGTCACACCTGACATAATGCTTGGTCACCTTGTCCAGCACTATCCTGAGCCCGGGCATCGTGAGATTCGCCTTGATATTGCCATCCTTGGATACTACACGTCCGAGCACGGCCCCGTTGGCTATGAACTCCACATCTCCGGACATCCTGCGGTTCAGAACGACGGTACGATCATCAGGGAACAAGAGGTCCCCGCAACCGTCACCATAATAGGAATCAACCATCCTCCTGATGGCCTCGACATCCTGAGGGAATGCAGGGAACAACTCTCCGTCTTCGGATTTCTTGACCTCCTTTACCATTGATCTGCAAAGGGGGCACAGCTCACCTGAGACCAGAAGAGCATTGCACTTGACGCACCAGAACAACGATTCCCTTGACATTCGATTCGACCTTCACACGCATCCCTCGTTCAAACAAGGGCCCACATAAGGGGAACCAAAACGTGTTATCGGATATAATGAATTTGGTCCTATTCCGGAAAAAATAAGCCTGTTCATCCGAATCCAGCACACGATGATGGATTGATGCTCCAACTGGATCGGATGGAGGCATCGGAAGACTGCCGAAGAATCTCCGGACCGGATGCTAGATTCTGGGACGGAAGTGTTTCAGTGGGCCGAGTGCACCTGACCCATCCCGGACATCATTTCGATCTGTAGACGACTTCGCCGGAGCTGATAATTCCCTTCACGTAGGTCCCCTCCTCCTTGCTGCGCCTCTCGAACTCCCACGAATCCAGTATCACGGTATCCTTAGGCTTGACAACATCCTTGACCGCCAGATAGACCACGAACCCACTCTGGTGCTTCGGATACCCCGAGTCGGTCACGACGAGTATGTAGATGTTGTCGTTACCGTCCTCGTCCTTGTCTATCGAATCCGAGATCATGATGAGCTTGCACGGAAGTTCCTTGACAATCCTCTCGACGATGCTGTCCGTCAAAGCCTTGTCCAACATGGCCTCTGGATGTATCGGCGCGTATTTGGTTTTATGGAGCGGTCTCAAAAATCATGGTCGGCCAGGCGCAACGGATCCTGCAAACGCCTCATCCAAGGAGCACGGCCTCGGGCGGCATGATCCGCAGCACCGATAACATGTCCCGTCAGATCCTCGAGCACAATGGTATTGCATAACAGATGCTAACCTGCCAATAAGCCATTAATATCGCGTGCGTGATTGGAGGGCCGGTTTCGAATATGTCGAAGATTTGCATCAACATCGCTTGGCCGTATGCCAACGGCCCAATCCACCTAGGACATGTGGCGGGATCGCTCCTGCCCCCCGATATCTTCCGGAGATACAACCTCCTGCTCGGGAACGAGGTCCTCATGGTAGGAGGATCGGACCAGCACGGCACGCCCATCACGATCTCGGCGGAAAAATGCGGCATGACCCCGGAGGATTACGCTAACAAGTATCACGAGATCAACAAGAAAGCGATCGAGGATCTGAACATCCACTACTTCTTCAACAAGACCCACTGCCCCACCCACTTCGAGGTGACACAGTGCATATTCAACAAGCTGAAGGAGAACGGCTACATCTACGAGAAGGAGACGGAGCAGTACTACTGTCCCAAATGCGGCCGCTTCCTCCCTGACAGGTATGTAGAAGGAGTTTGTCCCAAATGCGGGGCGGAGAAGACGCGTTCGGACCAGTGCGATAGCTGTGGAACCACTTTCGAACCCGGGGACCTGAAGGACCCGTACTGCACACTGTGCGGATCGACGCCGGAGGTGAAGCCCACCAAGCACTTCTTCCTCAAACTGAGCGCGTTCACGGACCGGCTCATCGACTATGTGAAGGACAAGGACTACTGGAGACCCAACGTCAAGACCTTCACCCAGAACTGGCTCCAGGGCGAGGGACTCACTGACAGAGCGATCACCAGGGACATGTCGTGGGGAGTGCCCATACCCATCGAAGGATGGGATGACAAGGTCATCTACGTCTGGTTCGAGGCGGTCATCGGATACCTCTCCGCATCCATAGAGTTCTCCAGATCCATCGGCAAGCCCGACTATTGGAAGGAGTTCTGGAAGAACCCCGAATGCAAGCACTACTATTTCATCGGAAAGGACAACATCCCGTTCCATTCCATCATTTGGCCCGCCATACTCATGGGAGTGGGCGGCATGGAGCTCCCCTACGACATCCCAGCCAACGAGTACCTGATGATCGGAGGCGGAAAGCTATCCAAGAGCAGAGGAGGCGCGATAGACATACCCTCGGTCCTCCAGAGGTACGATGCGGACGTCATAAGGTACTATCTGTCCGCAGTGATGCCGGACACCCACGATTCGGAGTTCACCTGGGAGGACTTCCAGACGAAGATCAACACCGAACTGGTGGCTAACCTGGGCAATTTCTTCCACAGGTCGCTGGACTTCTCCAAGAAGAACTTCGGCGCCATCCCTGCCGGAGAGGACGACCCCGAGGTCACCAAGGCCATCGAGGAAGCCGTCAAGGAATTCAACGAATGCCTGGTCCACTGCGACTTCAAGAAGGGCCTGAAGGTCGTCATGACCCTCTCCTCCTTCGGGAACAAGTACTTCAACGACGCCGCTCCCTGGAAGCTTATCAAGGAGGACAAGGAGGCCTGCGGCAAGGTGATGTACAACGTCCTGAGGATAGTGCAGGCCCTGTCCGTGCTGTCATGGCCGTATGTGCCTGCGGCGGCCGAGAAGGTCTGGGGATTCCTCGGGAACGAGGGGACCATCCAGAACGCCGGTATCGACGGTACCCTGAAGGCGCTGACCGTCGGTCAGCAGCTCAACGACTCCGTCCCGGTGTTCAAGAAGATCGACATCCCCGAGCTGAAAGAGGGCAAGAAGCAGGAGAGCGAACCCCAGCAGGCTAACTTCACCGGACCGTTCGCGGACTTCAGGAAGCTGGATGTGCGCGTCGGCACCATCGTGTCGGTGGAGGACCATCCCGAGGCCGAGAAGCTGTATGTGCTGAAGGTCAACCTCGGGGAGGAGGAGCCCAGGCAATTGGTCACCAACATCAAATCGCTGTTCTCCAAGGAGTACATGCTCGGAAGGAGGCTCCTGGTCATCTCCAATCTGAAGAAGGCCAAATTCCGCGGAGTGGAATCCTTCGGAATGCTGATGGCCGCCGATGACGAGAAGGTCGGAGGCAACCACCTGGCGCTGCTGAAGCCCAACATCGATGTGCCCGACGGCACCAAGCTCAACTGCGGGATGGAGAACTCATCCTCAAGGATCGAGCTGAAGCAGTTCGAGGCAGTCACCATAAAGGTATCGAGCATAAAGGACGGCAAGTTCATGGGCAAGGACATCGAGCTTCCGCCCGGAGCCCCGAGGATGGTCACCGCCATCGTGGACGGGGACAAGGTCATCCCCTTCGGGGACGGCAAAGGATGCGTTATCACGGTCGACGATGATTCGGGCATCCTCGATGGAGCAGACGTAAGATGAAAGCGGACCTGCACGTGCACACCAACTTCTCCCTCGACGGGAAGACCACTCTGGAGCAGCTTGTAGAGACAGCGGTAGCTAGGGGGATCGGGTGCATTGCAGTGACCGACCATAATGAATTCAAAGCATTCGAGTTGCTTAAAGAGAACAAGGATGTCATAATCATCCCCGCGGAGGAGGTGTCCTCGAAGGAGGGCCACATAGTGGCCCTCGGCATCGACCGGCTAATCCCCCGCGACCACTCCATCCAGGAAACGATCGACCTCATCCATGAGGCTGGAGGATATGCATTCGCCGCCCACCCGTACAGATGGTGGTCCGGACTCGGCGAGAAGAACACTGTCAACTATCCGTTCGACGGGATAGAGGCCATGAATGGGCGCTCCATACCATCGGCCAACAGGAGATCCATGAAACTCGCCAAGAGGATAGGGAAGCCGATATCGGTCGGATCGGATGCCCATGTACCAAAGAACATTGGCGATAGCTATGTGGAGATTCCCGACACGGTCACCAACTGGCAAGAGGCCGTGGAGGCCATCATGTCCGGCAACATCCTCGGTACCTACAGCGACAATCGCCATATCCTCGAGACCCTCCACTACGGTTTCAAATCCATAGGCGAATGGATGTTCCGCGGCTTCAAGAAGATGTGAGAACATTTTACCGTGTGCACCGAATCAGTGATATGGGGATCATTGGAACATCTTTTCCAGGCTAAAGAGTTCTATCCTATCGGATTTGGCACGCAGTTCTGCCACCTTTGTAAATCCAGACTTTGAGAACAGTGCATATCTCTTTGAAAGACCATTGGGATTCACGAATTCGGATTTTTCCAGCAATTCGTCAATCAGGTCGGCATCCGTCAATTCGTTGCGATACTTGCATTCGGCTAGCAGCACGGTGCTCTCATTGGATGCTATGACATCTATCTCCATGGGGCCCGACCACCACTTTCCCGCTTTGGAATATCCGTGCTTCAGCACATACTCCATACAGATGTCCTCGAATACGTGTCCTAGATACTGGCTTAGATTCGTCACGATATAATCGTAGGCATCATCGATATCGGAACCGGTCATCTCCTTGTAAGCGGGATAGATGAATCTGAAATACGATGCGAGCAGCCTGTCCTTTATCACATAATGTACGTCTTTCGTCTTTCCTTTGCCAAACGGTTCATCCTTGGTGATGAAACCCAACAAGGTCAGTTTTCCAAGCATATGGGAGACGAGATCCGTTTTCATATCCAGCATCTGTCCAATATCCGAGGGGGTCAGACGTCCTTTGGATATGGCATGTATGACGGAGTAGTAACTTGCTGGTTTTCTGAATTCTGTGAGGAACATCAGTTCGGGTTCACCGGCGATCACCCCGGTCGGATTGAGATAGCGGTCACGGATGTTATCCTTCAAAGATTTGCTAGGATCGAACTGTTCCAGATAGTATGGTATCCCTCCGACCAGACCATAAAGACATATGGCATCGGTAAGGCCGAATCCTGACAGCATCTTTCTTGAAGTCTCGAAATCGAACGGACGCAGCCTGATCTGTCCAGTGCGTCTTCCGTACAGAGGGCTCTTCTTACCCAGGACCTCTGATTCCATTATGCTCATGGATGAACCGCAGAGGATGAGGAACAGCTTGGAGGTGTCCTTTACTGCCTCTATGAAATTGTTGATTAGACCGCCATTATGCTTGGCATTCTCCACTAGGTTGGGGTACTCGTCAATGACCACGATTAGTCTCTTCCCTTTCGATCTCTCTTCCGCCCGCCAGAGTATGCGATCCAGGCGGATCGGTTCCGTATCACCGGATACCAGTTCGTTGAACATTGACAGGTTGATGTTTTCATTACCGGGGACCGCCTTGAACATTATCGTATCCTTGTTCTTTACGAACTCTTCTATAAGTCTCGTTTTTCCAACACGGCGTCTGCCGGTGATCGGGATGAATTGGAATTTGTCCTCTTTGTAGAGGTCATCTAGTGCCTTGAGTTCGAATTCCCTGCCAATGAACATGATTGTGATAGCGATTATTGTTATATATTGATATTGAATTATAATTCAATAAAAATATTGAATCATGATTCAATGAATGGAGAAAGGATGGGTCCGGAAGAACGAGCTGACCAAGAAATATGAGGTCACCATCGAGGGAGAGATGATCCTGGACACATTCTACAAAGAAGGATGAACGGACCCCTCATCTCCGAGCTACTTCAGTACCCAATCCTTCTCTTACAGCATCATTCAACGCCCTATGCTTCAGTCTGGTCCCTATCCCCCGGGATTGCTTGGACACAGCGGCCGATACGCTTCCTCCCACCTGATTTATTCGTCCGAGCATCGGTTCCTTTCCAACGGTATCCTCCTCTGAATGATCTTGTCTCCGACGGAATCCGAATACACAGGACCGTATACCCTGTCCGTGGCCGCTCCCATTATGTCGAATGGATGGTGCAATCGACCTTCTACGGTTCCTTGGAAAGGAACAGTCCGTAGTCGAACCCTGGCGTTGTACGATTGCAGATATCCTTCACCTGTCTGCCCGGCGGGTCTGTGCGGTCGTGATGACTTCGGTAAGGGAGTACTTCGTGAACAGGATCTCCTTCCTCGTGTTGAGATATACAATGAGCGGCAGCATGCCGCTGAGCAGCTTCCCGTATACCCCCTCCGTGGTCCATTTCTTCAAGGTCAGGAGATCCGATTATTCTTGGCGTATTGAACATAGATTCTATGAAGCAGCGCACCCCGATACGAATAAAAGCGATGAATACAGTCAGAAGCCCATCCCATCAAGGTGATCCATATGGACAGCAACGTACGCCCGGATTCCATGGAACGCATCACGACGCCTGAGCTCGCGGATGCGTTCATCAAAGAGCAGGTAGCAGCACTTCAGAAGCAGATAGGTAACGGAAAGGTCCTACTGGCCCTATCGGGAGGAGTGGACTCCTCCGTTGTGGCCGCCCTCCTCATCAAGGCGATCGGTCCCAACCTGACCTGCGTTCATGTGAACCACGGCCTCCTGCGCAAGGGGGAAGCCGAGCAGGTCATCGACGTCTTCCGCAACCAGATGAAGGCCAACCTGGTCTATGTGGATGCCACTGACAGATTCCTGGACAAGCTTGCCGGCGTTTCCGACCCGGAACAGAAGAGGAAGATCATCGGAAAGGAATTCATCGATGTATTCGAGGAGGAGGCCAACAAGATCGAGGGCGTCAAGTTCCTCGGCCAGGGGACCATCTACCCGGACATCCTCGAGAGCCACGGCGTCAAGGCGCACCACAACGTTGGAGGGCTTCCCGAAAAGTTCGGTTTCGAGCTTGTGGAGCCCGTGAAACTGCTGTTCAAGGATGAGGTCCGTGTGGTCGGGAAACAGCTCGGTCTTCCTGACAACATGGTGTACCGCCAACCGTTCCCCGGACCGGGACTCGGAGTGAGATGCACCGGCGCCATCACCCGCGACCGTCTTGAGGCCGTGAGGGAATCCGATGCCATCCTGCGCGAGGAGTTTGCCAAGGCAGGTCTCGAGGGCAAGGTCTGGCAGTACTTCACCGTAGTGCCCGACTACAGGTCCACCGGCGTGAAGGACGGCAAGCGCCTCTGGGATTGGCCCGTCGTGATCCGCGCCGTGAACACCAAGGATGCCATGACGGCCACCGTGGAAGAGGTCCCGTGGCCTCTGCTCAATAAGATAACCCAGAGGATACTGGCAGAGGTCAAGGGAGTGAACCGTGTTCTGTACGACCTCTCGCCCAAGCCATGCGCCACCATCGAGTGGGAGTGACTGTCACATAAACGCCGGGGAGGTCCCCGGCACCATTTTTCCACAACCCGCCCGATCGAGGCACATCGAAAAAACTGGCAGAGTCGAACTGCCCCCACTCGTCAGAGTGTGTCCGCCGGGACTTTTTTGAAGCCGACCATTGAGACGCTGGCGTTGAAGCGCACGCTCTGAACTTATGAGCGGAAGATGCCACCCACAGAATATGATCGACCAGCCTGGGGGCCATCTTCGACAGATATGCCTGACCAAGCCTACCCCTCGTGAACGCGATAAGCACTCACGCCGAGGACGCGATACCCCTGAGGACTCTGACCTCTGCGACCATCTGGTCGTTGCATCATGCAGGACACCGCTCCCGTGCGGGACATAATGATCTCCGCGGAGTTTGACACTCCGTGGCGGGCGCGCCTCGTAGCCATATGGCCACGCAGGAAGCGCTTAGCACCTTGCCCTGCCCAGCAGATTGCGGTACACGGGAACCCACTCTTCCAGGAACTGAAAGACCAAACATCCGATAGGAGTTTGTTAGTGTTAGGTTAAATAGTATTACTCATAACAAGTATAAAAAAAATTACATTTAACAGTAATTAATTCAATGCTGGACTGAAACGAATAGAACTAAAAAACCAAGAGAAAAAGGATGGCGGAGTCGAACCGCCCTACCAACACATTGTGTTAGAAGGTCCCGGACCTTGCGCGCGTGTACATCACGGATATCACATGTGCATCAACCCCCGTGCGCTTGAAGCGAATGGGCGTTGCTGTGGATCGGATCTCTGACTGTCAACGTACGGGACTGGTTACCCGCGACCTCCACCGTTGCAAGGTGGCGCTCTGAGCTGAGCTAACGTTGTTATGCAGCCGTGCATCGTTACCGTCGCCTCTGCGTGTGCAGATGGCGCTGGTACCGTGGGAACTGGATATCGAACCCGTGCGAGTCACCGCCGCCCCTGCGTGTGCAGAAGGTTGTGGTGAGCGTGGGTTATGAATATCGAGCCCTTGCATGTCACCGCTGCCCCTGCGTGTGCAGAAGGCAGTGGTGAGCGTGGGATCTGAATGTGCAGCCTGCGCATCAACCCCCATGCGCTTGAAGCGACTGGGCGTTGCTGTGAATCGGATCTCTGACTGTTAACGTACGGGACTGGATACCCGCGACCTCCACCGTTGCAAGGTGGCGCTCTGAGCTGAGCTAACGTTCTTATGCAGCCGTGCATCGTTACCGTCGCCTCTGCGTGTGCAGATGGCGCTGGTACCGTGGGATCTGGATATCGAACCCGTGCGAGTCACCGCCGCCCCTGCGTGTGCAGAAGGTGGTGGTGAGCGTGGGTTATGAATATCGAGCCCGTGCATCGTTACCGTCGCCTCTGCGTGTGCAGATGGCGCTGGTACCGTGAGATCTTGATATGCTGCCTATGCACTTGTCATCCCCGCCGCTGGATTGCCAGCAAAGGGGGATTGACCGTCGGACCTGATATGACTGATAACGTGCGGGACTGGATACCCGCGACCTCCACCTTTTCAAGATGGCGCTCTGAGCTGAGCTAACGTTATGTCTGTGCACCACACCCTGCTGCTCGATGAGCTACTGGGCGCTTTTTTTACCGGATGTGTGACTGATAACGTGCGGGACTGGATACCCGCGACCTCCACCTTTTCAAGATGGCGCTCTGAGCTGAGCTAACGTTATGTCTGTGCACCACACCCAGCTGCTCG
>Ga0310786_10007845_pt1 | contig 13828 bp, 8 predicted proteins | sample AusTroGonzalo_MG_FD_203881 | JGI IMG/M metagenome (GOLD analysis project Ga0310786, IMG submission 203881) | Bovine rumen microbial communities from tropical cattle in Woodstock, Queensland, Australia - Gonzalo_03 (v2) (version 2) | ecosystem: Host-associated > Mammals > Digestive system >... | reverse complement strand
AGAAACGGTACACCATCCGGGATGTTTCCCTGCAGGCGCTGCTGTTCGTGATGGTGCGCAATTCCTGCCTCAATTACCTGAAACACCTGCGGCAATTGGAAATCGGCCCGTGCCTGCGCACCGTGGAACTGACCCCGGAGGATGACCTGATGTTTGTCGAACTTCGCAAAGAGATTGACCGGGTCATGGGAACGTTGCCGCCTCGTTGCCGGGAGGTGTTCTATATGAGCCGGTTCGAGGGGCTGAACAACCGGGAAATCGCCCAGCGTACGAGCACTTCCCTCCAGAATGTGGAGAAGCATATCTCCAAGGCTTTGACGGTTTTCTCCCGTCATTTCGGCGGCCTTGTGGTGAACTCTGTGGCCGATATCTAAAAAAATCGTAAAAAATTTCGCCGAAGAGGTTGGTTTTTGAAAGGTTTAGTTGTTAATAATATGTTAACACTAAACTGGAATGACTGATTTCAAGCATTTAGCTACACAATATTTTCGAGGCGAAATCTCTCCCGAGGACGAGAGAATCCTTTACGCGTGGGCCAAGGCCGATGAAAACAACATGAACGAGCTTCACCGCTGGGAAGCCGAGTGGAAGTCCGGTGCCATGAATCCCGACGCCGACAAATGGGCGCGGATGATGGCCCGCATGGCCGCCCGTGAGGTGATGGAAGATGCCGAGGAGCGCATGCGCCGCAAGCCCTTCCCCGTATGGCCGACGGTAGGCGCCGTCGCTGCCTCGCTGCTGCTGGCCGTCGCGCTGTTCCTTCGGCCCGAAACTCCGCTTCAGCAGTATGCCATGGAAGCTCCCATCGGCGAGAAAGCCCGCGTCGTCCTGCCGGACAGCAGCGTCGTCTGGCTCAACTCCGGTTCCCGCCTCTGTTTTCAGGAATCCTTCAATCACAAAATACGTAATGTCCAGCTGGTGGGCGAGGGCTACTTCGAAGTGGCCCACAATGAACGTAAGCCCTTCAGCGTGGATTGCAATGGCGTTTCCGTCCTGGTAAAAGGTACCAAGTTCAACGTCTCCGCCTATCCGGAGGAGCGTTATGTCAAGACCAGCGTCACGGAAGGCCATGTGGTCTTTGCCTCCGGCGAAGCGAGGCTGGACCTCCTGAAGGGACAATCGGCCCAATTCGATCTGCTGGGCCATCGCTTCGCCCGGCTGTCCGACGATCCCGAGGACGTCAGCGCCTGGACCAAGAGCCAGTTCATCTACAACAACATCAACCTGGCTGAACTGGCCGAGAAACTTTCCCGCACTTTTGCCGTCACCTTCCACTTCAACACCACGGAGCATCTGATGGACCGCTTCAGCATTTCCCTGCGCAACAACGAAAGCCTGCAGGATGTGATGAAGGCCCTGGAAACCTTGATCCCCGTGCGTACGCGAATCGAGGGTGACGAGGTATATGTGGACAAACGATAAACTCTCACAATCTTTTTATTAACCAAATTCAATCATTCATGAAACTGCTAACCAAAACTGGACTGATCGTTCTTCTGGTTTTGCTCACCAGCCTCACCGCCGGCGCACAGAATGTGACCGGTAAGTGGAGCGGGCAGGACACGAAGAAGGTCCTCAAGGAAATCGAGGCCCAGACGGGGCTCTCCATTTTCTACCGATCCGACGAAGTGAATGAAAAGGCCCTCGTGACCGCCGAGTTCAAGAACACCCCGGTGGAACAGGCCCTTCAGACCATCCTCGGACAAGACATCGCAGTGACCATCAACGGAAAGATGATCGTGCTCTCCAAGGCCGATCAGAAAACTGCCCCCCAGGGCATCGTCCGTGGTACGGTCACCGATTCCACCGGTGAACCTGTTCCCGGTGTCGCCGTCTTCATCAAGGGCACTACGAAAGGTGTTTCCACCGACATCGACGGCAACTATTCCATCGAAGCCAAGCAGGGAGCCGTCCTGGTGTTCTCTTCCCTCGGCTACACCGAGAAGGAAGTGACCGTCGGCCGCTCCTCTACCATTAACGTAACCCTGGATACCGAATCCACCATGCTGGAAGAGACGGTTGTCGTGGGTTATGGTACCACCAAGAAGGCCAACCTTACCGGTGCCGTCTCCGTGGTGAAGGCCGAAGCTATCAAGGACCGTTCCGCCCTGGACGTGGCCCATATGCTGCAGGGTTCGGTTCCCGGCCTGAACGTTACCTCTTCCTCCGGCCGTCCCGGCCAGGCCGCTACGCTGAACATCCGTGGTTGGAACTCCATCAACGGTGGCAGCCCGCTGGTATTGGTGGATGGTGTCGAAGGTGACCTCCAGTACATCAACCCCGTTGATGTGGAGACGGTGTCCGTTATCAAGGATGCCGCCGCCGCTGCTATCTACGGTGCTAAGGGTTCCGCAGGTGTCATCCTCGTGACCACCAAGAGCGGCTCCAAGGAGAAGGAAGGCAAGGCTACCATCACTTATAGCGGCCGTGTCGGTTTCACCGCCCCTACTGCTTCCACCGATTGGGAAACCCGCGGTTACTACACCGTGTACCTGACCAACTTCTTTATGAAGGCCTACAATGGCAGCGCCCTGTACGACTACTCCGACGCCGACATGCAGGCGCTCTGGGAGCGTCGCAACGACGTGACCGAGAATCCCGCCCGCCCCTGGGTCGTCATCTCCCAGGACCAGTCCGGCAAGGATGTTTATAACTACTACGCCAATACCGACTGGTGGCATGTCCTCTATAAGGATATCAAGCCTACGACCAGCCACACCATTACGGCCAGCGGCGCCACCAAGTTCGTGAACTACCTCATTTCCGGTGGTTACACCTACGAGCAGGGTATGTTCAACATCAACCCTGATGGTTACAACCGTTACAACCTGCGCGCGAAAGTCGGCTTCGACGTAACCGAATGGCTCAAGATCGGCAACAATCTCAGCTACTTCAACAGCGACTATACCTATCCGGGCCGCGGCGGTATCAACAACTCCCTGTACGGTGCTTCCGCACACGCTTCCGCCAGTTTCCCGGCCTACAACCCCGACGGCAGCAACCTCTACGCTACCAAGTATAACAACAACGTGCTCATGGACGGTCTCATGATGGCGCTCAACAACGGCGATACCAACACCGACCGCATCGACAACTTGAGCAATACCTTCGACGTGACCGTCACTCCTTTCAAGGGTTTCACCATCAAGGGTGACTTTACCTATGGTTTCCGTCTGGTCCGCTACATGAACCGCACCATGCCTGGCACCTATTCCAAGGAGCCCGGCATTATCGTTACCCAGGATTCCGGTGCCGCTTTCGAGAACAAGCTTTCTGAAAGCTCCGACGTGCACACCTACAAGGCCGCCAACCTCTACGCTACCTTCGAGCACAGCTGGAAGGACGCTCACAACCTGAAGATGATGGCCGGTGTGAACTACGAGACCAAGCACATCAAGGATCTGGGCGCTATCGGTTACGACCTGTACTCCTACGACCTGAACGACCTCAACCTCACCGGCGCCGATGCCGACGGCAACAAGCGCATGGAGGTTTCCGGTGGTCAGAACGAATACAAGACGGCCGGTTACTTCGCCCGTATCAACTATGACTACAAGGGTCGTTACCTCCTGGAACTGAACGGACGTTACGACGGTTCTTCCCGTTTTCTGCGCGGTCACCGCTGGGTATTCTCCCCGTCCGTTTCCCTGGGTTGGAGAATCAGCGAAGAACCCTTCTTCGAGCCCCTGAAGGGCTGGTGGGACAACGCCAAGATCCGTGCTTCCTTCGGCCAGCTGGGTAACCAGCAGCTGAGCGAGTACTATCCCGCCATCCGCACCATCTCCACGGGTTCCCTGTCCTCTTATCTGCTGGGCGGTCCCAAGCCGGCCCTTGCAACCATTTCGGCCCCTGTTTCCGACGGTCTTACCTGGGAACGTTCCGTTCAGAGCAATATCGGCCTGGACCTGACCTTCCTGCAGGGTCGTCTGGACTTCAGCGCAGAGGCTTACATCCGTGATACCAAGGACATGCTCACCGCTGGTGTGACGCTGCCTGCCACCTACGGCTACAGCAGCGCTCCCAAGGAGAACGTGGCTGACCTGCGCACCAAGGGTTATGAACTGAATATCAGCTGGAAGGATTCCTTCAAGCTGGGCGGCAGACCCTTCCATTACAACGCCAGCTTCATGCTGAGTGACTATGTTTCCCACATCACCCGTTTCAACAACCCTGACATGCTTCTGGATAAGAACTACTGGGTGGGTATGAAGTACGGTGATATCTGGGGTTACCATATTGACGGTCTCTTCGCCTCCGATGAGGAAGCTGCCGCCTACGACGTGAACCAGTCTGCCGTGAACGGCATCATCGACAAGAGCACAGGTGACATCAACCCCGTCACGGGTGCTCCCGGTGTCCGCGCCGGCGACCTCAAGTTCGCCGACCTTGACGGTAACAAGAAGATCGACCGTGGCCAGGGTAAGGTTGGCGACAGCGGTGACTATCAGGTCATCGGCAATAGCCAGCCCCGCTACAACTTCGGTATCAACCTGGGCGCCTCCTACGCCGGCTTCGACCTTGCCGTGTTCTTCCAGGGCATCGGCCACATGGACTGGTATCCCCAGTACGAGGTACGTCAGTTCTGGAGCCTGTACGCCCGTCCGTTCGCTACCTTCATTCCCCGTGACTTCCAGAACATGTACTGGACCGAGGAGAACCCGAACGCTTACTTCCCTCGTCCCCGTGGTTATGTCGCCGGTGTGGGTACGGGCCGTGAGCTCACCGAGACCAACGACCGTTACCTGCAGAACATCGGTTACCTGCGTCTGAAGAACCTCACCTTCGGTTACACCCTTCCCGCCAAGCTGACGAAGAAGGCCAGCATCGAGCGTCTGCGTTTCTACTTCACCGCAGAGAACCTCTTCTACTGGGCCCCTGGCCTGCACTCCGACTATATCGATCCTGAAATGGCCCAGACCAATGGCAACCTGCGCATCTATCCCTGGCAGAAGACCATTATGTTTGGTGTGGACATAACCCTTTAATTGAATGTCTCTTATGAAAAAGATAGCATATATCCTTCTTCCCATCCTGGCCGGTTTCATGCTGACGGGCTGCGACGACATGCTGGATACGTTCCCCAAGGACCGCATGTCTCCGGAGACCTTCTACAAGAATGAGAAGGAGCTTCAGGCCTTCGGCATGAACCTGTATGAAATGCTGCCCGGCGCCGGCTCCCTGTTCATGGAAGACGCCGACACCTATATCCAGATGGGTCTGACTGACGAACTCAAGGGCAACCGTCAGATCCCTGTTTCCGGCGGTGGCTGGAGCTGGGGCGCCCTGCGCAACGTGAACACCATGCTGGAGTATCTCCCCAACTGCACCGACGAAAGCGTGCGTGCCAAGTATGAAGGCTTCGCCCGTTTCTTCCGCGCCTACTTCTATTTCGAGAAGGTCAAACGTTTCGGCGATGTGCCGTGGTATGACAAGCCGGTCGGTTCCACTGACACCGAGGCCCTCATGCGTCCCCGCGATTCCCGCGAGTTCATTATGAGCAAGATGATTGAGGACATTGACTGTGCCATCGAGAACCTGCCTTCCACCAAGAGCGCCTACGAGATCACCAAGTGGACCGCCATGGCCCTCAAGTCCCGTTTCCTGCTGTTCGAAGGTACCTTCCGCAAGTATCACACTGAATTCGACTATGGTACCGACGCCCATGACTGGAAGTGGTACCTGGACGAGTGCGCCAAGGTTTCAGAGGAATTCCTCTCTACCAGCGGCTATACCATCCACACCGCCGGCGGTGCCAACAAGGCCTACTACAGCCTGTTCACCAACGAGAACGCTACTGAGAACACCGACGAGGTGATCCTGGCCCGCAACTACAATGTGGTTTACAGTGTAGTTCACAGCGCTAACAACACCATGCAGTCCGCTACCATGGGTCGTCACGGCATGACCCGCAAGATGGTGGCCAGCTACCTGATGAACGACGGTTCCCGTTTCACCGACCAGCCCGGCTGGGAGACCATGACCTTCATGGAGGAAAGCCAGAACCGTGACCCCCGTCTGGCCCAGACCATCCGCACCCCCGGTTACACCCGTGTGAACGACAACGAACCCTGCGCACCCAACTTCCTCTACTGCCTCACCGGTTATCACCCCGTGAAGTATGTGATGGAGAAGGAAAAGGACATCTACAACGGCTCCGACGTTGACCTGATCATCTTCCGCGCCGCCGAGATTATGCTGAACTACGCCGAGGCCAAGGCCGAAGCCGGCACCCTGACCCAGGCAGACCTGGACCAGAGCATCAACCGCATCCGTTCCCGCGTGGGCATGCCCGCCCTCAGCATGGCGGTGGCCAATGCTAACCCCGATCCTTTCCTCACCAACGAAGCTTGGGGCGGTTACCAGAACGTGACCGGCGCCAACAAGGGCGTGATCCTGGAGATCCGTCGTGAGCGTGCCGTAGAGCTGGCCCAGGAGGGCTTCCGCTACTACGATATCATGCGCTGGAAGGAAGGTAAGATCTTCGAGAAACAGTACTATGGCATGTACTTCCCGGGCGCCGGCGAGTACGACCTCAACGGTGACGGTATTTCCGATATCCTCCTCTATACGACGGATACCGAGCCTGCTACCACCATCGCCGCCAAGTACAAGATCGGCAGCAGCGACTTCATCCTGAGTGACGGTAACTCCGGCAATGTCAACCTCTACAAAGAGATCAAGTGCAAGTGGGAGGAAGGCCGCGACTACCTCTATCCCATCCCTACCCAGGAGCGTAGCCTCACCAAGGGCGCCATTTCCCAGAACCCCGGTTGGGACGACGGTTTAACCTTCGAAGAATAAAGCATTATGAAAACTACAGTAAAATATATCGTGATCACGGCCCTTGCCGTACTCGCGCTGTCCTGCCAGAAGAACAATGGCACGACAGGGACCGAGCCCACGATGAAGGGCGTCTTCTATGCCGATATTCCCGGTGACAAGGCCCTCGTGGAGATTGCTCCCGGCGCCAGCAAGACCTATGCGCTGAAGGCATGCTCCTTCCAGGGCCAGGTGACCGACATCACCATGAACTTCAGCTTCAAGGCCGATCCTGAGGCTGTCGCCAAGTACAACGAGGCCAACGGCACTTCCTACGAGATGTGCCCCGGTTCGGCCTTTGAATTCGTGACCAACGAAGTGATGCTGCCTCGCTACGGCGTCGCTTCCACTACGGCCAAGGTCAAGGTGAGCGCCTCCGGTATGGAAAAGGATGTGACTTACATCCTCCCCGTTACCCTGGACAAGGCCAAGCAGACCGAGAACTGGTCCGTGGCCGACACCCTGGCCGCTTACGTCATCGTCAAGATGAGCGACTACGATCCCTACGGCCCCGGTACCGAGACCAACCCCTATTCCATCGGCAATATCGCAGACCTGCAGGCTATGAAGGCCAAGCTGACTGAAGGCAGCATGGTGTACTTCAAGCTCGAGGCCGATATCGACATGGCCAATGTCGCCGACTGGGAGCCCCTCAATACCGTGGAACCCTACAAGCCCTTCACCCTTGACGGTGATGGACACACCATCTCCAACTACACCGGTACCACCAGCCTCTTCGGCGGTGTGGTCGGTAAGATCTGCAACCTCAATGTGACGGGCGCCAACATCAACAATGCTGCGGGCGCTATCGGTATCATCGGGTCCTATGGCGGCTCCCAGGACGTCGCCCTGGAGGTGGACCACGTGAACGTGAGCGGTAAGATCAACAATACCGCCGCACACGGAACGGGCGGTCTCTTCGGTGTGGTTATCAATGCCACCATCAACGCCTGCTCGGCCGACGTGACCATCGTCTCCAACAAGTACGATTCCGGCGGTATCTACGGCTATGACAACTCCCAGAGCCCGAAGTTCACCACGGTTTCCAACTGCTGGACCGCTGGCGACATCACCGGCAACCGTATGGTGGGTGGTATCGCTGGTAACGCTGCCAACAACGCCGCTTACAGCCCTGTTGTCATCAAGAACTGCTATTCCACCGCCCGTGTGCATGCCCAGTTCAAGTATGGCGGTATCGTAGGTGACGCCGCCCAGGGTCAGAAGACCGGCGAAGGTCTGGATATCAAGAACCACATCGAAAAGTGCATTGCGTGGAACGACGCTGTTTATTCCGATGTGGCCGATAATTCCGTGCACTACAGCGCAGGTGCCGTCGTAGGCTTCACCTCCGTGAAGAACTACCTCGTGGACTGCGTCCGCAAAGCCGACCTCAACTTCTCCGATTGCCCCGGTAACGCCTTCAACGTGCTTTACGACCAGGAGAACGGTACGCCCGACTCCCCGCTGAAGGAAGCTGTGCAGAGCACTGGCGGCACCAACTACAACTTCCCTTACCACGGTAAGGCTGCTGCAGAAGGTGAAACCGCTTCCCAGGTAGCTAAGAGACTGGGTTGGGACGAGAACATCTGGGATCTGTCCGGCACGCTCCCGTTCTTCAAGGGTGGTGACGCCCCCGTCATCATCGTTGACGACAACGCCGGCGGCCAGCTCCCTGATTTCGATGAACATGACTTCTTCAACGAATAAACACGCTCAAGTATGAAAACTGTTAATTATATCGTAGCAATGCTTGCCGGCGTGGCCGCTCTTTCCTGCGTGAAGGAAGCGGGTAAGGAACTGCCGGCTCCGCAGGAGGAAGGCCTCGTTACCATCAAGGCCGCCCTTCCCGACGACGCCACCAAGGCAGGTGCCCATGTGGGCTTCTCCTGGTACTGGGGCGAAGGCGACAAGATCGTCGTCACCGGTGCCGAAGACACCCAGGTTTACAATATCAAGGAAGGCTTCACTCCCAAGTACGCCGAGTTCGTCGGCCGTCCTGTCAAGGGTGACAGCTTCACCATCGCATATCCCGAAAACGCCGCTACGGCCGAGTGGGTGGGTCAGACCCAGGTGGGTAACAATTCCTATGCTCACCTGAAGTATGCCGCTCAGCTCTCCGAGGTGGACGAGTACCTGAGCTTCGCCTTCCAGCCCGAATGGGCTGCCGAGCATAACGGTACCATCAAGCAGACCGGTGTCATGAAGATGGTTATCGCCCTTCCTGACACGGTGACCGCCGTGAACAACATCTCCATCGCCGCCGAGGACGCCATCTTCTTCAAGGGCAATGGTGACGCCAAGGTGAAGAAGCTGGAAGTGGCCGTGACCGACGGTGCTCCCGCCGCCGACCACAGCTTCACTGCCTGGATCACCACCTCCTGGAACGATGTGACGGTCCCCGCCGGTACCACCTTCACCGTAAGCGTGAAGACTAAGGGCGAAGTGATCGAAAAGGACATCACCTTCACCCAGGAATCCGTCCTGAAGGGTGGCGTGGTGAACAACTTTGTCGTGGACGCTACCGGTTGGATCATCTCGACCAACCGCTACGCTTCCGGTAAGGGTACTGCCGATAAGCCCTGGGTCATCATGACTCCCGAGCAGATGGTTTATATGAGCGAAGACCTGGTGGCCGGCGAATGCCGCTACTTCAAGCTCGGCGCCGACATCGACATGACCGGAATCGACTGGGTCCAGATGAACCCCGTCAGCCCTTTCGACAAGAAGATCGATTTCAACGGAGCCGGATATACCATCTCCAACCTCAGCTGCACCAATACGGAAAAGGACTATACCAGCTTCTTCGGCGTGCTGTACGGTAAGTGCTATGACGTGAACTTCGTCAATGCTACCGTCGTCACTTCCAAGAAGGGCGCCGGTATCCTGGGCGGTTACGGCGGTACTGCCGACAAGCCTTGTGAGGTGACGAATGTCAATGTGCAGGGTACCATCACCAGTTCGGCCGGTAACAGCGTGGGCGGTTTCTTCGGAACGGCCCGCGAGTGCACCATCACCCGTTGCTCCGCCGATGTAGTGATTAATGCGGCTGGACAGCAGGTCGGCGGCATGATCGGTACCGATAACGGTCTGGGCGTTTCCATCACTGACAGCTGGACCAGCGGTTCCCTCGTTTCCGCTTCCTCCATCTGCGGTGGTATCGCCGGAGATATCGTCGCTGTCGGCAGCTCCATCAAGAACTGCTTCTCCACGATGAGCGTCACCACCCAGTATCTCTTCGGCGGTATTGTGGGACGTGCTGTAGCCGGTCAGAAAGCCAATGCTTCCAACTGTAACGGTCAGAACCCTCAGAACCATGTCGAATACTGCATCGCCTGGAATACCGAGCTGAAGTCCAATAATGCTGACACCTCTGAGCATTACAGCAGCGGTACGGTCATTGGTGCGACGGCTGTCAAGAACTACCTGGTGGGTTGCGTCCGCAAGCCGGATATCAACTTCGTGGACTGCGCAGGTAACGCCGGTACCGGTAATTATCTGCCTTTTGACCAGGAAGACTCCGATCCGGATCATCCGATGACCAAGGGTGCCGGTACCTACGCTTTCGCTTATCACGGCAAGGCTGCCGGTGCTACCGAGACCCTGTCTCAGGTGGCCCAGCGTATCGGCTGGAGTGCCGACATCTGGGACTTCAGCGGTGATACCCCTAAACTCAAGTAAAGAATGAAACTGAATCGATTCATTTTATTAGCGGTTCTCATGCCCCTGCTCCTGAACGGATGCGGGGGCAAGGAACCCGTTCCTGAATTACCTCCGCCTGTTAATCCCGAAGAAGTGGATCCTCCGTCCGGAGGCGGTTCTGAAGGCGGTGGTGCCGGCGTGGAAGTGACCCCGCTGGGCGAAGGCTGGACGGCCAAACAAATCGAAGAAGGAATCATCTACTATACCTTCAACGGGACGGACGAGATTTCCAACAAGCACCAGGAAGTGTTTGCCGTGGACATTGACCTGAGTAACCCCAACTACCAGATCAAGTACGTTTACAAGAGTCCCCGCGTAACGACTTCTACGGCTTTCCGCTCCGATTCCAAGGCCATTGCCGCCATTAATGCCAACTACGAAGCGGGCTCCATTTATTTCCGTCTCAACGGGGCGGAGATTTATGGTCTCCCCAATTCTACCATCGGCGATACGGGCATTCCCAACTGGAAGAGCGAGGCTGCTTTCGCCGTTACCGGAGAACGCAGCGTCAAATTCCTCTGGGCGGGTTCCCAGAAGAAGGGAGAAGTGACCGTGGCGCAGCAGCAGGAGTACTACAAGAAACTGTCCACTACGGATTATCCCAGCTTCATGTCCAGCGCTCCCATGCTGATCGACAACTTCGTCAAAGTAGGTGAGAATTTTGCCGATTACACAAAAGAGCTTCCCTCCAAGCTCAGCGGCGAAGATCCCGACAAGCACCAGCGCACCCTGCATCCCCGTACGGCCGTGGCCCTCACGGAGAAGAACCATCTGATCTTCTTCGTCGTGGACGGCCGCATCAAGAGCAAGGGTATGAGCGCCCGTCAGCTGACCCGTTTCCTGGCCAAGTGGTTCAATCCGCAGTATGCCCTGAATCTGGACGGTGGCGGTTCCACCACCATGTGCGTGAAAGGCGAGGGCGATCCCACCACCCACGTGGTGAACTACCCTTGCAGTGAGAACACAAACTACGACCATACCGGAGAGCGTTCCCGTGACGTTTTCCTGATGGTGACAAAGAAGTAAAATATGAAAAGAAGCAGATTTATTCTGCTTGTTGTTGCCATGATGGGGGCTGTCTTACTGGCAGCCTCCTGCAACAAAAGCGGCGGGTACAATAACAATATCGAACCCGTAAAACCGGATCCGACGGCTGCCCACAAGGGCCCCAAGGCCGTCTATATCGGCGACAGCATCACCTGGCAGTGGGGCCTGGTGACCCGTAAGCTCAAAGAGAGCCAGAAGGTGATCATCCCTACCGATCCCACTCCCGCCTGGATGAGCATCTCCGGTAGCGACGTGGTCATTACCTGGCACGCCTCTTTCTTTACCCAGAACGATTATGTGGACAAAGGCGTCAGCGGTGAACGAACAGACCAGATGCTGGCCCGCTACCAGACCGATGTCCTCGCGCAGGACCCCTTTGTCGTCGTCATCATGGGTGGCACCAACGACCTGGCCCAGGGCTATACGAAAGACCAGATCCTGAGCAATATCAAATCAATGGCCGAGCAGGCCGCCGCCAAGGATATGAAGGTGGTGCTTTGCTCCGTGACCCCCTGCAACGACCGGTATTCCAAACTTTCGCCCAAGGAAAAGGGCACCCACATTGTGGCCCTTAACAAGATGATTAAGGATTATGCCACCTCTAAGAATTTCACCTATTGCGATTACTATCCTTCCCTGGTAGCCGGCGATGGTTACTCTCTCAAGGACGAGTATTGCCTCTATGACAAACTGCATCCCAACCCGGATGCCTATACCGTCATGGAAGGCATTATCAAACCCATCATCGAGGGTTTGTTGAAGAAATGACACTAACCACCAAACACTAAACACTAACACCAATCACCATGAAAAAGACTATTGTAAGCGTTCTGTCAGTGGCCGCTGCTGCCGTTGTGCTGACAGGATGCACCCGGGAAATGCTTGGGGGAGACCAGCAGTCCCGAATGAGCTCCAACGAACCGGTTTCCGTACCCATTGCGAAAGACGTCATGATCGAGGAGGCCGTTGTTCCCCAAGGCACGAATATCGACCGCGCTTTCCCTGTGAATGGAACAAAGAAAGGCGTGAAATGGGAGGTGAAAACCGTGGCCGACGGTCTCACGTATTATCATGGATACGGAAAACCCACGGAGACCTGGATGGACGGCGGAAATTCGCGCATTCAGGAAATCTACGTGATTGCGCTTGACCTGACCAAACCCCAGTACCAGGTAAAGCTCGTCAGTTCCACTTCCGCCATCCCTACCTCTAAGGCCTTTGAGAAGACAGGTGCCCTCGCGGCCATCAACTGCTCGTATGAGTTTACCTCCATCGCCATGCGGGCCAATGCTATTCTGAAGACCTCCAACTGGCGGCTTATCAACCATCCCAACGGCTATGTCGTGGCCTCGATGCCCAATGATTATATTGGGACTACCACGGTGCCCAACTGGAAGAGCGAAGGTGCTTTTTACTGTGACGGCGAGCGGGACGTGCGAATCGCTTTTGACGGCTATAACGGCGGATGCACGGACAACAACGGGACCGGTACCCGCGTCAAATCCCTCAGCAGTCTCCGTTCGTACTACACCACCGGCTCCATCCCTGAGGCTGGTTTCGTAAGCAGCGCGCCCATTCTGGCCGCCGATTATACCCTGTTCGGCCGCACCTTTGTCACCCGTAACAACAGCACCAGCGGCGGCGGCGAAGCCCCTGCGAATCATCAGGGCTCTTATGCGCCCCGTACTGCGGTGGCCATTGCCTATCCCGACGGAGAAACGCCCCATCTGCTGCTGATCGTGTGCGACGGCCGCTATGTGGAAAGTACCGGTCGCGGCTATGGCATGAGCGCCCTGTGGCTTACCCGCTATATGGCCAACTATTTTGGCCCCAGATACATGCTGAATCTGGATGGTGGCGGCTCTTCCACGATGTGCGTGCAAGGCCGCGGAGATGCGACGACCCATGTGGTGAACTATCCCTATGACAACTCCGAAAGTGGAACGATTGCCGATCATCAGGGAGAGCGAAACCGGAAGAGCTTCATCGTAATCCTGCCCAAAAATTAAACTGTTAATATGAAGAAAATATTGAAACGAATGCTGACTGCACTTCTGCTGTTTGTCAGCGGTGTGATTTCGTTTGCCCAGATTCCGGAGGGCGAGGGTTGGACGTCCAGTAAAGTGGCCGACGGCGTTGTGTACTATACCTTCTCCGGCCTGGACGAGATTTCCGGCGCCGCGCAGCAGGTCTTCGTCATCGACCTGGACCTGAACAACCCGCGCTACGCTTTCCGTTTTGCCTATTCGGAAAAACAGGTGCC
>Ga0310786_10007844_pt1 | contig 13830 bp, 10 predicted proteins | sample AusTroGonzalo_MG_FD_203881 | JGI IMG/M metagenome (GOLD analysis project Ga0310786, IMG submission 203881) | Bovine rumen microbial communities from tropical cattle in Woodstock, Queensland, Australia - Gonzalo_03 (v2) (version 2) | ecosystem: Host-associated > Mammals > Digestive system >... | reverse complement strand
TCCTTCATGAGAGAGCCGATCTTACCTTCTTTTGAGTCCATTACGCTCTTTCTGTATTCAAAGATCCCCTTTGAACTCTTGATCTCGGTAAGGTCTGACTCGATCTTGGCTCTGATCTCTGATAACTTTGCGCTTAATTCACTAAGTTCAGCCATGTTTTCCTCCTTGTTTCCGTAGCCTAAAGCAATAAAAAATCCCGCAGCAACTTAACATTGCCACGGGACGAATCAGCATTTTAATGCACCTTCGCGGTACCACCCATGTTCGGAACGCCATTATAACCTTCCGCACTTGTATTGCGCTTTTATGCCGCGCAAAGCATCTGCTTAATCAGCCATAAGCCGTTTTCGACAGAAGCTCCAGTGTTGAAATTCATCTATCTGCCCTTCGTATCGTGCTTTCAGCCGGTGACACGACTCTCTTTCCCGGAAGCAAAAAGACTACTTACGCACCTTCATTGCATTGCCCATTGTACATATATGATTACTAAAAAGTCAAGCAAACCCCTTATTTTGCAAAGAAGGGATTGAATCTGACCTCGTATCCGACTGTGGATTCGGGACCATGGCCGGGATAAATACGCAGATCAGGTGAAAGCCTGCTTATGCGGGCAATCGATTCCTTTAAGAGCTCATAAGATCCGCCCGGCATGTCCGTACGACCGACAGAACCCTGAAAGACTGTATCACCGGTAAAAAGACATTCCTTGCCTCTTACGGAAAACAAATAGCAGACTGAGCCCATAGTGTGACCGGGAGTCGGTATAACTTTGACGGAAACATCGCTGAATATAAGGTCTTCACCAGGTATTTCATAAGGAAAATCAAATGTCTTAACGAGTCCGTCCATGAAAGAACAATTCGCCCTCGGGTCAGATAACAGCGAAACATCGTTAGGACTCATAAAGATAAGAGCTCTTGGATACTTCTCATGCCATTTCTCTACGTACTTTATGTGATCGTAATGTCCATGGGTTATCAGGATCGCTCTGACCTCAGGTATCTGCCTGTTTATCGAATCAGGATCGACAGAAGGGTCTATGACAAATACTTCATCATAAACAGATGCCAAATACATATTTGACATAAACGGTCCTCTGGGGATGCATTGTATATTCATTGGAGATTAAGCGCCTGTTCCCTGCCTGTCAGCAGCATTCCACTCACGGTAATCAAGAGCGCCGTTATCAATTGCAGTGATAAGGATCTCTGCTGAAGCGATATTGGTAGCGTAAGGAATGATATTCTGGTCGCAAACATCGAGGAGCTCTGCAGGATTGGATTCGCTCTTCGTCCTGCCGTCTCTTAAGTATATGACACAGTCGATGCCGTTGAACTCGGCTCTGGATGCCAGCTGCTCAAAACCGCTCGAATAATCGACCGAAAGACCGGAAACATCAAGATCTGCGGAAGATTTAAGAAGCTTGGCGGTATTGTAAACGGAGATAAGCTGGTGCTTCTCTAAAAGAGGTTTATAGGCAATGCAAAAGTTCACAAGAAGCTCTGTCTTCCTGTTATCAGCCATCAAAACGATCTTCATCAAAAAGCCCCCATTAAAGATACTGCCTGAATTTTATCGTATTATCACTACTCGGACAATTTCCCTTTGATACAAAACTGCGGCAAAAAAACTGTCTTTATGTCAATTACCGCAAGGAATCAAGCCAGATGATCGCCAGGAACAGGGTTATTCTCCAATACCGTATAAGACTTGCTGACCGGCTGGTTATAGTAAGCTGCAATGAGTTTTCTGGCAATGATGGTTGTTGATGAACCCCACTCACCTCTCTCTACAACGAGAGCTACGGCGATCTCAGGGTCTTCCTGAGGAGCATAGCAGACGAACAGACCGTTAGAGTACTCTTTCCTGATCTTCTCGAAACCCGTCTCAGCCGTACCTGTCTTACATGTAACCTTAATCGGGAATGAAGCAAACTGTTTCTGTGCCGTTCCTCTCCAGTATTTCGATCCTTCGGTAACGCAGACCATGGCATTTCGAACTGCCTGGATGTTCTCTTCGGGGATGCCGATATCAACCGATTCAGCCTGACCTTTATAAAGGACCGATCCGTCACTGGCAATAACGGAATCAATGATATAAGGCTTTACGAGTTTATTTGTAGCAATACCTGCTACGTATCTGCAAAGCTGGAGAATCGTAAAGCAGTTATCGAACTGGCCGATAGAAACCTGAGCTGTATTCGACGGGAACCAGATCTTATCGTACTCGGATTCATGCAGGAGCCTCTTTGTTTCACGGCTGGACATAACGCCCTTGATCTCACCCGGAAGGTCTATGCCGGTCTTAACGCCCAAACCGAACCTCTTAGCCATGCTCGAAATATTGTCGATACCGGTACTTACGCCCAATCTCATGAAATAGATATTGCAAGATGTACCCATGGCGCTGTCGAGATTAAGAGGTCCGTGACCGCCGACTCTATACTCGAGACAACGGAATATCCATCCGTCGACATCAAGAGGTGAAGTACATGTGATCCAGTTGGATTCCGGAGTGATCTCACCGCTCTCAAGGCCTGCAAGTGCCGTGATAGGTTTAAAAGTCGAACCCGGAGCATACATGGACATGATCGCTCTGTTCCACAAAGGAAGGTCCGCCGCTGTCATCTCGGCATATTCATCAAGTCCGAGATAGTATTTTACCTGCTCGGTAGCCTGAGGATCACCGTAGTTGGCGAGTATGAAGTCGTTTGGATCGTAGTTCGGATAAGAACCCATAGCCAAAACGGCACCGGTCTTAACGTTCATGACAACGAAAGCTCCTGAGCTTGCCGTCTTAAAACCGGTATGGTTTATGGCTTCTTCCTGCTGGGCATCGTTGATATAAGTCTTAAGAGCATCCGTTCCGACTTTCTGAAGTTTCGAATCGATAGTCAGATGAACGGTAGCGCCGGCTTTTGACTGTACACCGTAAGTTGAAGGAACGAACATTCCCTCCTGCCCTTTTTTCGTCCAGATGTTGTAAGGCGTAATGCCGCTGTCGCCGTGGAGATAACGTTCCATCTGCGATTCAACGCCCGATTTACCTACCATGTCATCGTTCGTATATCCGAATTTTGACAGATCCTGGAAAGTCGTCTGAGAGATCTGACCTACATAACCCAATACATGGCAAGCATAAAGTGCTTCAGGGGCATATGTTCTTGCATAACCTTTACTGCATACGAGACCCATATAGTGGTAATTCTCTTCATTAAAGATCTTAATGAGGTCATCAGGAACGTCTGTTGCTATCTTGATAGGAGTTCCCTTGATGAAAGCCCAGTTGTCAGTAAAGATCTGATATCTGATCCTGACGATCTTATATGCATCCTCGATCGTATATCTGTTATCGAGATTGAACTTCTGTCTCAGATAAAGGAAAAAGACGTTCGGATCAGTCTTAACATACTTGTCCGAATATGTAACGATAACGCCCTGAGCATAGTCTTCAAGCGCAAAAAGGTTGGTATTGCTCTGCCAGGTCCTGATCTTATCCTCTTCCTTAAGGAATGTCGGATTCGGATTCATAGTGAAATACTGGTCAAGCTCGGATATGGAGATGCAGTGATACTTGTCGAAAAGATTAGCAAGTTCAAGGCAGAGCTCATTAAGTTCGCTGTCGCTCAAATACGCATTGGCGATCATGACGGTGTTGTACTCGATCGACGAAGCAAGCTTCAGGCCTTTGCTGTCGAGGATATCGCCGCGGGGCGCTTCAGAAACGAATTGTCTTAAGACACCTGTCGAGCTTTCCGACATGGTCTTCTGATAATCAGAGAACTGAAGGCTGGCTGTCATAAAGAGAATGACAACGCCGAAAGCGCAGAAAATTACGGCAAGAACAAGGAAACGGTTGCTGAACAGCGACATGAGGCGCTTAAAAAAGCCGTTCTTGTCGTTGCCGTTACCGTTATCAGAATTCCGGTCAAACGCGCCGTAATCATCTATCTTCAGATCTGCAGCCATGAAGTATCCTCATTACTCATAATAACGTCATCGGAAGTTCTTCTCTGTTCCGACAAAGATACCGGACCTGCGAATCTCATAAGAATGAGCAAAGGAATGCCCGCGATGAGATTAAGCACAGTCTGGAGAAGGCATGATCTCACAACGATCTCATAAAAACCGAGATCATAGCTTCCGGCTGAGGGCACAATGAATGTCCAGCTGTAAGCGAGAAAATGCCCGCCGATCTTATAAACCAACGTACAGAATGCAATGGAAACAAATGCAAACGGAATGTTTCTGTGCATTTTTTTAGTAAAAAAAGATGAAGACAAAGCTCCGGCGAGGAACATTACGAGCATTCCGATGCCCGCTGTAACATGGACAGAGCCGTCAATTCCTATTATGGCTATAGGTGCAAGGCAGTCTCTTACGATGCCCATGATCAATCCGACGACTGCTCCGTCAACAAAACCGTTGAAATATCCGGTCAGAACTACGAAAACGAAAGCCAGATCGGCTGTCTGACCGCCAAAACCGAGACGGTTCGGGTAAGATACCTGCAATGACGATAAAAGCAGGATATATACGGCATAAACTACTATCTTACGGATAAGTTTACGGCGATCCATCAGCCCTGCCCGCCTGCAACCGGTGCAGAAGATTCAGAGGCACCGGGAACGGTCTCCTTCTTGTCATCTGCAATAAAAGGTATCATTACGAATACGTCCTCAAGCTCTCCGATATTGGAGAAAGGCCTGAGAGCAGCAGTAACTTCAGTCGGGTTGGAATAATCAACGGATACGATCGTACCGATCGGAATACCATCCGGGAACAGTCCGCCTTCACCTGAAGTAACGATAACCGTTCCGGGTTCAAGCTTAACGTTCTTATCGAAAGCCTTTACGCGGCAGAGTCCCGATCTCTTGAGGACCGAGTCACCGCTGACGATGACGGATGCACCGTTGACTTCGTTAACCTTACCGGATGCCGAGAAACCCTCATGAAGGAGAGGCAGAACCATCGAGTTTGAACCCTGAGTCTCAATTACGCGTCCGACAAGGTTCATCTCCGTGTCAACGACCGGATAAGACTGACCCTGTTCCAAAACGATACCCTCGTTCTTGCCTGCGTTGATCCTGATGACCGAGAACCACTCGTCTGCTTCTCTTGAAAGGATCGAAGCACCATAGATATCGTAGTTGCTGAACGTATCCCTGATATGGAAAGCGTTCTTAAGCTCTTCGTATCTGATCGCAGCTTCCTCGTACTGGTTGAGCCTGTACTTAAGGTCGGCGATCTCTTCTTTAAGGGTCTTATTCTCTTCCCTGATAGCGATACCGTCCGCTATGGCGGACCAGAAGTCAGAGAAGGCGTTACCCGTTGTTTTTACGCTCTTTTGAGCAGGAGAAACAGCTTTTGAAGATATTCCGACGACAGCTTTAAGAGGACTTCCCGGAAGGAAGCTTAATACGATACCCGCTATCAGGAGCAAAGATACCGCTAAAACGATAAACCACTTCGTCGTCAGAAGTTTCTTCAAATCAAGAGCACCTTGCCTTTATGCCTTTTTGCCGCAGCAGTTCTTATACTTCTTGCCGGAACCGCAAGGGCACGGATCGTTTCTGCCGATCTTGTCAGAGTGAGCGATGTTGGCAACACGGTAATCGTGTGTGATCTCCTTCATCCTCTCAACGGTGAGAACGTTCTTCCATGCAGGGATGTTGTAAAGCCAGTCAGCCTTTGCATCATGCATGTTGTAGTAAAGCTTCTCGTAATCGATATCGAGGCTGATCTCAGTCTCATCAACGATTCCTTCGAGATCAAGATCGTCACCGTTCTTAAGGCTGGACTTGATACCGTCTAAGAAACCGACAAAAATCTCCATGTTGGAAGCATTGAAACCAAATTTTCTTGAAAGAGCGAGGACCTGTCCGTTAAGGAACTCAGCGTTGTCAGGATAAGCTTCGAGGATCTTCTCATAGCAGCCCTTCTCAAGCTGATAGTAACGGTTTACATACTCGATGTATTCCTGTTCGTTTGAATTGTTCTCAGATCTCTCGATCCATGTTGTATAGTAGCTCATTTATATATCCTCCTAATGATTTACAGATTTGAAGCGACTGCCTTAAGGAAATCAGCAGTATTAACAACCTTCTTGTCCGGATGATCGAGAAGGCTGTTAAGATCTCCGGTAATTATACCTGATTCTATTGTGGAAACGGCACTCTTTTCAAGTCTTGCCGCAAAATTCTCCAAGTCAGTAAGTCCGTCCATCTGAGCTCTCTTTCTGAGTGCTCCTGACCATGCAAAAAGCGTAGCCATAGGGTTGGTGGATGTCTGCTCTCCCTTTAAGTATCTGTAATAATGTCTTGTAACTGTTCCGTGAGCAGCCTCAAACTCGTAAACGCCTTCAGGTGAAACGAGTACGGAGGTCATCATGGCAAGTGATCCGCAAGCGGAAGCGAGCATGTCGCTCATAACGTCGCCGTCATAGTTCTTGCATGCCCAGACGAAACCGCCCTTAGAACGCATGACTCTTGCTACGGCGTCGTCGATAAGAGTATAGAAATAAGTGATTCCTGCTTCAGCAAACTTAGCTTCAAACTCTTCCTTATATATCTTCTCGAAGATATCCTTGAAACGTCTGTCATAGACCTTAGAGATCGTATCCTTGGTAGCAAACCACAGATCCTGCTTGGTATCGAGAGAATACTGGAAACAAGACTTTGCGAAAGCTGCAATAGACTTGTCTGTGTTGTACTGACCCTGAAGGACACCGCCGCCTGTATATTCGAAAACAGTCTGCTTTTCCTGTCTTCCGTCGGGATATGTGACAACGAGATCAGCTCTTGCGGGGCCGTCTACCAGAAATTCGGTATTTCTGTATACGTCACCATATGCGTGACGGGCAATCGTAATAGGCTTTTCCCAGCATGAAACGAAAGGCTTGATGCCGTTTACGAGGATCGGGCTCCTGAAGACCGTACCATCAAGAATAGCTCTGATGGTGCCGTTAGGGCTCTTCCACATCTGGTGGAGGTCATACTCGGTCATTCTCTGCGCGTTAGGCGTGATAGTAGCGCACTTAACTGCAACGCCGAGTTCTTTTGTCCTGTTTGCAGCGTCGATGGTAACCTGATCTGCGGTCTTGTCCCTGTTGGGAAGTCCGAGGTCAAAATACTCACTCTTGAGGTCAACAAACGGAAGGATGACGATGTCTTTGATCTCTTTCCAGATAATTCTGGTCATCTCGTCGCCGTCCATCTCGACGATTGGGGTCTTCATCTCGATCTTACTCATATATTTCTCCTTGAATAATAAAAGTCCAATAAGCGATTTTAAGTCTTTACCTTTAATGCGTCAATTGTTTACCTGTCACCAGTCGCCGCTTTTACCAGGATTATCTCCAAAGCATACCTTTCGTCTATCAGGCCGTGCTTGACGTCAGAATCGGATGTACAGGCAGCAAGATACGTCTGGATCAGGCGCGGCATTGAGAAACTCTGAGCCTGTCTGACCAGTTTTCCTGCATAGAATTCATTCATTCCGGCTTCTGAGACCAGAGTTCCGGCGTTCCCTGCTTCTTTTGCCATGATAAGGCGCTTCAGGTGGTTTAAAACCTGAACTCTTATCTGGATAAGGGGCTCTCTCACTGCAATAAGGTTATTCAGCGTTCCGAGCGCTTTTGCGGGATCCCTGCTTCCGCAGGCATCCATAATGTCAAAGATCCTGCCGCTCAGATCAGGCGGGCAGCAATCTTCGATTGTATCTTCAGTAACGCGCGTAAAGCCGGCGTTCTGACAATAAAGAGCAATCTTTGCGACTTCTCCGGAAATGGTAAGCATCCCGGAGCCGCACCTGGAGATCAGGGACCTGGAAGCATTTCCGTCGATGGTAAGGTTGTATTTGGCGAACATCCTGCCTACTCTGGCGGAAATGTCGTCTTCCTCCATGGCACCCATCGAAACTACTGTACCGTTCTGTACAAAAGCTTTGAAAACCTTTCTCTTGGCATCAGCCTCATCTTCAACGAAGATCACGACTGATGATGAAGGAATATTCTTAAGCATATCCAGATCTTTATCGGTGACTTCTTTACCTGTAATGCCTGACTGCCTGATTATGACAAGGCGCCTGTCAGACATCATCGGAGGCATCGAGACCATCTCATCAAGCCTGTCAAAGCTGAACTGATCGTCACTTCTGGTATCGATCACGCTGAAATCAATGCTTTCAGCGCCTTCCGTGATGTATTTCTTCTTCGCAGTCTTTAAAGCACCATCGATCAGGTACTGTTCCTGACCGTATAACAGGATCAGCCCCAATGAATCGGGATGATTTAAGAGTTTATCGAAGAACTCCTTATATCCGATTACACCCTTTGGAAGTGCTTTGGCTTTAGCCATTGGAGTCATCCTCCTTCTTGGCTTCGACGGTCCTTCCTTCGGGATAGTAGATGTTAACGTCAACGTTGGCATTGATTCCCGGGATCTTTCCGGTTGCACTGAACTGCCAGAAATAGAAAGTTCCTGCATAAGACGGCTTTGTCTTCCAGTCAGCAAGCCAGATCTTTTTGCCGCCGGTCTTAAACCAATTTCTCAAAAAATAAGGATTGGCATAGATCATTGCCTCATAACCGTAGCTTTCCATCTCGGAACAGAACAGATAGAACATGTTGTTGAGATCAGAAGAGTTCATCTTAAGCTTCTGGAAACCCTTCCACTTCTCAAAGTCGTAAGCTACAGGAAAATCTATCTCTTTGCCCTTCAATGCCTTGGCAAGCTCAGCGCAATGCTCTTTCATGAGCTTTTCCGTGTTGTCAACGCTGTAATAGTAAACACCGACAAGCAGGCCTGCTTCCTTAGCCTTCTTATAATTCTCCTCGAACTTTGTATCGATACCGAATTTGCCGTTGTTGTAGATTGCCATACGGATTATGACAAAGTGGCAGCCTGCATCTCTGACTTTATTGAAATCGATATTTCCCTGATATTTGGAAACATCTATGCCGATATAAGCATTTCCGGTCGCATACTTGTCCTTAAGATCCGAAAAGTTATACTTCTTCTTGGTCGTATTGCTGGTGCTGCTCTTTGATGAAGTTGTAACCGGTTTCTTTGTAGGGGTCGGCTTTTTTGTAAAAACCTTGACCGTAACATCGATCGACTTGCTGTTGCCTGCATCATCGGTGATTGTCATCTTGATCGGATAATCACCTGCCGTATTAACATCAACATCACCGGTAACCTTGAGTTCTACCTCCCTGTCGGTATCATCGATGTAGCCGACGTATTCATCCGGAACGAATTCCTTGCCCTTGGCAAGCTGAATAGTTCTCGGATAACTGATAAACACAGGAGCTTCCGTATCAACTTCCGGAGGATCCATGTGCAGAGATGAAGGTATTGTTTCCTCTGTAGTGTTTTCAGACGAATCGGCAGGAGCAGACCCCGTGCCGCTATCTGAAGCCGAAGTTGTCTCAGTACTTGTATCACCTGTTGAAACATATTTATATTCATTCGCATTGAGCATGCAGCCCTGCATCAGCATAGTTGCAGACATGCAAACAGAAAGCGAAAGTGCCTTTATTTTCAAGCTTTTATTCATTAATTCCGAACTCCGTCTTAAGTTTCTTGACTAATTATAACAAAGATAACTATATTTAAAGTCGGAAATAGTGAGGAAATAAGAAACAATACCACCTTATGTTATACTTCGATTGAGGAGAGTGAAATGAATTCCCGCGGATTAAACAGATCCAGGCGTATTACCCTTATTGCCGCAATAATCCTTGCGGCTTTATTTGCCTCGCTCGTATTCGTTACTCTTTTCCCGAAGATACGCAAAGAAACGCTCATTAAGGGCATTTCAGAATTCAAGACCGAATCCCTGGCACCGGGAAGCACTACAGAACACCGTTTTGACTGCACAATGGCCGGTTTTGACGCAATGGCGTTCTTTATCATGGGCGGAGATGCATCTTCCCTTACCGTCACTGTCAACAACACGGATAGCTCTCATGATGTCCTAAAAGATGTCCGCATAACCAATGAAATGTGCACTCCCGAAGGCAAAGGCACAGTAATCAGGCTCAGCCGCCCGGACGGAACAAGGTTTGATCCTGCTCATTATTCAGTTACCATTACAAACTCATCGTCTTCACCGGCGGAACTCGTAGTCGAAAAAGAAACCGGTTATCTTACCGTCAGGATCTTTGTTAAGACGGTCATGGGTTACGTTGTATTCTCAGCCGTCTGCTTCATGCTTTTCGCTTTCGCAGCCATTTCGTTATGTCTGTATCTGAAATCCGGCAGCACATCAGAACTTTCTCCCGAAAAACTCTTTTTGGCAGCTGTCATACCTTTGAGCATCGCATGCATTTTCCTTATTCCGCCATGGAGCACCGGAGACAGCGAAGCTCACTATCTGGCATGCTACCGCCTGTCTAACCTTTTCCTCGGCCAGTCCGGCAATGCCGAATGGATGGGAAGGTCTGATGATGTATTGTTCTACAGGGATATATGGTGGAATTCCACCACTCCAAATTCAGGTGCTTATGAAGTCCTGAATAGAAACTTCCAGATGTTTGCCGGTGATAAGACGCTGATCGAAATGACTGCAAGATCCGAGAAGATGAACTACTATTCCGTTTTCTGCTATATTCCGCAGACTCTCGCGCTTGTTATCGGCCGCCTTATCGGCTTCGGCCCTGTGTTTAACTGCTATCTGGTTAAGGTGTTCACAGCAATCTTCTATACTGTTTTATGCTACAGAGCGATCAAGAAAGCGCCTTACTGCAAGGAGATCATTGCTTTATGTGCAGTTCTGCCCTCTTCTCTGATGATGAGCAGCGCATTTTCTTATGATCCCATGGTCATAATCACAACTCTTAACTTCCTGGCATCAGTACTCTTGCTCAGAGAAACTCCTGACGAAAAGAAATCTCTTGTTTTTGCATGTGTCTGGGCATTCATACTGGGTGCCGTCAAAGGCGGCGGCTATCTGCTCCTCCTGCCTTTACTGCTAATGATTCCCGCCAGAAAGAAAGGTCTCAAGCATATTGGCAAGTTCCTTCCGATGGTCTGCGGTCTTTTCTCAGTCGCATTATTTGATATGTTCCTGCCTGACCGCACTCTTTACCAGTTCGGAAGCAAGGGAAACGGCTTCATGACTGCATCTTTCGCTCTTGAGAACCCCGTTTCATACCTTGTCATGACTGTTAAGACTTATGGCAGGTTCGCAGGTGAAATGCTCGAAGACCTCTTCGGTTCAAAGCTTTGCTGGGGCGAGAAAACAATACCTTTTGCATTCAGCTTGATCATGCTGATAATTCTGGTTGTTTTGGCAGCATCTGACAAAAAACTTGATGGTTTCAAGAAAAAGGACATCCTGATAATCTCAGCTGTTGTGCTCATTGCCCTGCTTTCAACACCTGCAATGCTCTTAAGCTGGACTCCTGAAGGTTCCGACGTAATCCTCGGCATTCAGGGCCACTATTTCCTGCCGGTACTTCCTCTCTTTGCGATTACAGCAGGAAAAGGACTTAGAACGATTGCCAAAAAGATCGGATTTACTAAGTCAAAAGCTATTAAAGCGATTCATTCCGCCGCTTATCCGGCTATCGTTATAATGACCTTCTTCGCTTTCTATTTCATAATGCGTCTATACCTGACAAGGTAATCCACGAATCAATAGAATTCTAGTATCACAGCTCCGTCTGTATCGGTCCTGTATATTTCGCTGCCTATATCAATGAGTCTTTCAACCGTTTTCGGTGACGGATGTCCGTAAAGATTGTTTTTTCCGACCTGTATCACTGAGATTTCAGGCCTTGATCTGCTTAAAAATGTACTGCAGCTCGAGTATCTGGAACCATGATGAGACACTTTTAGAAGATCGACATCATGGACGAGACCTTCAACCAGAAGCTTCTGTTCCGTTTCCGAATCAATATCTCCCGTCAAAAGCATTGAAAATCCGCAGCATTCAAGAACCAGAACAAGGCTTCCCGGATTTCCTCCGGTCGTACACTTTTCCGGATAAATGACCTTGATCCTTACATTTTCAGAAAGATCAAACACGTCACCTGCTTTTGTCTGCTTAAGATTAAGCCTGAAAGCCTTGGGATCACAGTTTCTTGATAACAACGACTTATCAAAAGCTTTAGTATCTGAGTCCGTATCAACAAAGCCCGTATATATGCAGCCGATCCGCCCGTATTTATTCAGCGCAGCAATACCTCCCGCATGATCCTGGTCCCAATGAGTCATGAGAGCAACATCGACACGTTTTATACCATAGTAATCCAGCAGAGCTGAAACGTTCTTTTCGCCTTTTTCATATGTTCCGCTGTCGATCAGACAGGTTTTATTATCTGCAATTATCAGACAGCAGTCTCCCTGTCCGACATCAGCAAATATAACTTCAGCCTTAACAGGTTTAGCAAACCCGGATACAAAAAGTCCCATGCTGACTGCCAACATACCGCATGACAGTTTCAAAAGAATCTTTCTGAACGAAAAAGAGGGTAATAATTTGAGACATATAAACAACCAGAAGCTCAAAATAAAGAAAGGGTTCAACGGCTTCCCTCCTGCTGTTTCCAAGACCATGCCGCTTCCTATACCAACAGTTTTCCTTAAAAGATTTAAAAACAAACAAGATGGCGCAGAAAAAACATAACCGGATCCTTCAGGAAATACCGAGGATAAAAGGACTCCCGGAACGAACATAAGGCAAACGCCCTTGGCAAGGATCCCGCCTAACGCCTGAACAACAAACTGTACAAACCCGTATCTGCTGTTAACCATCCCTGAAAACGGCATTGTTCCAAGCCATGCGGCTGCCTGGGCGCTAATGGCGGTAATGACGCTCTTTTTAACCTTTAAGAATGAAAGTCTGCCGGCAATCCTTCCGGATAAGAGCCTTATGGCTATGCATGCAGAAAAACTGAGAAGGAAGCCCGTTCTCGCCGAACAAAACGGATCAGCAGCAATCATGATCAGCGCAGCTGCAGACATGGCAGATACAGTATCTCTGCCTGCAAAGGCTGTAGATGACATAAAAGCCGACCTTGTAACCGATTCATTCCATCCGGTGATACAGGCGATCAGGAATGAAAAACCAACATAAATGACAGATGATCTTTTCCTGTCAGGAACAACCGCATTCAAAACATAAGGCAAAACCGCCAGAAACCCAGCAAAATGCGTACCGGAAACTGCCAGCAGATGAGAACATCCCGCAAGAGAAAACTCCCGTGTTACGCTGTCTTCCGCAAGAGATGAATCACCAAGGCAGACTGCAGCCAGGAGTGCCTTCTCTTCGCTGTTCCTGCCGTATGTGAATCTGTCAAAAAGAAACTCGCGAAACCCGAAACAAAGATCAGGAAAAGAAAGCACCATTTTCTTTAGACCTTCAGGCTTTGAAACGACCCGATAAGAATCAGCATAAAACTGATATCTGATGCCTTTGCTCTTTAAATAAGCAGGATAATCGAATTCACCTGGATTTCCCGGCTTTTCAGGCTCTCTGAAGCTGCCTGATACGACAAAACATTCCCCTGTATTTATCCGGGGGACCTCCATATCCTTCTTAAACCTCAATTCGGCCCTCACGTCCTCAATCACAACGCTTATACGTTCAGTGCCTGAAAGCTTTCTCTCACTGCTCATTACATATCCGTTGTAATAACCTCCTTCACTTGCAGGAATATCAACTTTCAGAACCGAAGTGATCCGGATACTGCTGGCTACAGCCAGAAAAATGCAGATGAAAGCACTGAAAAGCAGTAAATTATCCCGCTTTTTAAAGGCATACAGGCATAGCACTGACTGAAAAACAACCAACAATGTCATTGGTATCATGCACTCTGTTTTAT
>Ga0310786_10007843_pt1 | contig 13831 bp, 23 predicted proteins | sample AusTroGonzalo_MG_FD_203881 | JGI IMG/M metagenome (GOLD analysis project Ga0310786, IMG submission 203881) | Bovine rumen microbial communities from tropical cattle in Woodstock, Queensland, Australia - Gonzalo_03 (v2) (version 2) | ecosystem: Host-associated > Mammals > Digestive system >... | reverse complement strand
GCCGACGAAATACCAGTTGCAGAGGAGGTTGATGCCCTTGCCGATGACGGGGGTCTTCTCCGCCAACCCGTTCGCCACGGCCGCGCTGGAGATCAAATTGCCGGTGTGCGTCGCGTCCGGGGTGCTGTCGATGGTCGTCAGCGGCATCCGGGACGTGTCTGTAGGATGGACGTGGTCGCCTTTTGCCCAGGACGTAGACGAACCGGGATCAGCCGTGCCGTCCATCGCGGGATTGCTGGTGTAGGCAGACGGAATTGCGCCTGCTTCCATATCGGATGCGGGAATACCGTTTACAGGCTTCTCATACTTCGCGGCCAGCCCGGTATAGACAGCTCCGCTCTCCACCAAATCCGTGCTGCTTTGCGTGATGCTGGACGTAGCCGCCCGGAACGCCGCTGTGCCGAGGTCAGTGAACCACTTGGCGATCTTGCCGAAAAGAACAGACAGCTTTTCGCCGGTCGAGATATTTGTCCGAGAACTCGCAGCAGTAAAAGCAGCGGTCACGTTGGACCCGTCGCCATCATTGCTAACTTTCCCGTTCAGTGCTATGTAGGCTCCGCCGGACGTGAGCGGCAATGCGCTGTTCTGTGTGACATAGTTGGTCGTGTCCAAATATCTGTTGTCCAGCTTGTGATATTGAGTGCCCCTTTTATACAGGTTGACCGTTCCTGTATCAGCCCCACTTACGGCATAGACATCCAAGGATGAATAATAGTTTGAATAAGAAGCAATCCACCAACCGGCAGAAACAACAATCAGTCCCAAAGAAACTGCATACAGTTTCTTCGTGGTTCTGTGTTCAGAACCAATCGTGCTCTGCTCTATGTCTGCATCGCCGGTCCAGACTCCCTCACCAAATGTGACCTTGTAATTATCTCCAGAAATAAAGTCTTCATCAGGATTAGGATCTTCGTAAAAATTCTTTTCGTCATGGTAAACGCGATAATAAGTTATGCCGTCATAGGTGATGGCGTCAGACGACGGCGAAGAAGTGGAAATGCTTTTTTCGGCAAAGGTTTGGTAGACATACTCGATATAGTGCGTCCTGTTCTTGATATACGCAGGGTCGGTGTCGTCGTTCTCGCTCCAGTCGGACTGCTCCCCGGAAAACCCGGAGATCGCGGCATACACGCCGCCGGAAGACACAAGGTTGGTGCTGTTCTCCGTGGGCGTTGCGTCCACGGCTTTGGTCGTGACCTTGCTGCCGTTGCCGGCGAGGACGCCGTTCAGGTTGGTGTCGGTGCTGCTGGTGACCTCATTCGGCCCCGGCGCTCCGTCCTGACCATCTTGTCCGTCCGTACCGTCCTGGCCGTTATAGACATTGAACGTCTGCCCGCTGGGGTGGTCCGCGTCTGTGATCGTGATAGCGTACCCACCTGTGATGCTGGTGACGGTGACCTCCGGGCTGACGCCGTCCTGACCGGGTGCGCCGTCCTGGCCATCCTTACCATCGACGCCATCCTTGCCGTCAACGCCGTCTTTCCCGTCTTTACCATCAGCACCGGGTGCACCGTCGTCGCCCTTCGGTCCCTTCAGCGGCCCGATATCCTTCCATGTGCTGGTGTCTACGTCCCAGTTGTAGATCGTGTTGCTGTCCGACGTTCCCACGGCATAGGCATCGCCCGCGCTGCCCGTCGGGTGCGCGGTCTGAAGCTCGGCCAGCGTAGCGTAGATGCCCAACACCGTGAAGGAATTGCCGTCCTCGCCCTTGGGGCCTTGCTCACCAGTCGCACCCTGTGGGCCTCTCAGGCTCTCCAGCCACTCTTCTTCCGTGCCTTTGAAACCGTGTTTGACGGCGATGCCGTAATCGGAGAAGTAATATCCCTCCCACGGCAGGCCGGACGGTCCGGGAATCTGCGGCGGCGGGGGCGGCGGCGGAACATTGGCGCCGAGCTTGTCCAGGTACCCGCCGTCCTCTGCCGGGATTGCTCTGTGCTTTTTATCGTAACTCATGGCGCACCTCCGGAGGGCGGTGTCTGTTCGCCGGCGCATACACTCTGGCAAACCAGCGCATAAATTCGCCCCAGAAAGCGTTGAACATCTGCATGGTGTTGGCGTACTTGTCGTACTCGCCGTTGGCGTAGTCGATCATGGCGATCAAATACTGCCCGTACAGCTTGTGATGCGGCGGATCTACCAGCAGTTCCACGCCGCTGCCGTCATAATTGAGCGTAGCCGTGACCTCCGTCGTGCCGGTCACAGAGAACGTGTTCTCCGCAAAAACCAGCCCGTCGGCGTTCACGGCCTGTATTACAGCGCCGGTGACGGCGTTGTCGCTATAAATGCCGCCGGGGGACATGGTGATCTTCCCACCGGGCTGGAACTTTCGCAGCACGCTCTTGTCCGCGATCCCCAGCGTCTTGGTGTCGGGGAACGTGATGGCCGTGCTGTCCTGGCTGGCATAGTGATATTCAAAAACCTCGCGCTCGTTCCACAGCAGGACTTCTGTCATGACCTGGCCTTCGACCTCGTTCAGCCAGATGGTCTTGGTCGCGTTGGAGAAAGCGTTCGGCTTGATTTCGTCAACGTAGTCAATGACTTCCTTGATGGTCATTCAACATCACCCTTCGTTGCTGACAGTGACCCAATCGTAGGCCTTCTCGTCGTCCTCCGACCAATACAGTTTGAGACCCGGCTTGTCCATGACGATGATCTCGCTGCCGTCGCCGGGGACGTAGCCGTCTTTGAAGGTGTAAGTGCCGTCCGCGCCGGCGGTCAGGTCGCTGTCCAGGCACCAGACCCTGTTACGGGGCTTCGTAGCGTCGCGCAGATTTACGATATTCATTGTTTGTCCTCCTTTTCAGAGCGGGGCGGGATTGCTCCCGCCCCTTTGTGTTGTCAGGCCGTGTAGTTGTTCAGCAGCGTGAGAACGCTGCCGTTGGCCGTGCTGCTTGCCCGGACAAGATAGGCCTTGCCCGCGGCGATGGAAGTGCCGCTGTCGCCGGAGACGTTCTTCAGCGTGAAGGCGTTGGTGCCGCCCTCGTTCACGACCAGCGCCACAGCGCCGTCGGGCAGGCCCAGCGTCACGGTCTTGCTGGCCGCGCTCAGGGTGATGCCGATGTAGGCGGCTTTCTCGCTGTCGGCCAGCGTGTAGTTGGCGGACTTGGTGATTGCCACGCCCTCCAGCAGACCCAGAAACGCCTTGGCCTTGACCTTGCCGAAACCGGTGTATTCGTTCATGTCGCCACCCCCTTATCAGGCGGTAGCATCAGTGGCACCGGCGATACCAGCCGCAGCGGCGAAGCGCCAGTCGTTGAAGCCGGCGATGAAGCGGGCGTAGCCGGTCCACTCGTTGGCATCGTTCTTGGCCTTGTCGCTGGTGACTTCCAGCTTCACGCGATCCAGCCACACGGCGCCGTTGTAGTCCTTGTTGTAACGGCTGTCCATGAGGATCCAGGGCTTGGTGCCGGAGGCGATGAACTCGTTCAGGTAGGGCCACACGATGACGTTCCAGCGGCCATACACATAGTTGAAGGCGTTGTTGGCGGTGTCGGGGGACTTGTCCGCGCCGATGGCCGCGAAGACGTCGTTCTTCAGGGCATAGTCGTTGGGGATGATGATGGTGTCGGGGCTGACGTCCAGGACCTCGCCGCGGTCGCCGGTGAAGCTCTGCATACGGGTCTCGATGGCGCCGAGGACTTCGGCGGAGAAGGGGTTGCTGAACTTGTTGGACTGCGTGCCGCTCTTGATCTTGCGCGGGTGGTTGGTGGCGAACAGGACGCTGCCGTCTGCGGTGGTGGTGTCGAACTTCTTGCCCTCGAAAGCGGCGGTGCTGTTGCCCTGGAGGGCGTTGCCGAACAGGGCGGCGCCGAAGCGCTCACGGGTGCGGTAGTACGCGGTGATGAACGCCTGGGGCTTCTGCTTCAGGGCGATCAGGTTGCTGTCGTCCATGATCTCGCGGGAGATGGCGAAGCTGTCCTTCCAGGTCATGTTCTCCAGGAACTTGGAATAGCTCTCCTGCATACCGTCCACGGGATAGGCGCCGTTCTCGCCAACGGGCTTGAAGCCCTCCATGCCGGTCATGCTGGTGAACTTCTCGCCGAAGTGGGTGCTGCCCTGCATGGAGAACACGTCCTTCAGGACGCTCTCGGCCTCGAAAGCCTCGGCCCGCTTCTCCATGAACGCCTTGATAGGCTCCTGGCACTTGCCGAAAATGGTGTTCTGAAGGTTGCTGCCCTCAGAGAAAATGATGTTGGCCATTGTTTCTTACTCCTTTCTCACGCGAGACGGCCATACGCGAGATCGCCGGCGGCGGTGCCGTCGAAAGCGGTCACGGTGAAGCAGCCCTTGGTGGTGGTGCTGGTGATGCTCTTGCCGTCGGTGTGCAGCGTGTAGCTGGCGCCTACCTTGATGCTGGAGTTGGCCGCCTGCAGCGGGGCCGCCCAGATCATCTGGTCGTCGGAGGCGACGACGGGAATGAGACCGCCAGCGGTGGCGACGGTGATGTCGCTCATGCAGACGTAGTGCTTGCCCTCGTCGGTGTCCTCGCCGACACCGGAGGAAACGGGGACGAGATAGCCGTTGGTGGCGTCCATGACGCAGGCCTGACCCACAGTGTAGGTGGCGTCGTCCGCCGGCAGATACTCCCACGGACGGACCTGGCCGTCCAGGTAGGACTCAATGAGAATTGCCATGATGGTTTAGCTCCTTTCAGTTTTTGTGGAACCTGTTGTAGTGTTCCTGAATTTGAGCATCCGTCATGTCAGGCATCATCTGGTGGTACATCTCTTTGACATCCGCGGGGACGAACACGCTCCCCGCACCGACGGGCTTTGTCGCCGTCAGGTGATCCTTGCTGTTGGCGGCGTTCATTGCCGCCTGCTTCGCCGCGTTTCCCGCGGCGGCGGTCAGCTTGTCAAAGTTGACCAGCTTGTATGCCTCGACGATGCTGTTGCCTTTCTGTACCTTCTGATAGATGGCCTTGTACGCTTCCTGATCTTTCATCAGGTCTTCCAGAGACTTGATGCTGGGGTCGAGCTTCCCGATCTCCTTGATCTGCTCGTCCAGCGCCATCTTCTGCTGCTGCTTCCATGCGGTCTCTGCCGCCTGGTTTGCAGCCCGGACCTGCGGAAGGTTGTTGATGAAGTTTTCGAACTCCGTCTCGTTCATGCCGGCAGCCTCGGCGACTTCGCCTTTCTTCTGCTCGGCTTCCTTCCGTTTCCACTCGTCGTACTCGGCCTTGGTCTCGATGGGCTTTCCGGTGAAGGAATTGGTCAGCCCGAGAGACTTGATCGTTTCGTCGACAGAACGCTGCGCATCCGCCTTCGCCTGAGCGACAGCGGCGTCCCGCTCCTGCTCTGCTTTGCGCCGTGCGGCCGCAAACTTTGCGTTCTCTTCCGGGGTCTGCTCCTCTACAGACGGTTCGGCGGCCTCCGTCTCGTTTGCGCCTTCCTTGGTCTCGGCAGTCTCAGTGACAGCATCTGTCGTGTCAGTGGCAGGCTGGGCGGGTTCCTGCTCGTTTGCGCCCGTCTCGATGCCGAAAACCTCGTTGTAGTTAATTTCCATTGGGGTTCCTTTCCGTGATTTTTGCGCTGTTCACCTGCGAAGTTTTCCCGGCAGATTACTTCTTGCCGGTGCGGAGGTCGGTGCCGGTCTTGACAGTGGCCTTGCCCTTCTTCACGTTCTGGCCCTTGATGGCCTTGACGTTCTGAGTGCCGCTGTTGCTGATCTCATACTGCGCCATACTGCCCCCCTCCTTTCTGCTGGGATTGAATATCTGCAAAGCGTGCCGCCTGGGCATCGCGTCTTGCATCCTGTCTTGCCGCCTGAATCGCAGCGCCCTGCATCTGCTGCTGACGCGCCATCTGCTCCCGCTGGAGCTGTTGCTGCTGCTGTGCAATGGCCGCCTGCTGCTGCATCTGCATCATCTGCATCTGCTGCTGTTGCTGGAGCATTTCCTTCAGGTAGGAAAGCGTGTCCTCCGCTCCCGGGTAGTGGAGCATCGCCATCTTCGTCCAGAACAAAATCAGCGTGTTGATGTTCGTCGGATCTCCAAAGGCGCCGGTCTGTAGGTTCAGCCGGGTCTCCTGCCACATCGCTTCCCGGTTGTTTGCCAGACTGCTGGAACTATCGCAGGAGAAGAGGAACTGGTCGTTCCAGTACCATTCGCCCGCCTCGTCCTGCTCCAGGAAGTCGTACTTGTTAAACTCCTCGTAGACCGTCTGCCCGTGGTTGTCCTGGCTCACGACCGGACGCGGCTCGTCCGTGTAGGCCAGCTTGAACTTGAACATCGCCTCATACATCGCGGCGTAGGCAGCGTCCTTCATGCGGCGCTTGCTCTCCAGTCGGCCGGCGGACTGTGCCGCGGCGAACTCCTTGGCCTTGCCGCTGGTGGCCGTCGCGTCTCTGCGGCCCTGGAAGCTGTCCGTGATGCCGATGACCTGCCGCGCCTCTTCGTAGACCTCCTGGAGATACGCCATGTCCTGCTGGGTGTTGCCCTGAAGGTCGTAAACGTCGATCAGCGCCTTCTTTGCCGGGTCGCCGGGTCTGATGATCTTCATGTCCTCCGCGCCCGTCTCGATGTACGCATCGTCCGGCAGCGTGATGTACGATCCGCTCTTCAGCAGCTTGTCGATGATCTTGGATGACAGCCGGTTGGTAGTGTTCTGCTGGTCCTTGATCTTGTCCACGTCGCTGTCGCCGTTGAACATCCCGTAGACAGACACGCTCTTCTGCTGGATGACCGGGTAGATATCCGGCTTGTAGAACGGAATGCGCGTCGGCTCCTGCGTCGTGAGGATGGCGGGCAGCATCGTCAGCGGGTCGATGATCGTCTCGCCCAGCTCGTCCGTCATGGGCGCTTGCGTGATCTGCATCGCCGGAATGACTTTGCCGTCGCTGCGCTTGATGTCGTGCGTCAGTTCCTCGAACTCCTCCTCGGTCTCTTCCCAACTGCTGGAGCCGCAGAACGGGCACACACCGGCTTTTCTCGGTTTCTCCGTGTCAGGCGCCATCCCGTCGGTCGTGGCCTCCATGGGCTGAATATCCGCGTTCTCGACCATGCCGCATTTCTTGCATCTGCGGAGCCGCCGCGCCTGGTAGTCTTCCATGTCCTCCAGCTGCACGTCGTTGACCCAGGAATACTTGCCGATGCCGCCGTTGTCGTTGCGGTAGTAGGCGACGTACTGCGTCACCATGTCGTCGGCCTGGTTGCCGTCGTCTCCGCGGACCTGCGGTTCGCTCTCGCCCTCATCGTTCACGTCCACGCCGTAGCGCCGCCGGATGAACTCCTTTGTCTGCGGGACCTTGAGGATGATGTAGTCCATGTCCTCAATGCCCGTGTACACGCCGGCCTGCGGAATGACGTTGCGCGGGTGCATCGTGCTGACCGTCAGCTCTCCGATGGTAGTGTGCGTCCGTTTGGTGTTGTCCCATTCCACCAGGTAGAACGTGGCGCCCTGCAAAGGCACGGTGCGCTCCGCCATGTCGTTCATGTACTCAAACGGCAGCCGGTCGATCTCGTTGCGGAGCATGTCCTCGATGATCTTGGCCTTGTGTTCGTCCTTCTTGTACCGGGCCGTGACCTTCGGCTGCGGGATCGCACTTTCGACCTGGGCCTCGATCAGCTCCGCCACGATGTTGCGGACGTGGACCGCCTCGGTCTTCATGTCGCCCTTGACGATCTGCTTCAGCTTGCGGTCGCCCTTGTACAGGCTCTCGCGTTCGCCCATTTTGTTCAGCTCGTTCTGGTACGCCGCCTCATTTGTCGAAAGGCGATCCTGCCACTTTCTGAGCTTTTCGTTGTCTGTTTTCACCGTTTGGGTCTCCCCCATTTCTCAATGAGCATTTTCTTTTGTTCCGGCGTCGCCGCCCGGTAGTCTTCCCACTGGCTGTCGTTCCACTTGACCGCTGGCTCCTCCGGCTCAGTCGCCAGGTATTTCTGCTGGGGCCTGATATGATGCGCAATCGCCAGCGCCATCACGCAGTCATCGTGCGCTCCCTCTTCCGCCTCCGGGTGCTGCCACTTCTCCGTGCGCACGAACGTCAGCATCTCTTCCAGCGTGGTCCTGTCACAGACGATGTTGATGTCGTCCCGGCAGGCGGTAATGAGCTGGGATATGATGATGGGCCGCGTCCTGCTGTCCGTTCTGAAACCGAAGGACCGCTTGATGCTGTGCGTGTAGTCGTCCACGGTCTCACGGACGTACTGCTTCGGGTATCTCAGGCGCTCCAGCTCCATGACCGGGTAAGTGCTGAAGTTTGTCTCCACGCCCACCAGCGCCGTGTTGTAGTGCATCCCCAGGCAATAGAGCTGCTTTGCGTATAGATCCTCGTCCGTTGTGTGCCGCATGACCGCCACCTGAACGCCGGAGCGGTTGTCCAGCACCTGCGCCACAAAGCTGTCGCTGCCCTCGCCGGCGGTGTCTCCGCCGATGACATAAGGCACTCCGTCCTTTTTGTCTGCGTAGATGCGGATAAAGCCCTGCGGATCGTCCACCCAGCGGATGTTCTTTAGCTCTGTGCCTGTGTCCTCATACTCAAACCATCCGACCTTCACGGGCTGGATGTTGTCGTTCAATCTCCGCTGAACGTCCGCAGCATTGAATACCGTCTTGCCCGTCGTGCCCCATTGGCCCAGGCAGTAGACCGTGTAGTAATACTCGTCGGTGTCCTTGTAGGCTTCCAGCACCCGGATGTTCTCAGGGTCAAGAAAACGGTTGTCCTTGTAGGTGGTCTCGCTTGTGATTACTCTGTCGTCCTTCTGGTCGAAGAACCTGCGCTTCAGCCAGTGGTTGATACTGATGGGGTTGAACGTGACTATGATCTGCTTATAGTGTTCCGTCTGCCCGCGCAGTCGGATGTCTAGCTGGTTGAAGTCGCTCTCCAGAAGCTCGGACGCTTCCTCGATCCAGATGCCCGTCACGTTGTAGATGGACTTCAGCTTCTCCACGTCGTCGAGTCCCGCGAACAGGATCATGCTGCCGTTGGCGAACTTGATGACCATGTCGCTGTAGTTGGGCTTCACCGTGATGCCCAGCGCGGAGCATTGCCCTATAAGCTGCTGGAAGCAACTGTCCCGCAGCGTCCTTGCGACCTTCCGGCAGACAAGGAACCGATGCCCCGGCTCGTCCATGCAGCGCTCGATCACCTTGCGGCCTGCGAAGATGCTCTTGCCGCTGCCGCCGCCGCCCTTGAGGATCATGTATCTATGCTCGTCAAAGAACAGCGGAAAGAACGCCGGGTTGCTCTCGTCCCACAGCGCCCGGTACCACAGCGCCAGCTCGACCTCTAGGTCATTTGGCTTTGGCCTGGTTGTTTTTCTCATAAACCTCCAGCGCCTTCTTCATGGCCGCGCCGCGCTTCGACAGGCTCATGGTCTCGATCATGCTGACGTTGGCGTTTGCCTCTACGTCTGCGTTGATGTCAAGCGCCTGCACCGGCTTGCCCAGGTCATACTCGATCAGCAGCTTTGCCGCCTGCAATGCAAGGTCAGGCTTCGTGTTCTCATCGGTCATGATGTCGTAGGCTTTGCGCAGCGCTTCCTCGCCTTTGCCCTTGAGCCATTCCGGTTTCTTCGGCCGGCCTCCGTTGACTTTGCCTAGCTGATTACCCGGCTTAAATTGTGTGTCTGAACTAGGCATAAGCCCTCCCGTGTTTCATCCGTGTTGATCGGCAATCAAGGACCCACCCGCAACCCTTATCAGTGATCGCCTTTTCCCCGCCGGCGTGGCGCAGCAGGAGAAGAAACCGCGCCCGTACCGGAAACCATTGGTTGCTTTCTTACACATGACACGCTATCAAAGTTCAAGAGGCAAAAAGTCTATACTTTTGCTTACAGATACTGGAAACAAAAGGGTAAAAAAAAGACCGGGAGCATATCACTCCCGGCCATGTCTCTTTGCGTCAACAAATGCCCTCGCCAGATCGTCTATCATCTGGTGCATATACCGCTCTTGCAGATCGTCAACGTGGTCTGAAACGAGGCTGGTTTTTAGATGCAACAGTTCATGCACAAGTGTCTTTTCCCAGTCATATGGAACTATCCTGTCCCCATAGAATTGCGGGTCAAGCATCTCGATTCTTGCCGACTTGATACATTCCTTCCAAACGGTACACCCCTCCGAGTCTTCCAGCGTCATACTGTCCGGCGTACAGTTGTCACGGAGTGCGATGCGCCATTCGGACAGACCAAGCCTATTTTGCCACTCTTTCAGCAACTTTTCGTGTTCTTTCATGCTCTCACCTCCAATGCTCCAGCGCAACATACACCGCCGTCAATATCTCTGTGTTCCAGCCCTTGACCGCCTGGAGGCTGTAGTTGCACTCCAGCGCCGCGCCTTGCAGCGTGTGCGTCTTGACGAAGTACACCAGCCGGATCATCCTCATGCGCTCCTCGGCGTTGTAGTATTCTGACTGCATCTTCATGGCGAACTCCACGGCCTCGATCACTGCCTGATCTCCGTCGCCGTTCCGTCTCTTTGCCCGCGGGTATTCTCGCAGCGCCCGCCGCGCCTGTTTTCTCCAGTCCATAGGCATCACGCTCCTGTCTCGTCCTGGGTCACTGTTATCACGGTCCTCGGGTTTTGCCGGTCTACTGCCCCCGCGACGTGCAGGGTGATATGGGAGAAGTCATCATCAACGATCACGCCGGAAACCCGCAGACCGTCCAGCAGAAACTTGCCGGCGTAGTTGTCCGGGTCATGCCGCCCCGCCGTCGGGAAGTAGTAGAGTATCTCCACCCGCGCTTTTTGAAACGTCTCCGGCCGGTTCTTGATCGCCTTGACGTGCCACTGCACCGCGTCCGTCCAGGTCTTTTTCTCGCTCCGGTATTCGTTGGTGTTCAGTCGTCCTGCAAATCTGTTGAGAGACGGCGGCACACCCTTCAGCGTTATGCGGATCGCATTCACTCTTTGTTCCCCCACCTTTTCGCGTTCACACGCTTGATGTTCTCGATCCTGGCGTCCCGCCGGCAGTCCGCGCACAGATGCGTGAGCGATGTGCCTTCGTACAGTTTACCGCAGCGCTCACGCTTCTTCTGCCCTTCCAGCGCTCGTTTCTCGCATCCTGCTCCCGGCTTGCAACCTCGCCGGTGCCCTACCAGTAGAATATAATCACAGGTCATGCCGCCGTCCCGAATGGATCCCTGGTAGATGCACTTGGAGCAGTATTCCCGGTCAGCCTTCTGCTTTGCCGTCTCCGGATTCCTCGGTTTTGGTTTCTCCCCAGTTATTTTGCGGAGATTGTTGCGTTCCCGGCGCCGCTCTGCGTGTGCCTCGGCTGCGCATTCATCGCAGTATTTCCTCGCCGGCGACGTCCCCTCCGGGAATATCTTCCCGCACACCTGGCATTTCTTCTCGAACATGGCTACCTCTCCCAAAGCTGCTTCTTGATCCGCTGCATCCCGCTCATCTTTACGCCCATGACGGCCTGCTCATCAGCAAGGGCGGCTTTCCTTCCTCTATGGCATCGGCGGCTTGCTTGTGCAGCTTGTCGAGACAATCAACACAGCACGGATAATCTTCTTCGTATGGGCATCCGTCGCATTTTTCTTCTCTGCCACCGTCTGCTACGGCGCGAAGCCGCTCCACCAGTTCCTCATACATCTTCCGTCTCTCCTTTCAGCGCGGCTTCGGCTTCTTCACGGGTGAGATAAAGCGTTTTCCCAACTTCGCTGCCCCAAGCGTTTGTAATTGGAAACCCGCCAAAGTGCAAAATCACATCGTTCCCGCTTGCTGATATTGAAATCCCTTGCACCCGCATGGAAAACGGTTCTTCTCTACCAACTTGTGCCAAAAAAACCGTATCTCCCACCTTGCACGGCAGAATCACCAGCCGCCCCTGTTCTTCCGCGTCCTCGTAGGCGGCGAGCTTGTCTATTGCCCTTTCAATCCCGGCCATGTTATATAGATACGCCTCGCCGCCTTTTGTTCTTCCCGTCAGTCTCATTCTCCGTCACCGTCCATTCTCGCGCCGCAGTTGGGGCAGTAGTTCATGTGTTCAAGTGGATCTGGAACCTTTGCAAATCCAAACGCGCTTGTAAGAACACTCGCCATGCGCAGAAACGTAACAAGGTCATCTACTGTTTTACCGCTCTCCTGAGCAAGATTAAGACCTGCGACGGCCCATTCATCAACCGTCATCCTTGTTCTCCCCTGCATACACTTTCCCGTCTTTTACGACCAGCGGTATTTCAATGACCTTGCCCGTGGTCATATCCTTCTCGGCGATTACGACCTCACCATTTGGCTTAACGCGAATTGAACTCTGTGTAACTCTGATGTTCATTTGATTTCCTCCTCTATCATTTTCGTGGAATCACGAAAATGTTCTTTGCGCCCGACATACTTGTCGGTCACAACCTTGAATCTCGGCTTCTCTCCGTCCTTGGTTTGCTTTGTCGGCGGGATGTCGCCCCAAAACATAATCTCATCCATTTCCGGTAAAGACGTTGTGGCGTGGATGTTCGACAGTCCCGTAATGTCTAAGCGCAGTATTTCAAGACCATCCTCGTACCACGAAAGAGGCCGCTCGGAACAGTAGACCGCGCAGGTCGGACGATGTACATTTCGTCGTAGCCCGGTCTTGATGATGTTTTCGACATTTTCTGGTGATGTGACATGGAAAAGGTACTTTTTACGCTGCATATTTTCCTCCAAATTGTCTTCATTTTCCTCTTGACAAATGCGCCCATTGGGCGTATATTGGCATTAGAACAAGTCCACCGGACATATTGCAGGAGGTGCTTTCATGAAATACGGACATGAGGTTGCAAAGATTTTGGTTGATGCTTTTGAGGATGCAGGGGTCAGCACAAAGGACATGAGCTTCTACGATATGATGTTCATGCTTTGGCTGTGGGGCGAAAAGGAAGCCTACGACCTCGTTGTAAAGGCTTTGGGGAAAGATGTGATCGCCGAAATACAAAACAAACTTGCGCTAGAGGAAACAGCATGAACAGGAACGAGATCGCCGAGTTGCCGTTCCTCGAGATGCTTTCAGCGCTTGGAACCACGCAAGCTGAATTAAACCGTCGCTGGGGCATCCCGCTGCGAACCATGAGCCACTGGGTTGCCGGTGACAGGCAATGCCCCATATATCTCCGCAGAATGCTTATTGATCTTCTCCATCAAGCCGAGGGTTGATCCCCCGGCTTTTTCTCAATAATTGTCATTCTCCGTCACCGTCCATTCGTGCGCCGCAGTTTGGGCAGTAGTTTGATTTTACGAATGTCCCCATAAACCCAGTCGGTGCTAAACAGTTGCATCGTGAGCATTTATATCCGGGGCGCGGGTCTGTCTTGCCTATCGCCACCCAAACACCATGTCGCACAGGCACAACATCGGCGGCGGGGATTGCCTTAATGCCCTGCGTCACATATCCGTCTGCGTCATACTGGCACTCGCGTAATGCCGCCTCGCGTGAGATATATTCAGCCATTGTGTTTTGCCTCACATTCTGGCCTGTACTCCGGCTTCAAGCACTCCACTTCAAACCGCAATTCCTCAAGCCGCTTGTCCATCCTGTCCATACGGTCCCACATTTCATGCTGGATGCTACGCTCCCGCATCCGTCTCTCGACCTCACGCTCGATGTATCTGTCTAACAGCATTGTCTTATCCTCCTATCTGCAAAAATACGTTGTGCTGGAATACCAGCCTGTGTTGACCTCACTGACCCACCATATCTCTTTGCCCTGCACAAACTCTGCCTGCCATATTACGTCTGTCGGCACTCCGCTCTCCCCGTCCAGCGCCTTCTTTGCCGCGAGATAGCACTGTTCGCTCGTCTTGTCGAAGTCCCAAAGATACAGCGTCGTGTACTGCAGGGGCGCGGCGACCACTTCCCGCACCGTGTTTGGGAAGCGTGGGTCGTTCACCCGGTTGACTACCAC
>Ga0310786_10007842_pt1 | contig 13831 bp, 5 predicted proteins | sample AusTroGonzalo_MG_FD_203881 | JGI IMG/M metagenome (GOLD analysis project Ga0310786, IMG submission 203881) | Bovine rumen microbial communities from tropical cattle in Woodstock, Queensland, Australia - Gonzalo_03 (v2) (version 2) | ecosystem: Host-associated > Mammals > Digestive system >... | reverse complement strand
GTTCCTTGTAATTCCAAAGTGCAGGCAGCGACGGTCTTAATCATAATCATCTCCTCGTTGGTGAAGCCCACCTCGTCCAAGTCGCCGAACCAACCCCACTCCGAATCATACTCTGTGGAGATGTTGTCGTTCTTGATTTGAAGGCCGTTGTCGCCCAAAGCCTCTTCCAACATCTGGAGTATTTCAATAGGGTTGGTGATTTCGATATATGTGCTAAACCAATTCCAGCCTTCAGCGAGTGAGATGGTTTGAGTGACGGTGGACAGACCGAAATTCAGCACGTATGGATTCCTCAAACTGCCATAGCCATTGGCTGTGAAAGTGATTGCATCAGGTGAGGTCAAATCAAGTTCCTGCCCTATTGCGTGGTCGTACAACTTGAAAGTCAATTGATCGCCTGCCTCGCCAAAAATGAGCAACTGCACCACATAACGCTGCGTCGGGAAGAAATAGGTTGGCTTGCCCGTACCTCGACATTCCTCGCCACAGAAAACACCCACTTCCAAGGTCGTGGACGACTGCTCAACGCCGTTGATTTGGATGACGCCAGTCAGGGTCATGTTGTCCTCATAGCCCGATTCGTTCGGAATCCAATGGTTGCCACTGCCGATGAAATTGAGCATATATGGATTTGACAAGGAACCATATCCATCAGAGGAGAATGTAACGGTATTCTGTGAAACCATATTGAGTTCTTGCCCCAATGCATGGTCGTAAAGTTTGAAAGTCAGTTGGTCGCCTGCCTCGCCAAAAATGAGCAACTGCACCACATAACGCTGCGTCGGGAAGAAATAAGTGAGCATGCCAGAGCCTCGGCATTCCTCGCCGCAGAAAACACCCACTTCCAAGGTTGTGGACTGTTGCTCAACACCATTAATCTGGACAACGCCCGTCAGGGTCATGTTGTCCTCATACGTCGAGTCGTCCGGCGTCCAATGGTTGGCGAAAAGCCAACCATTGGACAGACAGACGAGCAATAATAAGATGGTCTTTTTCATCATTTCTTTATGATTTGATGGTTCAAGATTCCTTCGTTGGTGACAATTCGGATCAGATAGATGCCGGCAGCACGGTTCGTCAGGTCAAGTTTCATGAATCCGTTTCTCGTTTCTTCAGAATAGACAGACTGTCCGAACGCGTTGAACACCTCAACTTTTCTGATGTTCTGACCTTCGATGTTGAAGATGCCTTCCGAGGGGTTGGGGTAGATTTTCACATTTACCGATGCGCTTTCGTCGACATCCAAAGTCCCAAAGTGCATGACAAAGGGAGTGTCCAATGTGCCCACAATGCCGTCAGCGGCAAAGGCCATCTGGTCAGATGCAAGGCTTCCGGCAATGCCATCCGTAAGTTGGAAATACAACTCTTCATCCTGTTCGCCGAAAATGGTCAGGAAAGCGATGTAACGGTCTATTGGCTCGACATACATCAGCCTGACACTGCCACGGCACTCGTCACCGACAAAAGCAGCCAGTTCATAGTCCTCGGAACGCAGTTCCTCTCCATCCATCTCGACCACAGCGGTCAGGGTCATGTTGTCGGCAAAGTCTCCATCAGCCGGACGGAAGGCATTGTTTTCGGGCGTGATGTTGTCTTCGTAGCCGTCACCCCTACCCGCTGTGAAGACCAAGGTCTTCTGCGTGGCGCTGTTCGAGCGGTACATGTAGCCCTTGCCGGATTCAAGTGTGTTCAAGGTGCCGTACCACATGTTGTAGTTGCCATCGGAATAATAGGTCGAATACCCGTTTCTGCTTTTGATGATGTCGTTGTTTTCAGGTGTGAAACCCGACATAGCCTCATCCACACTCACATTCTGGTTGCATGGGAAGCCTATCCAGTTCCAGCCATTGTTGATGGTTATGGGATGGTCGGCCGGATTGGCGAGCCATCCCTCAACAATAGCATTGCACTCGGCATTCGTGCGAATCTTGTACATCTGCTCGTTGCTGATGGAACTCAAAGTGCCGTACCAATTCGTCTCGCCATTGTATTCGTATGCCTCCACATAGCCGCTGTTTCTCGACTTGATGAGGATGCCCGCGCTGCCAATGCTGTTTTCCAATTGGCTCAAACCGTCATTGTTGTTGAGTTCAATGTAGGTCGACCACCAATTCCAGCCGCTGTTGAGGGTCTGCGTGTGCGTTATCGTGGAAGTGAAGTTCAGCACGTATGGATTGGTCAAAGAGCCGTATCCGTTGGTGTTGAAGGTGACGTCGGCAGGCGGAGACAGGAGAAGTTCCTGTTGCAGTTGATGGTCATACAGGCGGAAGGAAATCATATCGTTGCTTTCGCCGAACACCATCATTTGATAGATGTAGCGGTCGGTTGGAGCGAAATAGGTGGCCATCTGGCTGCCACGGCATTCCTCGCCGCAGAAGGCGCCCAACTCAAGCAGGGTGCTGCGCTGCTCCACGCCGTCCAACTGCACCACGCAGGTGAAGGTCATGTTGTCCTCGTAGTCGTTCTCGTTGGGTGTCCAGTGGTTTGTTATTTCGCCGAAGTTGGCCACAAGGTTTCTGTCACCTGTCATTATAAAAGTATAGGTGGGTTCTGTAGAGACGATTTCTCCGTTTTCGGACCAATGCCCAAAAACATAGCCAGAATCGGGTGTTGCCGTCAAAACACAAATATCGCCACCTTCATAGTATCCTGCCCCTGTAACTATACCACTTTCCGACGGATTGACCGTCACCGACACCTCGCCAGAGCACATACCAATTATATTGGTGAACTCGTTCCAACCACCAGCATTTTGGTAAGTTTCCAATGAGCCACAAGGCATATAGACGGGAATGTATCTATTCACATTGTAAATAGAAGCATAGGCAGGAAAGAACCATTCAGGAGGCGTATCACCAACATACCCCATAACCCGTCCCAAAATCGGGGGATTGTCTGCCCAAACAGTCATTGAGGTCAAGCCAATGCAATTAAAAAACGCCATATCGCCAATGGAAGTCACGGAATTGGGAATTTCGATTGAGACCAAGCCTGTGCAATTAGTAAACGCATAATCACCTATGGAAGTCACGGAATTCGGAATGACCGTATTCTTGCAGCCTATTATTAATTCATTTGTACTACTGTTGATGATGGCATTGCAGCCTTCTCGAGAATTATAAATCGTATTACCCTCTTCTACAATGATTTGCTCCAAACTAGAGCAACTAGAAAATGAATTGTTACCAATGGAAGTCACGGAATTCGGGATTTCGATGGAAGTCAATCCAGTACAATTAGAAAACGCAGATTGACCGATGGAAGTCACGGAATTCGGAATCTCAATGGAAGTCAATCCACTGCAATATTGAAATGCATAGTCACCGATGGAAGTCACAGAATTGGGAATGATCGTGTTTTTACAGCCAGTTATCAATTCATTTGTACTACTTTTGATAATGGCATTGCAGTTTTCTCGAGAATCATAAAATGTGTTTCCAGCATCCACAATGATTTGCTCCAAACCAGTGCAAGCAGCAAACGCCAAACTACCAATGGAAATCACGGAATGGGGGATTGCGATTGAAGTCAAGCCGCTGCAACCCCTATACGCACCGCCACCAATAGAGGTCACGGAATTGGGGATTTCAATGGAGGTCAAGCCTGAGCAATCATAAAACGCACTAGTCCCTATTGAAGTCACAGAATTGGGGATCTCGATTGAGGTTAAGCCTGCACAACCATAAAACGCCCAGCCACCAATGGAAGTCACGGAATTGGGAATTTCTATTGAAATCAAACCATTGCAACCGTCGAAAGCATAGCCGCCAATCGAAGTTACGGAATTCGGAATGACCGTATTCTTGCAGCCTGACATCAATTCATTTGTACTACTTTTGATGATGGCATTGCAGTTTTCTCGAGAATCATAAGTGCTATTTCCAGCATCCACAATAATTTGTTCCAATCCGTAACAATATGAAAACGCCGCATTACTTATTGAAGTCACAGAATTGGGGATTTCAATGGAGGACAAGCCTGAGCAATATGAAAACGACCGTTCACTAATGGAAGTCACGGAATTGGGAATCTCGATTGAGGTCAAACCTGTGCAATTATAAAACGCTCTGTAACCGATTGAAGTCAATCCTATAAAATATTGCAATTCGTCAAATGATGTGATTGAAGAATTGTTACGGAACACTTCTCCCAAACTCGCCACAGCAGCAGCCTCGGCATAACTCAGTTCGCCGTCTCCGTTGGTATCCCAATGGTCAACGCATACGCTTTTTGCATTTGCATCAGCAAAGGTAATGTTGTCGCTGGGCACAAAATGAGCCACCAAATCCATCTCACCTGACACATAGAATGTGTATTCTGTGTTGGTTGAGATCCTTGTTCCGTTTCGAGTCCATAAGGCGAAAACATAGCCATCGTTGGCGGTAGCCGTCACTGTGCAAGTCTCGTCTGCCCCAAACATTCCACCCCCCGTCACTGTGCCTCCTTCCTCAGGGTTGGCAACCACGGAAACTGTTCCGCCACAGCATCCAATGAAATTGCTGAAACCGCCCCAATTTGCTGTTGTGTAAACATCAACACTTCCACAATGCACATACACGGGGATTTCTTTGTCTATGTTATAAAATGTATAATTACCAAAAGTGGGCGGAATGTCCGCTAAAACTGTTATTGAGGTCAAATTACTGCAAGAGGAAAACGCATAGTTACCAATGGAAGTCACGGAATTGGGGATTTCAATGGAGGACAAGCCAGTACAATTAGAAAACAACCGTTCACTTATGGAAGTCACGGAATTGGGAATCTCGATGGAAGACAAGCCAGTACAATTAGAAAATGCAGAGTTACCTATGTAAGTCACGGAATTGGGGATTTCGATAGAAGTCAAATTATTGCAATTATAAAACGCCCAGTTTCCTATGGATGTCACAGAATTTGGGATTTCGATGGAAGTCAAGCCACTACAACCATAAAACGCAGAGCCAACAATTGAAGTCAATCCTATAAAATATTGCAATTCGTCAAATGATGTGATCAAAGAATTGTTACGGAACACCTCACCCAAACTCATCACAACGGTCGCCTCGGTATAACTCAATTCACCGTCACCGTTAGTGTCCCAGTTGGCCACACAGACGGCTTTCACGATAGCATCGGCAAAAGTGATGTTTTGTGCTTGCATTTTCGTCATCCCCACCACGCTCAGCAGCAGGACGAACAAGGCGGCACGCAACGCCTTTTTCGGTTGTAATTGTTTGTTTGTCATAACGTTGAATATTTAAAGATGATTTATAATTGATTTAGCGACGCAAAGATAGGTTTTTTGGGGGGAAAGTCAAGAGGAAAAAAAAGAAAATCACAACTTCCTAGACCTTTTCACCCAACGCTCAACCTCCCCCAGCCACAGTATCAGCGAGGTGCCGATGATGATGCGCAGCCAGTCGCCGAAGGGCAAGGGCACCACGTTGAACATCTCGCCGCCGAAGTTGACAATCAGAATCTGGCCGATAAAAATAATTAACACGGTGAAAATGAACCCTCGGCGCAATTCCTTCCTCAACAGGCCTTTCAGGGCGGAATCATCGGTGTGATAGGCCCTCGCGTTGAAGATGTTCCAAAACTGCATGAAGACGAAAATCGTGAACAGCATGGAAAGTTCCTTCGCGTCAATGCCATGACTCACATGCTTGAAATTGAAGAAGTTGCAGAAATAGTCGCGGAAAGAGAAATCGGCCAAGGTGTTCACCTCGCAATGCCCGAAATACTGGATGAAACCAAACAACACCACGACGAAAAGCAACCCGACGCCGATGATGCGCCTACCCATGTCTTTTGTGATGATAAAAGCCTCGCGCTGACGCGGTTTGTCCTTCATCACGCCCTCGTCGGGGGGTAGCGAAGCCAAGGCCATGGCAGCGAAGGTATCCATAATCAGGTTGATCCAAAGCATCTGCGTCACGGTGAGCGGCGAAGTGGTGCCCAACATGGCTCCGATAAGCACGATAAGGCAGGCCGCCACATTGATAGTCATTTGGAACAGGATAAACCGCTGAATGTTAAGGTATAGCGAACGCCCCCACATCACGGCGCGGGCGATGCTCTTGAAGGAATTGTCGAGGATGGTGATGTCGCTGGCTTCCTTGGCCACTGAGGTGCCGTCGCCCATTGAAAGGCCGATTTGGGCGGTGTTCATGGCGGGTGCGTCGTTGGTGCCGTCACCGGTCACGGCCACCACCTCGCCTTGTTCTTGCAGCAGGCGCACGAGGCGTTCCTTGTCGGACGGCCGCGCCCGCGACATGATTTTCAGGTCGCCGATGCGTTCCTTGAGTTCGTCATCGGTCAAAAGGTTGAATTCCTTGCCCGTAATCATCTGTCGCTCATAGGTATCCTCATCAGTCCAAAGGCCGACCTGCCTGCCGATTTCGCGAGCCGTACCCGGGGTATCGCCCGTCACAATCTTGATGCCGATGCCTGCGTCCAAGCACTCGTGGATGGAGTCGGACACATCGTCGCGAATCGGGTCGATAATGCCCACAACGCCGAGGAAACACAGGTCTTCCACCTGCAGTTTGTTGTTCACAAACACCTTCTCCAAGTCATCCTCAGTTATGTATTTGTAAGCAAAGCCCAATGTGCGCATGGCCTTGCCTTGGTATTCCTGCAGTTTGTTGTCCACCTCTTCCCTAGCCCACTGGATGCCCGCCTCGCCGTCATCCATCATGACCGTGGCGCAACGTTTCATCACAATTTCGGGCGCGCCTTTTACATACAAGATGTATTCCCCAGAAAAGGGAGTCTTGATAATGGTGGCCATGTACTTGTACTTGGTCGTAAAAGGCAACTGCTTGACAATCTGAGCATTGTCGCGAATAAGAACAAAGTCGACGCTATTGTCAAAAAGCCAAAGCAACAGGGCTCCTTCCGTCGGATTGCCGACCACCTTCACCTTCTGCTTGTCGCTATAGTCCAGAAATGCCGTGGTATTGACCGCGATGCCTTCTTTAATCAATTTGGCCACTTCCGAATTGTCGAGCAAGCCATTCCGCAAGCCGAAGAAACGGCTGTCGCCGAGGCTCATACGGTTCTTGGTCAAAGTGCCGGTCTTGTCGGTACAAATCACCGTGGCGGCACCCATTGTTTCACAGGCGTGCATCTTTCGGACCAAATTGTTGGTTTCCAGCATCCTTTTCATGCTCAGGGCCAAACTTAGTGTCACACTCATCGGCAAGCCCTCTGGCACGGCCACCACAATCAGCGTGACCGCAATCATCAGTGTATTAAGCGTATAGCGGGCGAAGTCCATCCAACTGAACGGTACATCGTCAGTATAAACAAAATACATCACCATACGCATGACCACAATCAGTCCCGCGATGACATAACTGGCAACCGTGATACCATTTCCTAGGCGGTCAAGTTGCTCATTCAGAGGTGTTTTCACCTTATTTTCGATTTGTGCGCCCTGAAACACCTTGCCCCATTCCGTGGCGTCGCCCACTTTCTCCACCACAAACAAGCCGTGGCCTTCCATCACCGAACTGCCACGACAGATGTAATTGGACGGATAAGTGGCCTCGGGATTGAAATCGGACTCGTCCGTAGTCTTGCTGCACGATGGCTCGCCGGTCAGGTCTGATTCGTTCACTCTCAGCGAAATAGCCTCCATCAAAGTGCCATCGGCAGGCACCTCGTCACCCGTTTCGATGACCACCGAATCGCCCACCACCACATCCTTGCGCTCGATGCGCTGAATCAGGCCGTCGCGATAGACGGTCACCAGCGTTTCGTCCTCGGTTTGGTTCAAAATGTCGAACTTTTTGTTGGCACTCACCTCAAAAGCGAAGCCCACCGTGGTAGCCAGCATCACCGCTACGAAAATGCCCAACGGCTCCAGCATGACGCTCCAGCCTTCCACGCCCGTTAGCAACTGATATAACGAAACCGCCACCGACAAAATCAAGGCTATCAATAAAATACGTATAATCGGGTCGGAGAATTTCTCCAAAAACTGCTTCCAAAGCGGATCCTTTTTGGGTGGAGTCAACACGTTGTCGCCATGCTTGCGGCGGCTTTCGGCCACTTCCTCTTGGGTCAATCCGTTTCTATAATCTCGAGTCATCATGCGTTACTTTCAAAAAATATCTTACTTTTGCATTGCAAAAAAACGGGGCAAAAATACAACCTCCCACCAAACTGAAAAGAGGTTGCAAGGTTACAACCCAAAATCGGAGATGCTAAAACGATGAAATTCAAGGAACAACACAAAACGGCTCTGGCCAAGGTACTTTCCGACCTCCTGCAATGCGACGGCATCGTCAACCAAGGCGAAATCGACTTCCTGCAAGAGGTTTACGGCGTGCTCGACATCACTTCGACCAGCCGGAAAAAAGCCACCAACCTTAGCCTTTCCGAAGCGGTCGCAACCTTGAAAAGCCTTGGAAATCAGGAAAAAATCGCTATCCTGCGCGTGTTCCAGCGGCTCTCCCTCTCCGACGATGCCCTCGACCCCAACGAGTCGATGCTCATCACGGCGCTGTTGCTCTCCATCGGCATCAAACTGCCTGAAACTGAGGGCATCAACGCCAATTTCGTTTCCATCCCCAACCTCAATTTCGACACACGCAACGCCGTGCTTTACGTGGAACCCGCATACGACGAAGCCGTCAACGCAAGCATCAGCCGCGACTACGAGGCCATTTGTGCCTTGTTGCAACAATCGCAGCGCGAGTTTTTCTACCTGCCCAAGGTCATCCACGACCTCGAAAGCAAGAAAACCACTTTCCGCAACACGGTCAGTTACATCGAGCCGCTTCTTTCCGAAGCGCAACTCGACCTCATCGACAGCAAACTCTCCGAACTCAACAGCGTCACGCTTTCAAAGGAAATATTTCTCAACTACCTCAATGCCAACGGATTGAAAATCAGCCGACCGGCCTTCTTCCTCAAAATCGGCAACATGAGGCCCGGCGCGCATCAGGATTTTCTCATCATCGAAATCGTCGACAGTCCACTGCAAACATTGGAACGCTTCATTCGCCTCAATGCCAATATTTTAAGCATCAATCCGCCTGTCAGCAACGCAAGAGAGGAAAAGTTCATCCAACAACTCTCGCTGATGCCCGACAAACAGCAGAAAGATGAACTTTACTACACCGGTTTCCACAAAATCATCCTCGATATCTTGTTGAAATACAACGGTTCGCACGAAGTCAGCCGATTGTTTGTCAGTAGTCGCGGCGACATTTTCCTCACCGACCGCAACAACACCGAAGTGAAGATGCCCGCCCTGTGCAAAGCCCTTTACATCTTTTTCCTCTTCCATGAGGACGGCATTTCACTGAATTATCTAAACGATTACAAATCAGAACTTTATAAGATTTACCGCCGTATTTCGACCTATGGCGATGAGGAACTGCTCAGAAAGGCCGTCGACAACCTCACCGACTTCATCGGCTCCACGATGAACGCCAACCTGTCGCGCATCCGCAAAGCCTTCCGCGACATCCTCGGCGACGAGGCCAAAAACTACCTCATTATAGGCGAAAAAGGTGGACGAAAAATCATCCACCTCGACCGTCGCCTCGTGGTCTTCGAAGACCGCAAGGCATTTGAATAACCCATTTAGGCGTTTTGTCCTTCCAGCAGGAAAGTGACGTCGGAATTCGGCTCAATCTCGACCGCTTCTTTGCCATAGCGCATGACGACCATCTTCTTGCCGCCCTTCAGCCACATCTGTCCGTCGGTCACCCAAAGTGCCGAAGCCTCGCGCAAACCGACCACCTTCATCTCCTGATTAACAGCAAGATACTCATTGATGCGGTCTTGACGTGTTTCGCCGCCGTGCTTGATCATCTTATCGATTTCGGGATGCGGATCAAGATAGTGCGGATTGATTTGGAACGGTACCAAATTGAGGCACTTGAACGAAGCGGGTTCCACAATCGGCATGTCGTTGGTGGTGCAAAGCGTGGGGCAAGCCACATTCGAGCCTGCACTCCAACCCATGTAAGGCACACCGGCGAGGGCGCGGTTGCGGATGGCCTCCATCAGGCCGTAACGGTGCATCTCAGCCACCAAATGGAAGGTGTTGCCGCCGCCCACCACGATGCAGTCGGACTCGTTGACCGCCTTCACCTTGTCGTCGAAATGATGTACGGAAGTGAAGTTCTCCAAGCCGAACTTGGTGCGGAAAACGTTCTTCACCTTCGCCTCGTAGGCATCGTAACTCTCAGGATACGCCATGCCGCCGATGTTGACACCCGCGAAAGGCACAAAGACGATGCGGCTTTCCTTAGTAATATTGTTCTGCAAGCAGAAAAGTTCGATTTGGGTGGAGGCCCAAGCCAGATAATTCTCGCCGAAATTGGTCGAATTGCTGATCAGTAATAATCTCATGATGTGAATTGTTTGAAAGTTGATGAGGCAAAAGTAGGAAAAAAACGAATACCCACGGCCATCCGAGCAAAAAGTTGCAATGTCGTGGTGCAAATGGGGCAACCTATTCTTTTATCAATCAGTAAATTGAAAGATAAAAGAAAAAAAATCTCGATTTTTTATTGCCATGAATGAAAAAAGCAGTAATTTTGCAACGTCAAAAGCGACTGGACTAGTAGCTCAATTGGATAGAGTCCCTGACTACGGATCAGGCGGTTGTGGGTTCGACTCCCGCCTAGTTCACCAAGGTTCGTGAAGACGAACCTCTTTTTTTGGCCCATTCGACTAGCGGTTAGGTCGTAAGTTTCTCACACTTAAAACAGCGGTTCGATTCCGCTATGGGCTACAAAGCAAACCCTTCAATCTGAAAATCAACCAGTTGAAGGGTTTTTTGTTTGATGAAGCCAGCGAGATTCCCTTTTTTAATTCCCCATCCTAACCTCCCGGGCACATCACCAAGGGTTAGGGTTTCTCTTTTGCCCATTTTGGCGCAATTTGACGGAACGCCTACAAATTGTGGAGGTTTTTTTGTACTTCTATGGTAATTCTTGTATTTTTGCAAGTTGAAAATTGGTTTTCTGAATATGGAAAGTATTGCAATAGGAATTGTGAAGTTTCTTGCGGGAGAAGCAGCGTCAACTGCTATACAGAACCTCCTGCCCAACAAGTCTCTTGAAGAAAAAGTAACACAGGCTTTGGATAAAGCATTGAATAAGGTATTACGTGGTAATGAGATTTTGAAGGGAAATGTAAAAATACGAGAAGGCGATGTTATTGATGCTTTGATAGGGATGATAGATTCTCCTGATGGTTCAATTCCTCCGACAAACCTTTTTGACAAAGACCTTTTGGTTCAATTCAAAAGTGAATTGGAGAAGGATGCCAACACATGGGCGTATTTGCAAATCTTGTTGTTGAATCATAGACTCAAGAAATCAAATGAGAAGAATGAGAAAGAAATACGAAGATTAGATGACAAGATTAACGAATTGTTGCAAAACATAAATGCGAATATACGTTTCTTGACTTCCGTTCCCGCATGGGCCGACGTTGACAATGTCATTGGCCGTGAAGATGACTTGGAAAAACTTTGGAAGGAACTTTCCGAAAAGAAACGTGTTTTGCTTACGGGTTTGGGAGGCATTGGCAAGACCAAATTGGCCCAAATGCTGTTTCATAATTATAGGGACCGATTTGAAGAAGTGGCTTGGATTGATTATAAGGAGGATTTGAAACATAGTTTTTTGGCTTGTGTGAATGCGGTGGGATTCAATAATGGTCCTCAAAATGAAAACGAACGGTGGGAAACCATGAAGAGCAGTTTGCTTAACGATGGGAAAAAGAAACTGTTTATCATTGACAATGTGGATGATGACACCGACCAACGCCCTGAAAACGACAAGGAATTGCGAGCCTTGACAGGATGGGATAACACGACCATACTGTTGACTTCCAGATTGGATGGACTAAGCCCCTTTATTCTACATGAACTAAATGAATTGGGTAAGGACGATTGTAAAGCGGTGTTCAATCATTATTATGGGGGGAACGACCCCAACGCTGAATTGGTTGACAAAATCATTGAATTGGCCAACTACCATACTTTGACCATTGAATTGCTGGCAAAAGGTGCGAGACGGGAAAACCTTGAATCTTATTATGAAAAGATTAAAAACGGATTTGAAACCGTTTTGCGAAAGATGGGCACAGAACACCATGACGGGAATGCGACCATTGAAGCGCATTTGAAGATACTGTTTGATTTGCAACAGCGTTCCGATACGGACAAGAAAGTGCTGAACAGTTTTGCCGTGCTACCCGTAAACTGCGAGTGTTCACTTGAGGAAATAGAGCAATGGTTTGGTTTTGGGAATGAAGATTTGGATGAGGTGATAAAAGACGGTTGGCTGTCGTTTGATAAGGACGAACAAACCTTTTCCATGCATCCATTGATAAGAACAATTATCCGTTTTGATTTCTTGGAGGATGGGCAAGGCAAGAAAACCATTGCACCTGATGGAACTACTGATAAGATTTTGGAGTATTTTGTTAAACATAGGGAACATGGGCTTTTTGATATTAACATGGGCTTTGTTTCGTTGCAGCGAATGATAGGTATAGTGGAGGCAGTAATTGGTGCTGTTGATGAAAAAGAGAGCGTGCGTTTTGCTAGGCTTTATCATAGAATAGGTTGGAGTTATAAAGATTTGGGTAATTACAGCAAAGCAATGGAATATTATGTGAAAGCCCTTGAAATAAAAGAGTCCAAGTTGGGTAAAGATCATCCCGACACGGCTGCGACCTACTGTGGCATTGCGTTGGTGTATAATAACATGGGCGACTATGACAAGGCTTTGAAGTATTATGAGAAGGCACTGGAAATAAGTGAGTCCAAGTTGGGCAAGGATCATCCCGAAACGGCCACGACCTACAACAATATAGCGTTGGTGTATAATGCCATGGGCGACTATGACAAGGCTTTGGAGTATTATGGGAAAGCACTGGAAATAAGTGAGTCCAAGTTGGGCAAGGACCATCCCGAAACGGCCACGACCTACAACAACATTGCGTTGGTGTATAAGGCCAAGGGCGACTATGACAAGGCTTTGGAGTATTATGGGAAGGCTCTGGAAATAAAAGAGTCCAAGTTGGGCAAGGATCATCCCTCAACGGCCACGACCTACAACAACATCGCGTTGGTGTATGATGACATGGGCGACTATGACAAGGCTTTGGAGTATTATGAGAAGGATAGGAAAATAAGTGAGTCCAAGTTGGGCAAGGATCATCCCTCAACGGCCACGACCTATAACAACATGGCTAGTGTGTATAGGGCCAAGGGCGACTACAACAAGGCTTTGGAGTATCTTTTAAAAGCAGTAAAAATATGGCTGAATAGGGATGTATACCATCCAAATGCAAAGTTGTATTTTAAAAACCTTACCATTTGCTATCAAGAAGCCAATATGGAGAAAGATTTTGATGAGTGGTGGGAAGAACAAATTAATTCCCCACCCGAACCTTCAAAGTAGTAGTATTCCCCACTCCATCCGTCACCACAACCTTCACGTTGTTGGTTCCCGCTTTCATTTTCTCGTCAAATTCGTAATAAAGCAGGGCGTTTTTGGCATCGTATTGGCCAAGTACCCACACGTCATCCAAATAAATGTCATAAGTCTCGATGCCTGTCATATCATCGGAAATCTTGAAGCGTAGGGATTTCAGTTGCTTCACCGACTGGCCGTCCTTGAAATTCGAGGCCGTCACCTTGGGAGCCACCGAGTCGATTTTGATGGTGAACTCACCCAACGAGCGGGTTGTGACTTCCATGCAGCCGTTCTTCATCGTGCCGCCGAGTGAAGAAACCTTACCACTATTGTCGATATAAGCAATATATTTTCGTGGATGGTCGGCCCAAACCTCATTGGGGCGGATGCGG
>Ga0310786_10007841_pt1 | contig 13832 bp, 15 predicted proteins | sample AusTroGonzalo_MG_FD_203881 | JGI IMG/M metagenome (GOLD analysis project Ga0310786, IMG submission 203881) | Bovine rumen microbial communities from tropical cattle in Woodstock, Queensland, Australia - Gonzalo_03 (v2) (version 2) | ecosystem: Host-associated > Mammals > Digestive system >... | reverse complement strand
CGATAGTATCGCGGTCGCCAAAGGCGATGAGCGCAGTGAATGAAGTAAAGCAAAATAATCCCACGCCTAACCCACGACATCAACCTTGGCAAAGTTTGCCTCTTGCCTTAAAAAAAACACGCCCCTTATTTTAAGGCGCGTGTTTTTTGTGCATATAAAACGCTTATTTTTGTACCGGCGCTTTTTCAACCTCTCGACCGATTGTTTCCTGGTTGATATAAGCATCTTTAGCTTTCAGCGAGTTGCGTTTGGCCAAAACGGTTGCCTGACGGCCTTCCGTTAAGCCGCGCATTTCGGTTGACGGATTATAAACTTCTCTGATGGTCAGCTTAAAGTCGTCATAACCCACATTGCCTTTGCTGTCGGTGCCGTAAACCTTAATACGATAAGCGCCGCCGTTGCCGGGCATAGCTCTGCCCTTAAAGCAGTGTTCATCTGTTTTGTATTCAAGCCACTTCGGCAAAGGTGTGTCATCAATCATACCGGCACGCGTTGAAATATCTTCGTCAAAGTTAAGCGATTCGAAAATATCAAGCGGCACTTCAATATAAATCGGCTCGCCCGTGTCAAAAGTCACATCTTGCAATTTACCGTGTGCCCCGATTTTAACCGGCGGACGTTTAACCGGCACATCCATCAAATACGGACGATTGTCCGGCAACAAATCGCCTTCCGACCATTTCCTATAAATTTCTCTCAAATAAAAAGCAATATCAGAGGGCTTTTCGCTCAACATATAATACGGCACGGCATCAAGACCGAGTGTTGTATAAAGGTTGCCCAAAGCATCCTGAACATCAACATAGCTCATAAAGGCTTTCACTTCGTCTTCAATGGCGCGTGATGCTTCAAGTTGGCTCTTTTCGTTCTTTGCACCGTCTGTAAATGTCAAATCTTCGGCAATATTTTCGGAAGTATTGGCAATTTCCATATTAAGCTGATAGTCTTCCATGGCCGCCATATATTGTGCCCATGAAACATAAACCTGGTTTAACACAAGCTGTGTCATACGTTGTCTGCGCAATCTTTCCAAATTCGTATCATTGGCTTTAAGCAAATCTTCCATCATATCAAGGGCCATGTCTTTGCTTTCTTTCGAGCATTTGTCATAAGCCTTCAAATTTTCGCGGCAGCTTAAATCCTGCGTTTCGTTAAAGCGTGTAATCAGCATTTCTTTGTCGGCATCCGTGCTTACCAAGTCATGTGCACGCAATTCCGGACGATTCGTTAAGGCCATCCATTCAAGCTGATTCAAGTTTGTTTTAATTTCGGGCAATTCAAAATTACCGTATTGTGTCCCGACAAGCTTAAAGTCTGTTGAGGGATGAAGCCCCATCAAGCTTGCCAAATTGGCCTGCGCGGTTTCAAGCTTGCGTTTTAACACGGTCAAATCCTGAACGGCTTCCATATATTTGCGTTTCTTTTGCAATTCTTCCTGTGAAGGTGCTTCGCCGACGGCCGCAAGCTCTTTGGCTTTAGCGTTCATTTCGTCGACTTCCAAAGTCATATATTCGCTCATATCGTCAATCACCGGAAGCAGGCGCTGGGCGGTTAATGTTTTCCAATAAAGCGAACGTGCTTCCTGCAACACATTGTGGATAACCTTGCGGCTTTGCTCAACCGATAAATTTTCTTTCAAGTTCGCATCAATATTCTGATAAGCGAGTGTTGACATATCCAAAATATTCCAGGCCACTTTCAAGTCCGGACTCAAATTCTCCGAATTGTTTGTATTAATATAACCGGCTTTATTTAAAACATCCTGCAAATGAGAATAGTTTGAAGAACCTGCCTTAATCATATTTTCTTCCATACTGGCCATACGGCGTGTATAGTTATATTTTAAGGCCAAGGCCATAGCCATATACATATCAATCGGCTTTTTGATTTGGCGCGGCGTGTTCAAATACATATTCTGCATATCCACATCCGCACGCACGGCTCTGTCCCAATCGGCGTAATAAGCCTGCGGCTTGGCCGCCTCCTGCGGTTTATAATCCGTTTGCTTTGCCGTTTGGCACGAAGCAAGACCGGCCGTTAAAATAGCGAAATAAATCAATTTTTTCATCATACTGTCCTTTAAAACACGTGTTTTTTCAAAATATTTTAATTGCAATTAAACAACTTTTATGTATAAAATACATTCAAATCGTAAAATTGAGGTTAATTTTATTTCATGTTTGATATTTTTCATACACTTTTCAGATACAAAGAAAAAGAAAGCCCTGATGATTTGGGCGCATATCCCGTTAAAGTGCATGTCGACGCTTTCCCCGAACGCCGTTATTTATGGACTTCCCGCTTTTTGGTGATTTTTACCGGCTTAAGCATTTGCGTCAATGTTATTTTGGTTTTAACGATTTATCTGCTCATTCCGAACATTAAAGTTTACCCTCAATTTTTCAACATTAACAATTATTTCAGCCAAATCGAGCAGGTTCAGCCGCATATTATTCGTTATCCGGCCACCGATTTGGTTACCGAACAATACATTAAAGAATATTTATATCTGCGCTACACCATCACCGATGACGCCGAAGATTTGGTTTCGCATTGGACGGAGGGCTCGCCTTTTTATTGGTATTCCACGCCTGATGTATATGAAAAATTCAAATCGGCGGAAATGCCCGCAAACATCAAAGATTTCAGAGAAGGCTTGCGGCGCTACATCAAAATTCAGTGGGTGCGTCCGTTGTCGCGCGGCTTATGGCAAACCCAATTTGCCACTTATGACGTCAGGCCCGGCCAACAACCTTCCGTTATTTATTGGCGCGCAACGATTCGCGTAGCCTATGCCAAATTAAATTTTCTTGATAAAGACGATAAAATCCTCAACCCATACGGTTTTGTTGTGCGCAGTTATTCTTTGGCCTATCACGGTGCCGAAGGCGATCAAGAGTCATACATCGACACGGCCCGTCGTCGTGCCCTAAATCAACAAAACTAAACATTAAAAAGGAAAAACACATGCATATTTTAGGTGAAGCTCTCGGATACATTGCCGGTATTTGCACGGCTATCGTTTTTTTGCCGCAATCGATAGAAACGGTTAAAAGCAAAAACGTCAGCGGCTTATCAATACAAACATACATTATTTATTCAATCGGCATGGTCTCATGGATTTTGTACGGGGTATATCTTCATTCGTTTCAAATGATGATTTTCAATTCCATTTCGCTTGTTTTTGCACTCATTATCCTCTATATGATTATCAAAAGCAGAAAATAGCATTTCAAAATCTTATCAAAAAACCGTCCTGCCGGACGGTTTTTTTATTGGCGCGCTCTTAAGCGATTATTCGAAAACCTCCGGTTTTCTCATGACCTCAGCCTTTACCGCCTTCGCCGGCAAAGATTTCGGTTCCGATGGCGTTCTTCTCGCACGGCGTTCGACCAATAAAAAAACACCCGTAAAGGGTGCTTTTTTTATTGGCGCGCTCTGGGCGATTCGAACGCCCGACCCACAGCTTAGAAGGCTGTTGCTCTATCCGGCTGAGCTAAGAGCGCATCAAAGAATATTGGCTTGTTTTTACATATTTTAAAACACTTGTCAACAGTTTTTTTCTAGTAATCTCTTTGAATAATAAAATCAGCCAACTTTCTTAAATCATCTGCTTTCGTCCCAAAGATATTCAAGGCTTCTTTTGCCTCAAAGGTCAATTCCTTTTCCAAATCATACGCCCGTTTTAAGCCAAGCGTCGAAACAAAGGTTAATTTACTTTGCGCATCATCTTTCTTTAATGTTTTGCCCACTTTTTTCTCATCGCCGATCACATCCAAAATATCGTCCGAAATCTGAAACGTCTGGCCTATTTTTCTGGCATAAACCCCGAGTGCTTTCAATTCTTCGTCGCTTGCCCCGCCAATGATGGCGCCGGCCTCGCACGCATATTTCAAAAGGCATCCCGTTTTCATTTTTTCGATATTTTCAATAAGCTCAAGCGGTTTTTCTTCATTTGTCGCATTTTCGGCATATAAATCAAGCGTTTGGCCCGCAATCATGCCGCAAAAAGCACCTGCTCCTTTAGATAAAAGCTTCATCAGTTTCAATTTCAACGCATCTTCATAATCCGAATCGGCCAAAACTTGAAAAGCATATGTCAAAAGCCCGTCTCCGGCCAAAATTGCCGTTGCCTCGTCAAATGCTTTGTGGCACGACGGTTTACCGCGTCTGAAGTCATCATTATCCATCGCCGGCAAATCATCATGAATAAGCGAATACGTGTGCAAAAACTCCAAACTCACGGCTGCGGCAAAAACATCATTTTCGGTTTTACCGAAAAGTTCGGCGCATTTGCTCATCAAAAACGGCCGCAACCTTTTGCCGCCGTTTAACACGGCATATTCCATCGCCTCAATCACACGCTTTTCATACCCGTGCGGCTTTTTAAAAAACGCGGGTAATTTGGTGTTAAAAGACGAAGAAAAGTCTTTAATTTTATTTACAATATCACTCATCGATGTTTTCTTCATCCAAAGGTTTCAATGTTAAGTTGCCGTTTTGGTCGGCCTCGATTTTTTCGATTTTAAGCTCGGCGGCTTTCAGTTTTTCTTCGCAAAACTTTTTCAAAGCCATCGCTTTTTCATAAACTTCAACGGCGTCATCAAGCTTTGTTTGGCCGGTTTCAAGCTCGCGAACCATCATTTCCAATTTCTGCAAAGCTTCTTCAAAAGTCAACTTTTCGAGTTCTTCGTGTTTCATTTTAGCCTCTTTGAATTTGTTGTTTTTATTATTTCTACCCGTCTTTAGAGCCGAAATCAACTTTATTTTTTATCTTATAACAATTTGGATGGCTTAAAAATTTTTATGAAAGCCATTAGATAAACACTACAAAAGGAGAAGAAAATGAATTTAAAAAAAACGGCCATCCTCCTTAAAGCGATGGCAAATATAAAAAGACTTGAAATTTTGCTTTATTTACGTCAAAATGAGCTTTCGGTAGGAGATTTGCTGCATCTGCTGAATTTGAGCCAATCGGCCTTATCGCAGCATTTGGCGGTTTTGCGTCAGGCCGAAATCGTGCAAACCAGACGCGCCAAACAACAAATTTTCTACCGCGTTGAAAACCCGCTGACAAAGCAAATACTCAAAATTTTAACAAAGGATTGAACAATGGCAAAAATCACATGGCGTGCAGGCACGCTTTTAGCCCCCTTACCGCCCGCCCTCATTTCATCAGGCACAATAAAAAAACCAAACGTCATGACGGCGGCATGGACGGGTATCATTGCCTCCGATCCGGTCATCACTTATGTTTCCATACGTCCGTCGCGCTATTCGCACGAAATTATTTCTCAAACAAAAGAATTTGTCATTAACGTGCCCAATCTGCCGCTTTTGAAGGCCACCGATTTTTGCGGCGTCAAATCCGGCCGCAATACGGATAAATTCAAAGCCTGTGGCCTAACGCCCGAAAAGTGCGATTTTATTGAAGCACCCCAAATCAAAGAAGCGCCGATTTCGCTAGAATGCAAGGTTTTATCCGTTCAAAGCTACGGCACGCACGATATGTTTTTAGCTGAAGTTTTGGCCGTTCATGTTGATGATGAATATGTAAATGATAAAGGCGCCTTAAATCTTCAAAAAGCAAATCTTATTGCCTATGCCCACGGTTTTTATTTTGCTTTAGGCAAAAAACTCGGCAAATTCGGCTTTTCGGTTGAAAAGAAAAAAACAATCAAAAAACGTCGCGCCGCCGCCAAGCGCACAAAATAAAGCCTAAACTTTTTTATCTTTGCTTTTGCAATAAGCCGCAATCGGGCAATTTGCACAATCCGGCTTTAAGGCTTTGCATGTGTATCTGCCGAAAAGCACCAACCAGTGATTGGCGTTCTTAACATATTTTTCGGGCAAAACTTTCATCAAATCGTCTTCCACTTCGCGCGGTGTTTTCCCGTCTGAAAAACCGAGCCTGTGCGCAATTCTGAAAACATGCGTATCAACGGCCAAAGTCGGCTGATTAAACCACACGTTCAAAACAACATTTGCCGTCTTGCGCCCGACGCCGGCAAGCGCTTCCAGTTTTTCGCGCGCGGCAGGCACTTCGCCGCCGTATTTTTCAACCAATTCTTTGCTCAAATTCATAATGCTTTTGGCTTTGTTATTATAGAGCCCGATTGTTTTGATGTGTTCTTTTAAGCCCTCTATGCCCAAATCAAGCATTTTTTGCGGGCTGTCAACTTTTTCAAACAAAGCTTTTGTTGCCTTATTAACGCCTTTGTCGGTTGCCTGTGCCGACAGCACCACCGCCACTAAAAGCGTATAAGCATTCTTAAAATCAAGCTCGCAACGCGGATTTGGCTCAAGCGTTTCAAAGATTTTCATAATCTCTAAAATTTCAGCTTTTTTTCTCACGCTTTCACGCCTCCGGCGCCGGCGGCTTTCGGCGCATTTTCATCTAAAGGCCAACGCGGCCGCGGCTTAAAATCAAGGCTTGAGACATACCCTTTTTGAAAGCGCTCCAACCCCGCCCATGCAATCATCACGCCGTTATCGGTGCAAAATTTAATCGGCGGTGCGGCAAAAATCAGTTTTTCTTTTTCGGCCAAGCTTTGCAAAGCATTGCGCAAATATGTGTTTGCGGCCACCCCGCCCGAAACAACAAGGTGTTTGCCTTCGGGGCATTTTTCTTTAAATATGCCGATGGCTTTTTTAAGTTTTCTTGTCAGGCAATCGGTTGCGGCAAATTGAAACGATGCGCAAATATCGGCCACATCCTCGGGTTCCAAATCGGCATGATTAATATCGCCGTCTTCGGCATACGATTCGATAATTTTGCGCACGGCCGTTTTAAGCCCCGAAAAAGATAAGTTGCAATCATCCGAACCGATTAAAGGCCGCGGCAAAACAAATCTTTTTTCGTTGCCGGATAAGGCTTTTTGTTCCAAAATCGGCCCGCCCGGATACCCGAGGCCGAGCATTTTAGCCACCTTATCAAACGCTTCGCCGGCCGCATCGTCGATTGTGGTACCGAGCCGCTCATAATCGCCCGCGCCTTTCACAATCAAAATCTGGCAATGCCCGCCCGAAACAAGAAGGAGCAAATACGGATATTCAACATCATTTGTCAGTCTGGCACACAACGCATGCCCCTCCAAATGGTTCACGGCAACAAAAGGCTTATTTAAGCCCAAAGCCAAAGCTTTGGCCGCCATCACACCGACCACCACGCCGCCGATAAGCCCCGGTCCCGAAGCCGCGGCAACGGCATCAATATCTTTTAATTCGATGCCTGCTTTTTCAACGGCATGCGCTATAATTTCATCAATATGTTCCAAATGCGCACGCGCCGCAATCTCGGGCACAACCCCGCCGAAGGCGTGATGTTCCTCTTGGCTCAAAAGCGCATGGCCCAAAATTCGGCGTTTATCATCCACAATCGCGGCCGCCGTTTCATCACAACTGCTCTCAATTCCCAAAACAATCATTTGCATAATCCGATATTTTTGTTGTTATTTATTTTTTTTGACTATAAACTATAAAAAAATATTTGCCAAGAATTATATCATTTAAAGGACACAGAAAATGAAACCTGAAAAAATCAAAATACTCAAAAAAGCCGTTTATCCGGTTGCCGCCGTTGTTTTGGTCGCAGGCGCGGCATGGGGGTATTTGGTCGCCAAACAATCTTCAACCGAAGTGCTTGAGGTAAAGGTAAGCTCCCCTGAAATTGCCCGACTTGAAAGCAGAATCGCTCACTTGGAGCGCGATATCCGCAATCACATTCAAAATGACGCCCCGATTACACCGGCCGACATTATTGATTTAAATGAAAAATTCAACAACTTAAATAAAATCAATGCCGAAATTTTAGATTCAAAGGCCAGCCTGTCTTCAATCATGGGGCTTGTCGAACGTATTGACGCACTCGAATCCGAAGTTAAAAAATTACACAGAGGCACATCTAATTCGGCGCTTGTGCTAACGGCTGCCGCCATGGTTGAAAGCGCGGCCAAAAAACACCAGCCTTTCATGTATGAAGCCTCCGTTTTGGAAGAATTAAGCCGCGGCACACCGATGGAAAAAAGCGCGCAAATCATTGCAGGGCTTTCCATCAAAGGCATTCCCTCACGTGAAGAATTGATTGATCGCTTCATCAAGCTTTACGAAATCAGCTTTATCGAAAAACAAGAAGCAACGGACGCCCCCGCACCCGCAGCCGCGCAACAACCCAAAGATTGGAAAGCAAATCTCAAAAACAAATTCGAATCCATGCTTGTGGTTGAAAAAATCGGCGAAGGCGGCGAACTTGAGTTGAGCCGTCCCGAGCCCTCAATCGACGATGTTTATCGCCTTGTGCGCGATGGTGATTTTGAAACCGCCGTTTTAAAAATGACCGCAGATAAAAATTACCAAACCGAAGCCTTTGAAATTTGGATTGAAGAAACGCGCGCCGAAAAAGTCTTTAACAAGCAAATGGCAAAAATCAAAGCGCTCACTTTGGGTGAAATGAAAGCGGAAACCTTAAAATGAAAAAACTGACGGCACTTTTTGTTTTTTTCGCATTTATTTTAAGCCTTTTGGCCGGCGAAATGTTTGCACAAAACGTCCGCACGTCTGTTTTTATTGTTGTTTTAAGCGTCTGCCTTTGCGCTTTTTTACTTGCCCTCTTTGTTCTCAAACTGATGCAACAGGCCCAAAAGCAACTTGCAATCCAAAATAAGGACACACGCACAAGCATTCCGAAAGCCGAAGCAGACAGTGCCATGTTCGCGCTTCTCAAAACCATGACCGCCACCACCGAAGGCGATCTTAAATCCGCCCGCAAACACTTAAAAACGCTTGAAGAAATTATCGGCAAATGTGTTTTAACGGATATTTTGGAGCTTAAAATTTTAAAAGGCGAAAAAAACTTTGATGCCGTTGAAAAATTATCTTTCAAACTGCTTAAAAACAAAGATGCCGAGCTTGTCGGCCTCAAGGCGCTGATTGAAACATCAGCCAAAAAACACAATTTTGAAGAGGCTTTGCTTTCCGCAAACCGCGCTTTCGAAGCACGGCAAGACCTTTATTGGGTTATCGAAAACGCCTTTAAGCTGCGTGCCCGTTCGTCCGATTGGGAGGGGGCTTTAGAGGTTTTGGAAGCCGGATACAAGAAAAAACTCATCTCACATGAAAAATACACTCTTCTTAAAGCCGTTGCCTTATATTCTTTAAGTATCGGCCAAATCAAAAACGGCCAAAATCTCAGCGCTTTAAAATGCCTCAATCAGGCCTGTCATTTATCGCCGGATTTTGTGCCTGCAGCGCTTGATTTAGCGGCCAAGCTCAAAGCCGAGGGGCAATTAGAGCGCGCCAAAAAAACGCTCATCAATATTTGGCGGCATCATCCCACATACGACGTAGCCAAGGCTTATTTAGCTTTGTTTGAAAACGAATCCCCGCTCGAGCAGGTCTTACGTCTTGAAAATCTGGCACTTCTTAATCACAAAAATCCCTCGCTGAACAACTTTATGCTTGCCGAATACGATATGAAAGCCAAACTTTACGAAAAAGCACGTGCTGAAATTGAAGTGTTTTTAATCAACAATCCGGCAACCAAAAAGTTGGCCGCAATGATAGAATCCTACGAAAAAAGAGTTAATCACAATGCCAAAGCGGCCGAAAATTGGCACAAACGCGCCAAAACGTGTGCCGACGATTGCCTTTGGGTTTGTTCAAATTGCAAAAACACCCATTCAAAATGGAAACCGTTTTGCCCAAAATGCGGCACTTTTAACCCATTTGATTGGCATTTATACGTCAAAAAATAAGGAGAAAAACATGGACACGCAGATTTTTAAAAGTATATGGCAAAATCATTATCAAATCGCCGGCAAGCAACTTCCGAAAATCAAAAAAGTCAAAAGCGTGGCCACGGGTTTTAACGCAAACATAGACGCTATTTACAAAATGAGCGGCCAAAATCTTTTGGCACTCATTCAAAAGTATAACTTAACTTTAAGCGATTTACAAAACATTGAGCATTGTCGTATTTTAAGCGAAACGGATTTCATCAAGGGTGTTTTCAAGTCTTTTACTTTGGGCGCCGCCGAAGAATGGATTTGCGAAGACAAAAAAGTGTATGAATGGCTTCGTGCCGAAATCGGCTACAGCCATCTTCAAATCGGCGGTCAGGGCGGCATTATGGCAAACGTGCTTTCAACGGTCGGCGTTCAAAAGGTTTTTGCCCACGCCAATTCCCTGCCCAAATTGCAAGCCGAGCAATTCGCCAAGCTGGATAATTTGCTTTCTTTTGATGAAAACGGCAACATCAAACCGGCTTATCAAATCAACCGCGAAAATGATTTGCCTTTAATTCACTGGATTATTGAATTTAAGCGCGGTGACACCATCGAGCTTGAGGGCCAAAAGTTCAAGTGCCCGAAAGCCAACCGCTTTATTGCCACCTACGATCCCTTAAACTTAAAGCTTGTTTTAGATGAAAACTTTATGCAAAAGGTCAAAGAAGAAAAACTCGATTTTGTGGTGCTCTCCGGTTTTCATGCCGTGCTCGCCAAAAGCGGCGGCGAGGCGCTTATCGAAAATGTGGCCAAACGCATTCAAGAATGGAAAGAAAAATCCCCGAAAACCATTTTTCATTTAGAAGTTGCCTCCACGCAAGATTTGCTCATTCGCAAAGCCATTGTTCAAAAACTGATTTGCCTTGTTGATTCAATCGGCATCAACGACCGCGAAACAATGGATTTGCTCGAAGCCATCGATGAAAAAGCCCTGCTCAAGCATTGCCGCGAACAAACAACAGCCGAAAATCTGCTTAAAAGTTTGAGCAAAATCAAAGAAAAAACGGGTGTCAAACGCGTTCAGCTCCACATGTTCGGCCTTTATTTAACTTTGCAAGATAAAGATTTTACCATATCGCCCAAAAACAACCTCAAAGGCATGATTACGGCTTCCGTTGTTGCGGCTGCCAAAGCCAAAACGGGATGTGTTGATGCCAAAAGCATTCAAGAAGTTAAATATGATATTTCGGATGTCGGCCTCATAGAGCTTGACAGCCTTTCTCTTGCACTCGGCCAGCCCGAGCTTGCGCTTGAGGGACTTGGCAGATACCGTTCATGGGATTTAATTGCCGTGCCGACCATCTTAATTGAAAATCCGCTGACCTTGGTCGGTATGGGCGATACCATTTCTTCGCTTTCCCTCGTTGCCGCCGGATAACTTTTTAGCGTTCGGCCTGCTGAATTTGGCTTGGAATCTCCGTTTTTTTCATTGTGTTCTTAAAATATACCGCCAAATTATTTAAATGCTTGACTTATATTAAGAGAATGTTAAATTAGTGTAGCTATAGTAAGCTTACGAGTTTATTTAAAATGCGGTTTCATACGGAGACTTTACAAATGAAAAAAATAGTTTTTGTTTTAACGGCTTTAGCTTTCGGTTTTGTTTCTTTTGTCGGCCATGCTGCCGATAGTTTTTCGAATAAAAGCAATGATTGGTGGCGCAAAGCGACCCCCGAAAATGTTGAACAAGTCATCAAAGACGGCGCCGATATTAACGAAAAAAATCTTGACGGGCTCACCCCTTTAATGGTTGCCGCCAGACACAACCAAGATCCGAAAGTTTTTGAAGTTCTTATCAAAAACAAGGCAGACCTTGCCGTTCAAAATGACGAAGGCGTTACGGCTTTAATGGTTGCCGCCGCATTCAACCAAAATCCGGAGGTTGTGAAAAAGCTTATTGAAAGCGGTGCCGACAACAATGCCAAAAACTTTGAAGGCGTCACCCCCGTCATGTTTGCCGCTGCATTCAACCAAAATCCGAAGATGATTGATATTTTGGCCAAATACGGCTCCGATTTGAATGCCAAAAACGATAAAAATGCCACACCGCTCATGTATGCCGTCAGTTCAAATCCAAACATTGAAGTCATGCGCGCGCTCATCCGAAACGGTGCGGATATTCACTCACGTAATGCTTCCGGCACAACCGTTTTGATGTTTGCCACACAATACGCGCAAGATCCCGAAATCGTCAATATCCTCATTAAACTCGGCACAGACCTTCAAGCCCGAAACAACGCGGGTGCCACCGTTTTAATGACGGCTGCCCAATATAACCCCAACCCGAAGGTTATTGACGTTATCATGAAGTACGATGCCAACATCATCACTTTAAGAGATAACAACGGCGCCACACCGCTGATGTATGCGGCCAGCCACAACCAAAACCCCAAAATCATTGACACGTTGATTGAATACGGCGATAAAGTCAAAACCCGAGACAACAACGGCACAAGCGCCATTATGTATGCCGCAAGCAGCAACTCAAATCCGGATATCGTTGAATCGCTGATTAAGCACGGCGCCGAACTCAACAAAAGAGATGACAACGGCCTGACACCTTTGATGTATGCCGCGGCCACAAACAAAAACACAAAAATCATTGAGCTTTTGCTCCAATACGGTGCGGACGTTCGTATCAGAGATATGGAAAAAAGAACGGCTTTGGATTATGCCAAAAGCAATCCGGATATCTACAACACCGACGCCTATTGGCGCATTAACGACAGAATGTATGAATAAACCGATTTCAAAAAAGCCCCCTTTCAAAAAGGGCTTTTTTTTGGTCACCTGGAAGTATCGGGCATAAAGCCCGATAATCTTACCGCTTCGCCATACGCCATTCGGCGTGCGGCTCGCATTGCGATTCCGAACAATTGGTTTGAGCCCTATGATAAAGCAGCCACTAAAAAAGCCCCCTTTTGGGGGCTCATTAGTGGCTGCTTCACCTGGACTCGAACCAAGATTGACGGAGTCAGAATCCGCTGTCCTACCATTAGACGATGAAGCAACAAAGGATTTTGTTAGACAAGGCTATATACTCTTTTTTATTTAATGTCAAATATTTTTTTGCTTGACAATATCAAAAAAAAATCCTATAAGAGCCTCCTAACCCCGAGAACCTTTTGATATAAAAAGGTTTTAAATAATTAACTAATAAACCGGAGAAATTTTATGAAAAGAACATATCAACCCAGCAAACTCATCAGAGCTCGTCGCCACGGCTTTCGTGCGCGTATGGCTTCCATCGGCGGCCGCAAAGTTTTGGCTGCTCGTCGTGCCAGAGGTCGTAAAAAACTTTCTGCTTAAAAACTGATGGGAAAAATTCTTCACTTAAAAAACAGAAGAGATTTTATAAGAGTCGCCCAAGGAATTCGTATGGTTGTCTCAACCGTTATTCTGCAGGCGGCTCCTAGTTTATCTGAAACACCCATTCCTTTCAAAGTCGGCTTTACCACCACCAAACGAATCGGCACTGCCGTGGTGCGCACGCGTGTGCGCAGACGCTTGCGTGCCGTTGTGCGCGAGGTTTTCCCAACACTCGCCAAAAACAATGTGGAATATGTTCTCATCGGCAGAAACAACACCGTTTCATGCCCCTACAAAACCTTAAAAGCAGATATTAAATGGGCCTTAAAAAAAGCCAACACCATGATTGAAAACGGCATTTACCAATCACCGCCGCAAACAAAAAAGGATTAAAAAAGTGACGAAGTTGCTCATCGGTCTGGTAAAGTTTTACCAAAAGTTTTTATCGCCGCTTTGCCCCGGATGCTGCCGGTTTGAACCCACCTGTTCGCAATATATGATTGAAGCTCTGCAAAAACACGGCCCGATTAAAGGTCTCTTTTTGGGCATTAAACGCATCTTAAAATGCCACCCTTGGGGCGGTCACGGTTATGACCCCGTCCCCGATAAGAAAAAATAACCTCTTATCTTTCGTCATGTCTCCTCTCTCCGTCATTCCTCGCACTGTGCGGCGCATCAGTGCGTCAAGGAATCTCATTTCCGGCGTTGTGCCCTCGGGCACACTCAACGCCGCGTCCTTAT